>Ga0193753_10002184_pt1 | contig 15787 bp, 17 predicted proteins | sample H1c2metaG_FD_144925 | JGI IMG/M metagenome (GOLD analysis project Ga0193753, IMG submission 144925) | Soil microbial communities from a riparian zone of the East river system, Colorado, United States - H1c2 | ecosystem: Environmental > Terrestrial > Soil > Riparian zone | place: USA: East... | reverse complement strand
ACACGCAAGGAAACGCGCCCGTGCTTGCCGTCGCTGCGGCGAAAAACGTTGCCAAAATCATCGGTGGCTGCGGCCAGCGGCCCGAGATAAATCGCGGAGTGACTGAGCTTCGCGGGGCGGTGTCCGGGTTTTTGCGCCACGAGCAGAAACTCGCGCATCTCAACGTCGCCGACGGTGAAGTGAGCTTTTTCAGAAAGTGTTTCAAAGCGAAGGCTCGTGAAACCCGCATGAGTCAATTGCACTGCGAGGTCGGTCCAAGTTGGCACGTGGCGAACGACGGAAGCGGGACCCGGCAGCGTCGGTATTTCCTGCACGAGAGACTTTATTCCCGCCGGGTCCGTGAACTTGAATCTCTGCTCCTGGTCGTAAGACTCGAAAGGCTTCAGCAAACAAGTTTGGAATATTGCTGACATCGGGCGGTAGATTCGCTGTTCCTTCAAACGCAACTTCGTGAACGGAGTTGTCCGCCTGTAGAATTCTTGTGGGCACGCATTCGACGATACTGTGCCGCCTTCAATGCGTTGGGCACGGAATCATCGCCATGTTCGTCAGTGTTCTCGTGGAAAACGTAAATCTCCCAAAGTGTCCGGTCAGGATCGGTCACCCAAAACTTTGTTTGTTTGGCGTAGCAGCATTCCACGCCCTCTTCGCGTGTCGTGCGGATGCCACTCGAGTCTGAAAGTCAATGAAGTGGGAGTTGGTTGGGAAAAGAGTTTTCGTGTTCGTGATAGTCGTGGCCGAGACGGTCACAATGTTACTCGCAGCATCTCGGTAGTAGAGGCTGATTTCAAACATCGCGCCGTTCGACATTCCGCCGCCCCCGCCAAGCACGCCCACGGTAAGCGCGTAAGATTTGCCGACTGTAAACTTCGTATCGAAATCATGAGTCGGCATCACATCGAAGCCGCCGACACTGTTGTAATCCTGAAAGAGAGCGACATCAGGCAGCGCGAACAAATACGCCGCTTGCCGGCCATCCACGTTGTCGATGTGGTCAGGTGCGCCATTCGACGTATTCAGGAACTGGCCCATGAGTTGAGGCCAGAGAAATCGGAGTCGGGGCGGATTTCCAGGCGCGCGCCGCAGACGCGTTCGGCCTGGGCCATGTTGTGCGTGACGAGCACAATCGTGCGACGCGCCTTCAAGCGTAGCATCAACTCCTCGATTGCGGTGGTGGACTTGGGATCAAGTGCGCTCGTTGGCTCGTCCATGAGAATGACTTCGGGATCCAAGACCAACGTTCTCGCGAGGCAAAGGCGTTGCTGTTGCCCGACAGATAGGCGCAATCCCGGGTCGCGCAGCCTTTCTTTGACCTCATTCCAAAGCGCTGCTTCGCGGAGCGCTGTTTCGGCGATGCTGGCCTCCTCGGTCCGGGAGACTTTGCGCAAATGCCGGACACCGAAAAGAACGTTGTCGATGATGCTTTTCGGAAACACGACGGGCTGTTGGAAAATCATCCCGATACGAGCGCGCAACGCATCCACATCAGTGCCGCTGGCGTAAATCGAACACATCGCCTTTGACGCGCAGATTCGGAGTGAGATCGATCAGCCGGTTCAAGCATTTCAGGAAAGTGCTCTTCCCCGCGCCGGATGGCCCCAGAATTCCAAAGACCTGGTGAACGGGGATGGAAACCGAGATTGGTACAAAGAGATCGCATGTTCCTGTCGTGACTGTCAAAGCTTCGGTGCGCAGCACAACGCCCTGCTTGGCACGCGTACCGGTCTCTTTCATTGTTTCCACTTCAACCATGATGAGCCTCTTCGTGAACGCGCAGTCGTGATGGCAGCGCAACCAGGCTTAACAGCAAAACCAAGCTTACTAAGACGAGCGCGCTACCCCAAAGTTTCGCGGCGACGTTCTGATCAAACGAGTCCTGCGCCAGAATGAAGATGTGATACGGGAGCGAGAGTACAGGATTCTCTTTGATGCCTCGCGGTAGTGTCGCTCCAGCAAAAACCGTGGCAGTGAACATGATGGGCGCCGTTTCTCCGGCGGCGCGGGCCAATCCCAGCAGTGATCCAGTGAGAAGACCGCCTGAGCATTGCGGCAGAATCACCGACCAGATAATCTGAGACTGGTTCAATCCCACACCGGCGGCGGCTTCCACATAGCGCGAAGGCAAGCTGGCGATTCGTTCAATCAATGCCACAGCAACGGTCTGAAGGATCATCACGCCGAGGAGGATTCCACAGGCGAGCCATGATTTGCCCCAGCCAAACAGTTTTCCGAACACGATGAGGCCAAAGATTCCGAACAGAATTGAAGGCACGCCATTCAAGACGTAGAGCACCAAGGTGAGGCGTCGTTTCCATTTCGGATTTTGTAAATACACGCCATGAAGCAGGGCCAAGCCCGTCGCCAGCGGCACAGCGATCAAAATCGCTGTCGTGATGAGAACAAGCGTGCCGATCAGGTTGAAGAAGATACCGCCTTCCGCGCCTACAAGTTTGATCTGCTCCGCGAAAAAGCTCCATCGAATGGCAGGCAAGCCGCGGAACGCGATGGCGACGACGATGCCAATAAGAACACTGACAGCGGCGATGGCGCATGCTCCGGCAATGATCGGCACAGCAATGTTCCTTAGCTTACGCACGTGCACGTTCCTCCAGCCAAGCGCCCAGCCATGTGATGATTCCGACGATGACCATGAGCATGAGCCCGAGTCCGACGATTGTCGCCCAATGTAACGGATCACCGTAGGCAATGTTTGTTTCGGCCCCGCCGAGCTTACTGGTGAGAGTTTGTCCCGCTTCAATGATCGGCTGTAGCGACCAGAGCTGATTCGGCAATTGATTGTCCTGCCGGCCAACGACGAGAAAAACGGCAATCGTCTCGCCGAGTGCTCGGCCCAGCCCGAAAAGCACGGACGCGAGAAGTCCCGAACGCGCCCCCCAGGCGCGTTCGGAGCACGAGTTGCTGTCCGCGTTCGCTTAACATGAAATCGACGAATGTTTTAACGCTGCCGCTTGGTTCGCCGGCGGTCAGCAAAAACAGCGGGCGGCTCATCGGATACTTTTTGGTCGCGATGTTTTCTTTGGTGGGCAGGATCACCGTGCCGGATTCATCTTTGAGTCCGAGGGCGAAGACTTTCTTGGCGTCCGCCCATGAAGAGGAAAGTTGTGAGAGCGCCCCGCGCGTGGATGCCACTTTGTTCCGTGTCTCTTCGTTCCCGCCCACTTCCGGGAAGCTCACCTGCGGCGCCTGTTTTGGATTTCCGTAGAGCCAGTGTGCAAAAACTTCCCAAGTGCCGCGCCCTGGTTCTTTGTTAAAGAATGCAATTCGGCGATCTGGCCCACCCAGCTCCTTCCAGTTTTTGATCTTCCCTTCGTAAATTTCCTTGGCTTGTTGCTTCGTGATCTCTTTCACGCCACCGTCCCAAACGTCCTTGGAAACGATCAAGGCCACTGCGTCTTCTCCGACGTGGGTTTCTTTGAAAGCAACATTGGGATATTTGGCGCGATCACTCTCGGCCAGATGCTTCGACGACATGCCAATCTGCACTTGCCCATCCCCAAGCGCAGAGATGCCGCCAGCGGTGCCGCCCTGCGTATCAACCTGGATCTGCACCTTTTTCTCTGCGCGGAGAATTTCCGTTGCCTCGGCCACAGGTAGATTTACCGTCGTGGAACCGTTGATCTTAAGAACCTGCGCGAGGGAAGTCGCCGCGAGGAACACACTCAAAAACAACCAAAGCAAAAGTCTAGTGAACACATGCGCAAGAGTGCATTCCACGGCAACCGATGCAATAATTTTTAGCGGAACCGGGCGTCAGTCGAACTTGAAAGTGCAACAACCGACATTAAGCTGCTTTTTGTCCTTCGTAACTTGCAGCCGAAACACGTTTTCCACGCTGCACTTCAGATGTTTTCCCTGCTTCTCTGTGTGAATGATGCCGGCTTCACGCAGAATTCGGAGGTGTTTAGAGACGTTGTACTGCGTCGCATGCACTCGTTCCGTCAATTCCGTGACCGTCAACGTCTCATCGAGCAACTCGCGGACAATCTTCCAGCGAGTCTGATCGGCGAGCGCCTTCAGAATCGGAGTGCAATTCACCTTTTTCGACATGCGTGGCACGCTACAAGATTTCCGGCGTTGAGTGAAGAGCGAGAAACGATGATTTCGGTTCTGACCCTTCTTCCAAGGATGGGCAACTGGTAATTCATGGAACGCCGGGATTTCGCGTTTGACTTCTTTCAACTCAACGCGTGCTCGGCATTGGCAAATGTAGAACGCAAGACCCAAACCCGCCCCCAAACCAAAGCCGTAGCCGACACCCCAGAGCAATCTGCCGAATGTTCCTTGGAAAGGCTTGGGTAAGATGTGGCCAAAAAATGAAATCTGCTTCATGGCAAGGACCATTCCCTTCATGAAGCAGATCGCAGAAGCCGTCAGGGAACGTAAAGCCGCAAAAACAATTCTCTATTGAAGGGCGGCCTGGCAAGCGATTGCTGAGTCTGATTTTCACCGGTTACGGCTTCCAGGTTTTGCTCCACAATACGTACGTTTCGTGCATGGCGCGGCGCTCCAATGGCGTCCATTCGCTGGTGCGTTCATTCAGCGTCTTAAATTCGCCGAAACGTGGATCGCGTTCGACCGCGAGCTGGTAATTCTCCAGCGCACGCTTCATGTCGCCGACGCCCCAGTAGCCAAGCACCAGTGAGTAAAAATCGTAATGAGCTTTGTAGTTGCTCGACTTTGCCGCAGCCTCGAACTCGCGCTTTGCTTCAGCGTAATCGCCCATGTTGAAATAGGCCCACCCGACGCGATTGCGCATCGGAGTGTTGTCTTTCAACTCCACGGCCTTTTGCAGATCTGCGCGCGCCTCGGCTTTGCGTCCCAACAGTGCCAGCGTGTAACCGCGATTAGACCGGGCTTGGGCATCATTGGGGTTCGTCTTGATCTGCTGATTTAAGATTTCCAGCTTGGGACTGATTTCAACTCGCGTCTGATGATATGCACATCCAGCCGCGAGAATCGTCAAGGCAAAGCCGATCCAAACCGAGCGCAAATTGAACATGGCGAATCCTACATCAGCAGCAAATGCGCCGATAGAGTGCTTCGTATTGCGGCACAATGACGTCGGCGGAAAATTTAGCACGAGCGCGGGTCTGAGCGGACTGGCCTAAGGCGACTCTTCGCGCCGGGTCTTGAATCAAGGTTTCAATCGCACGAGCCAAGGCCTCTGCATCGCCAGCGGGAGCCAACAAGCCGGTCACATTGTCATCGATTACTTCTGGAATGCCGCCGACGGCGGTCGCAACGCTAGGGCAGGCAAAACACATCGCTTCAAGAATGCTCAGGCAAAAACTCTCCGTGTCGGATGTTACAAGCCCGAGATCGGCGGCCTGAAGATAGTCCTCAATGACATTGACGTTCTCGCGCACAATAACGCGGCTCTCTAATCCGAGGCTCCGCACCTGGTTGGTGAACGTCGCGAAACTTCCACCGGCAAGAATGACGAGTTTGAACGAATCGGCTTGCCGAATGCGGGCGACCGTTTCGAACAACAGATCAATTCGCTTTAGCGGGCGCAGATTCGAGGAGTGCAGAATCATTACCTCGTTGTCTTTTACTCCAAGCTCGCGGCGCACTTCCTCGCGCGAGCGCTGCGGCAGACGCGGCTCGAAGAAATTGTGAATGACTTCAATGGGGCCATCGAAGTTGAGCAAGCGCTGGCTTTCGGCTTTGAGGAAAGCGGAGACGGCGGTCACGGCGTCGGAACAGTTGAGGGCGTGTCGGATCGCAGGGCCGTAGCCGGCATCGCGTCCCAAGAGCGTCGTATCAGTCCCGTGCAGTGTCGTGACGACGCGGGGCTGTTGTTCGGGCGGAAGCATGGCACGTGCGAGAATCGCCGCCGTTGCATGCGGCACAGCGTAGTGAACGTGCAGGACATCCAGTCCGTGCTCGCAACTGACCTCCGACATCTTCACCGAGAGCGGCAGCGTGTAATCGGGATACTTGAACAGGTCGTAGTCGTTAATGACGACCTGATGGAAATGCAGCCGCGGGACATCCGCGGGCAAACGAAACGCTCATAGCTGATGAAATGCACCTCATGCCCCCGCCGGGCCAGATTCTCCCCCAACGCCGAAGCCAGCACGCCGCTCCCGCCCACGGACGGGTAACAGGTCATGCCGATTTTCAGTGGCGACTTCAAATTCTAAGCATGAATCCGTTCAGGATGGTTGCCGGTTTCGGCTAAGTCCAACAACTCTTTACGATACTAGGTGTCCGCATTTCACTTTAGTGAGAGACTGAATGCCACGCGATCGGTGACGGATTGAATCATTGGCACGCCCGGCGCGTCTTCCTTGCTCGTTTTCACCAAACTAAACAAAACACATTAAAGACAAACTATGAAAACACCTGTTCTCGTTCTCTGGGCGGCTGTTCTTTTGGCGTTCGGCGCTGGCAACCTCGCGGCGCAAACCGAACCCAAGACCGTGATTCACGTCGTGACGGTCAGTTGGAAGCCTGAAGCGACGCCTGCACAGATCAAGGCCGCGCTCGACGGTGTCAAGGCACTGCCGAAAGCCTACAAGGGCATTACGCGTGTCTGGACCAAATCGATTAAGGTCCAGGGTGGCAAGGCCAATGCGTTCGTGATGGAGTTCGTAGATGAGCAGGCGTTGAAGGACTACGCCGACAGTCCGGCGCAAAAGGAATGGTACAAGGTTTACATCCCGATTCGCCAGGAAAGCACCACGTTCGATATTACAAACTGATTTCGACCGGGAATGCCGGACTGGCCTGTTTGCCTTAGAAACGCCGCACTCCCCGACTCAGCGAGTCGAGCGAATCCACGATCATTGGATCGTTGGAGAAGAGCGGGATGGCGTGACCGACCCCGGCGCGGTGACCGTTCAGGCGCGCGCGGGTGAGTTGCACCTCGGCATAGTTGCGTGTAGCGGACTGGGAGACGTGCGCTTCCATCGCGCCTTTCCATGCGGCGACGATTTCGGATGCGGAAACGTCGATGAGAATCGGCGTGCTGTCGCGCGGTTCAGCTTCGGGGGTGACGGCGTAGAAGAGGAGTTGCTCAATGGTGTGCGAAGCGAGGTCGCGGAGTTCTGCTACACCGCCATAGCGGGCCAGGCGTGCGGCGTCGCGTACGAGTTTGCCGAGGCGCCAATGGTCGGGGTGCTGGTTCTCGACGAGGCTGGGCGCGAGCACCGGACCAGGTTTCACACGGCGCACGATGCCGGCGAGTTTGATAGCGTGGGCGGCGCGGATTTCCAGATGCGCATCGCCATCGAGTTCGATGAACTCAACTGTCGCGCCCAGAAGCGCGGCGGCTTTCTCCGCCTCCGCAACGCGTTGGGCGGGCGTGCCGTTCGAGCCGGCTTCACCGCGCGAGCAGACAACGAAATGCGCCTTGCGCCCCAACAGCGTTTCCTTCGCGATGATTCCGCCGCACGCGAATTCAATGTCGTCGGGATGAGCGCCGAAAACCAGCAGTGGCGCCAGTTCAGTTCGTGATGTCGGTGTAGGCTTCATCGGGACGGTCAATGGGATCGCGGTTGATGTAGGTGATCTCCGGCGCTTCCTCGCGCGACAAATACGCCTGCTCGCTCGCGCCAGCAACGTAGTGCGTGCAGTGGAGCACCGATTGCATCCAGCGCAACCGCGTATCGCGCGTGGGACTGATGTGCTCTTTCGCAAAATTCATCGGCGCCAGAGTCTCATAGGAATCGCCTCCTTTGTGCAGCTTCAATTCTCCGTTCAAAAAACGGGCGCGAACAATTTCGCCCTCAAAAGGTGCGTCCACAAAAAAGTCCGTTACGTCGCAGGCGGCGCGGCGAAAGGCCACATCGCTCGAACGCGCTATCCGAACGCCTTCGAGCAGTCCCATGCGGCGATACATCTCCAAACAGAATTCACTGACCGTCGGCGCGGTGGTTTGCTCGAAGGCCTGAACCCATTTCGGGTCCACGTAAGCGGGCAACTGGAGCGTAGTCTTGGCCTGCCAGTCGGCGCGAACCCGCTTGAGGTAAAGCGGCGAATACTTGCGTTGCACCTGATTGTCGAAGGCGAAGTTGAGTTGAATAGGTTCTCCCGTTTTTCGGTGATGCAGAGTCGTGCGTGTTTCCCGGAAATCGTGGTCGCTATCGTGGTATCTCGGATTGGAGCCGCCGCGCCGTACAGATTTTTGCGAAGAGGTAACGTCGCGGAAAGAAACCGCAGGGCTGCTGACCGAAGCAGATGACGGGCGCGACGCTCATGCAGCGGAAACAGTCCGCGCATCCGGCGGGTTCTTTCCTCCAATGATCGCTTGCAGCACGAGGCTGAACACCACGCAGGCTATGCAACCAATCGGGTTGAGCCAGAGGTATCCGATTTCGCGGGCGGGATAAGCTTTGCCTAGGAAAAACAATGCGAGCACGAGCACCTGTGCTGACAGGGCTGCCCAAAACACCGCCGAGCCGTTCACTCTTTTCAGGAAGAACGCCACGACAAACACGCCGAGCAGGGCCGGATAAAAAATCGAAGCCACGATGTTGAGCGCCTCGATCAGGTTTTCCGCAAAGCTGATGAAGAGCGCGAAGACGATGGCGAAGAAGCCCCAGAGTGCGGTGAAGAATTTTGCATTACGGACATTTCGCGCCTCGTCGTGCGCCGCGAGAGGACGAAAGTGGCGCCACAGATCAATTGTGCTGGTCGTTCCTAGTGCGTTGAGTTCGCCCGCCTTCGATGAAAGCGCGGAGGCAAACATCACGGCGATCAGTAGTCCAATGACGCCGTGTGGCAGTTGCGTAAGGATGAACGTGATGAACACGTAATCCGAATCCTTCACCTTTGCTTTCGGGTCGACAGCCCGCAACGCATCACGCGCTTCCTGATGGACGGCGACGGATGCCTTCTGCGCTGCAACCATGGCCACACGCGCGGTTTCTTCTGCGCCGACTTCGCCGCTGTCACGCGCGGCGACCCAGGCACGAATTCTGTTCAGTTTATCCGCGTGCAACGCTGCGTGCTTTTCCTCGACGGCACGAAAGGTTGCGCTCTGTGGCCCTTGCGCGTGGCGCTGCCATTCCGTTTGGTTGAAGAACACGGGCGTATTTAGCTGAAACTGATAAAAGACAAACAGGAGTGCGCCGAGCATCACGATGAAGAACTGCATCGGGATCTTGAACATCGCGTTGAACATCAGCCCCAGGCGGCCTTCGCGCAGCCCTGCGCCGCCGATGTAACGTTGCACTTGCGATTGGTCGGTCCCGAAATATGAGAGCGACAGAAAAAATCCACCGAGCAATCCACTCCAGAGTGTGTAACGCCGCTTCAAATCAGGAGTGAAATCCACGCCCTGCAATTTGCCCATGGTGCCCGCGATGTTAATGGCGTCCGGCGGCAGCCTGGTCAGTAACACGACGAACGCCGTGATCATGCCGCCGAAGATCACTGCCATCTGCCATTTCTGCGTCAGATTCACGGCTGCGCTTCCGCCAGTAACGGTATAAACAATCACGAGCAGACCCGTGAAAATGATCGTCAGATCGAGCCGCCAGCCGAGCACCGTCGAGAGAATGATCGCCGGCGCATAAATCGTGACGCCAGCCTGCAAGCCGCGCTGCAAGAGGAACAAGGTCGCACCGAGCAGTCGCGTCTTGGTATCGAAACGTTTACCCAAATATTCGTAGGCCGTGTAAACGCCGAGCTTGCGGTAAATCGGCAGGAACACTGCGCAGACGATGATGAGCGCGAGCGGGAGTCCAAAATAGTTTTGGATGAAGGCGATCCCGTTTTCGTAAGCCTGCCCCGGCAGCGAGAGATACGTGATTGTGCTCGCCTGCGTGGCCATCACGGAAAGGCCAATGGTGAGCCAGCCCGTGTTGTGGTTGCCTTTGAGATAGGTGTTGAGATTGTCCGTGTGTCGGGTTCGCCATGCCCCGTACGCCGCGATACCGACCATGGTGCCGATGAGCACCACCCAATCGAAGAGGTTCATGCGAAGGCGAGAGAGAGCAGCGCCAGCAGCACGACGCAGACAATGAAGAAAACGAAAACGAAGAGATAGACGCCACGCCACGAACGGAAGCCCGGCACACCGGGCGACTCTTCATTGCGCAATGGATCGGAGGGCGGCGGCTTCATTTGCCAAGTGAAACCAGATTGGCAAACAGGCGGTAAGCACCGGGCACGCCTGCGGGCAATTGCCGGAAAAAGGCTAGGCCCGTGTAAACGAAATAGCCCTTGCCATGCTTCGCAACAAGCACGCTGCTGTTGAGCGGTTTTTCACCGGGATCGCTCATCGCGAGCAGTGGCGTGTAGTGCTCCGTGTCAAAACTGCTCGGGAAATACGCACCGCGCTCCTGCACCCAGCCGTCGAAATCCGTCGGAACGATTTTGTTTGGGGTCGTCAACGCGGCATGTTCCGGCGCAAGAAAAGCTACCGGCACGGTTTCGTCTGTCACGCGCCACTGCGGGGCATTGCCCGCAATCGAAAGTGGATACGGACCGAGCTTCTGCGTTTGCAGCCCGGTCGGTCGATTGTATTGAACGATGACCGTGCCGCCGTTCTCTGCGTAAGCGAAAACGCCCGGCAGATTCGCCGCGAGGTCATTGCGTTCGTTGAACGCACGCACTCCGACGACAACTGCATCGAGTCCCCGCAATTTCTCCTCCGTCAAATCCGCACCTGTGAGCGTCGTCACGGCGTAGCCCAACTGCTGAAGGCTCGCGACAGTGTCGTCTCCGGCACCGGGCAGATAGCCGACTGTTTTCCCGCGAATCGCGACATCAAACGCTGCGACTTTAAGTTTTGCCGGCGGCTGCAAAACTTGAACCGGAATATGGTCGTAACGAATCTCGATGCGCTGATTGCTGAATTGCACGCCGCCGATTTCCGCGACGGCGATGAGATTGCCGGAGCTTGCTTGCTTGGTTGAAACCGTAAAAGCGAGTTTGGCTTTATCACCGGCTTTGGAAAGCTTGAACGACTGTCCCGTTGGTGACACGCTCCAGCCTGACGGAGCGCGCAATCTCAACGTGCCTTCGACAGCCGAACGCGCCGCAGTGACCTCGACTTCAAGAGACTTTTCCGACCCTGGTTTGAACAACGCCACCGCGGAACCAAAGTTCAGCGCGACCGGAGAGATCACTACGAGCTTTCGTAGCTTGCCGCTATCCGCGGTAGAAACCGGTTCGTCGGCCACGACGAGAGTTTGGCCGCCGACCTCAAAAACAAATTCGACTGGGAACGCGGGTGAATTCTCCGGACGTCCGATCAGTTTCTTGTCATCGACGCGAAAAATTCCGCTCGCGCCTTCTTCGCGCAGCCAATAGGGCTGCGTTGGCGGCGTGTTGGCCGGGATGGTTTGCGCCGCAACATGTGTGGCTTCGTTCGCAGTCAAAGGGATGCTCGTTGCGATTTCACGCTTGAGATCAGGATACCGCACCGCCGCCCAGCGCACTGACACTTTGGAACTCATTTGGGCCGTGTGTTGCAGTTTTACTGTTTCGCCGGGCGCGACTTCTGGCGTGGGAACGGTCGTCTCAACGGAAAGGCCAAGGCATTTTTTCAGAAGGCCATCGAGTTGCTGGCGCTTGTCCTCAACCAAAGGTTCGGAAGCGAGAGCGGCCAGCTTCGAGCGAAGGGCGAGCAACACCGGCACGCTTGCCGCGGCATCGTCAGATTTGAAAGTGGCGATGGCCTCGTCCGCGAGTTTACCGATCTCCGCGCCGCCGGTGATTCGGTTCCAGGTCAACTCCACGCCATCCATTAGATCATTCGTGGCTGGTTCGCCCGCCAGCAGCGTGAAGGTTTGCACGTTCGCTCCACCGCCTCCGCCCCCACCGCCGAAGTTTCCGAAACCCTGGGTCTTGTGCATGGCGCGGCTGCGGCCGGCGATGGCGCCGAACGGTTCATCAGTCACCGGATCTTTGCCGCCAATATCAACGCGCACTGTTGGACCACCGGCTGCGTTGCCGCCGCGCCCGCGCCCGCCGCCGTTCCAGAGCACGCGCTTCGGTTGCCACGGTTTGAGACCTTCGGTGAGTTGTTCGGGAAAGGCTTTTGCATCACCGCAAACTTTGAACGCTTCGACTGCGAGCATCGCCGAGGCCGTGTGATGGCCATGCCCCCCGCTGCCCGGCGGAACTGGAAAGCGCGTGACGATCACATCAGGGCGAAAAGTTCGAATAATGCGCACCACATCCGCGAGCACTTGTTCGCGATCCCAGAAGCGCAGCGTCTCTTCCGGCGTCTTTGAAAACCCGAAGTCAATCGCCCGCGTGAAGAATTGCCGTCCGCCATCGAGTCGCCGCGCGGCCATCAATTCCTGAGTGCGCGCCACGCCCAGTTTCTCATCGAACTCCGGCCCGATTTCATTTTGTCCACCATCTCCGCGCGTAATCGAAAGGTAGCCGGTTCGACAACCACGTCCTCGTGCGAGGTAGGTAATGAGTTGCGTGTTTTCGTCATCGGGATGCGCCGCGAGGTGCAGCACCGTCCCCATCTCACGAAAACTGCGCAGGTCCTGGAGAATGGCCGCCCCCGTTGGCGATTCAGCTGCGCGAGAATCGCCTGTCAATGGATGCACCAACAGGCAAACCACCGCCATCGCATGCGACCAATACCGCCGCCCACACTGTCTGTGCGTCGTGGACATAACGTTCATTTGATTTCCAGGTGCGCCCTGGGTTTTTAGCGAACCGACTTGGCTATGGAATGTGCCGCGGCGGACCTATTTCTTGACGGTAAACGGCACGGAGAACTGGGTATTGTCCCACATCAATTTAATGATCCCACCGCCGACAGAACCCTTTGCCACGGCCATCGTGAATTGATCGTTCGCCTTCTCCAGCGGTTCCTTCTTCATGTCCACGCGCGCCAGATCATTCTTTTCATCCACCGGGACGCCCCACGCGCCAAGGTTCTTGCTGATGGCCAGCTTGGAAGTGCCTGACTCGGACGGAATCGTGTAGAGCGTGTAAGCGCCGGCTGGAATCGTCGTCTCGCCGACGACCAGTGGCTTTTGCGTGATGAGCAGCGTCGCTTCGTCAGAACCTGTCCGCCACGCTTTGTCCCACGGCACCAGCCCGCCCCAAATCTTCCGCGGTTCACCCGTCTTCGGGTCTTTGGTAAAAGGCCGACCGTAAGTGATCGTAACCCGACTACCATCGATGACGGCACTTGTGGTTTCGTGCGGACTATTGCCGCCTGTCGAAGCGGCTTTCTTTGCTTGCTGTGCCAGCAGCGACGAAGCGCTGACGAACATGACTGTGGCGATGATGAATGAGGTGAGCTTTTTCATAATTTCTGTGTGTTGTTTGTTTGAATTCAGTGATTGGAAAATTCTCTTGAGACGAGGCTCGATTGCGTTCGGATGCAGCGATGTTGGTTCACAAGTGCTTTTTGACGCTATTTTTCCAGTTTCCTAAGAACAATCTTTGGGCTGACGGTGAGGACGCTTGGCGCAGCGGGAAAGTAACGTTCCCGAATTGCTACTCTGGTGCGAACCAGGAATCCGGAACAGCTCGTGATGTTCACCAATCAGTTTCGCGGATTTCTCGCCAACCACGGACGGACCTGGGAGCGCAACGAATACAACGATGACATAATGTGGATGGTCATCGCCTGCACGCTCGCGCATCTGCTGACCGGCACACAGAGTTCCGCGATGTGGCGCGAACGAATTTCAATCTGTCTATGCGCGAGCGGCGTCAACGAATCTGGGTGGCGGCCTGTGGTGGAAGACAGCTAATCGCTCCAAGAACGCCTGCGTGAACGTCCCGGAGCCATTGCGGCTTTTCTGCTCGGCCGGGCGACCGGCGACACCTCTTACTTCACGAAATCCACCAACGCATTTCTTTGGCTGCGTGCCACGTTGTTTGAACCGACGACGGCAAAGTTTACGACAGCATCCGCACTAATGGGCGCATTGCCCGCTTTTCGCTGACCTTCAACCAAGGCACGTTCGTGGGCGCGGCCAACCTGCTCAGTTACACCAACGAGGCGCGACAGGCCGCGCTCTACACCATGAATCAAATGTGCAAAGACGGTTATTTGCCACCGGGTGAATAGAACGGTGACGGCGGCGGCTTCAATGGAATTGGCGTGCGATGGATTGCGCGGTTCATGAAAGATCGCGGCGAGGAGGCGACCTTCGAGCCGTGTTTGCAGAAGAACGCCGAGGCCGCGTGGCAGGCTCGCCGCGCGTCGGACAATCTTTCCTGGTGCCGCTGGCCGCAACCCACGACGGATGGACGAAGAGCTTCGTGGGGTTGCAGCAGTGCGGTGGTGATGATGCAGGTGGTTCGCCCGACGGAGACCACCAAACCGGGGAATTCAGAATGAAGCGCGCGATCGTCATCGACCAAAGGCGTCATCGGTGGCAAAATCATCCTGTGATCCAAAGAATTCCATATCAGGCGCTGCTCTGGATCCTTTGTCTCTGCGCTTTGCCTTCGACTGGTCACGGCAACCCCCAAACCAACCAAGCCAAAGACGTCTGGTGGTCGCTGAAACCAGTCGTGCGGCCGGCGTTGCCGGATGGACCTGAATCCAACCCAATTGATCGTTTCCTCAATGCGGAATTCAGAAATTGCAAACTCAAGCCGGTTGGTCCGGCAGATAAACTTACGCTGTTGCGACGTGTGTATCTGGATCTGATTGGCCTTCCTCCGTCTCCTTCGCAACAGCAGGAGTTCCTGGCCGACGAATCCGCCGACGCCTACGAGAAAGTCGTTGATCAACTTCTGGCGAGTGAACAGCACGCCGTCCGTTACGCGCGCCACTGGCTGGATGTGTTGCGTTACGCCGATGCGGATGAAAACATGCGGGCCGCTCAAGGAATTTATCTTTGGCGTGATTGGGTGATCAATGCCCTCCATGACGATCTGCCCTACAACGAATTCGTCCAGGTTCAACTCACAGGCCGCCGCTACAACGAACGCACCCAGATGTCCGCCACCGGTTACCGTTCCAAACGTGAGCCTCGTCCCGGCGACATGTTTGCGTTAGGTTTGCTTTCTCGTGGCGCAGGAGAGGATCCCCAGGACCTGGCCATCTCTGCGGTGGAAACAGTCTCCACGGCCTTCATGGGCATGACCGTCGGCTGCGCCAAGTGCCACGATCACATGTACGATCCGATCGGGCAGAAGGATTTCTACGCGATGAAAGCCCTCTTCGATCCGTTGGTCTTGCGCAAGATCAGTCTGGCACCGGCGGCGGATTTGGTGGCGGCCGGCAAAGCCGCGGCGGAGATCGAAAGAAAGCGCGGCCCGGCGCAACGCGCGCTGGATGAATTCGTTGCTCCGTTCAAAGCGAAGCTCTACGGGGAGCGCGTGTTGATGCTTCCCGCGGATATCCAAACCATCATCCGCAAGCCGGAGAGGCAACGCACCGTCGCCGAGCAAAAGATCGCCGATGATTATTTTCCGATCCTTCGCATCGATGGCGACAAGTTGTCCGAAATCATGACGAAGGAAGAACGCGAAAAGCGCAACGAGTTGCAGGCGAAAGTCGATGCGGCGGGATCTGGTAATGGAGGCGGGCGGCGCGGCGCTGGCAACATTCCTGTATTCTACACGGTTGAAGTCGATCGTCTCCGAGAGCAGGAACAGTTTTATTATCTCATCAGTGGCGATCCCACTCGCCCGGAAAAGGAACATCCTGCCAAGCCCGGCTGGCCTTTTTCCGAAGAGACGCGTGATCTGCGCGATGGACGCATTGAGGCTTTTGCGGACTGGCTGACCGCGCCGGAGAATCCTCTTTTTGCGCGCGTGGCTGTGAACCGCATGTGGCAATGGCACTTCGGTCAGGGCTTGCTCAAGTTGTCCAGCG
>Ga0193753_10002183_pt1 | contig 15795 bp, 13 predicted proteins | sample H1c2metaG_FD_144925 | JGI IMG/M metagenome (GOLD analysis project Ga0193753, IMG submission 144925) | Soil microbial communities from a riparian zone of the East river system, Colorado, United States - H1c2 | ecosystem: Environmental > Terrestrial > Soil > Riparian zone | place: USA: East... | reverse complement strand
AACTGTTCACGCTATGCACCCCGGCAAAATCCAAAATGATTTTGTCGTATGAATCCAAAAACGGTTCGATGCGCGTAAAGCGGAACGCAGCAGCGTTCTCGCCGTTAGCGCAAAAGCTGCCAAATTCGGAAAAAAGCTGAAGATGCAAGCTCACGAGAACAATGTATCGGTTTGGGATGCCGCTGGCAACAACCCTGTTGCCTGCTTTGCCGTCTGCATCAATTCCACAAAGGTTCGCACTTGCGAGCGCGTAAAGGCGATTGAACACACCGTTCCATCAAAAGGGGTTTCCGTGGTTTTCAGCGGATTCGTCGCGTTATGCCCTTTGCGCCAGTAAATTCCCTTTCCGCTGGCAATGAACAAATTGCCGTCGGTGCGCTCCGCGAATTCTTTCAACAGTGTCAGGCCCACACCCGCGTTAATCGACTCGCCCCACGCCGTAGTTAAATGCCCCTTCGATGAAACCTTCGAGCGGAGCGCCAGTTCGATCCCCTCTGCGTCGTTCATTCCCTCTTTCCAGAATGGAGAACCGTTTTCCGTGAAGCTGCGCGTGATGCCGATCCCACTGTCGGCAATCGCCACGCGAATCAAATCCGTGCGCCCGGTGTATTGCGCCATCGCGAAACCTTGCGAGCGCGAATGTTGTCGGACGTTGTTCGCCAGTTCCGAAACGGAGTATTGGAGCAAATCGAACAAACCGCTTTCCTCCGGGTCTTCCACGTTCGCATCCGGGAAAATGCAGTCGGCAATTCCCGTCGAAAGTTCTTCTACGCTTTCCGCACCTTCGCCACCGATGCGCCGTAACTCGACGAAGCGCCCGCCCGCCGCATGGCGTTTGAATTTTTCCGGCAAATTGATTCCGGTTTGCGAAAAGAAGTCGATGCGCTGCAAGTAACCGAACGCGGAGCATGATTCGCATTTCTCGAAACAAACCGTTTTGCCGCACGCTTGCCACCGTTGCACCTTTGCCAGCAACAACACCAGCGCGCCCGGCGTATAGAAACGGACGCTCGCAAAGTTCAGAGTGATTTCGTCGGCGATGTCGCATTTGTTCAGCCACGCAATCAGGCCGGGTAAATGTTCCTCGTACGCGATGGCCGGCAAAGCGATTGTCATGTGGCCCCAAATCTATCGAACGCGAAGTAGGATGGCGAGCGCTGCCAAATCGCGAATCAACACGGCGTTACCGCTCGCAGGAGAAAAGTTCAACAACACTGCGAACAGAAGCGCGCGAAGAAAAATCTCTGACGAATGCCAATGCGGTCCCTTTTGCTTTCGACTCTTGTTTTCGTGAATTGGCCGTTTCATGCTGGCGACAGCGTAGGAGAAGCAACTGCGGACACGTAACGCGGTGACTTGCGCCGAAGATTTCGGACACGGAATTTCCGTGCCTGTTTTATCCGTCCCATTGCGAATCGAAAATGATGCCTCGATTACCACCAACCGGGGTAAATGGCTTCAGCAGGCGCTAACTTGTACAGTTCCTTTGCGAAATCATCAAAGGCTTCGTTCTGAATCGCGCGTGTCGTTGGTTTCCCGCTTCCTGACCTATTCTCGGCACGCCGCGTCCATTTGAATCGTTGTTCCCGAAGTGCTTCATCTTCCAAAAAGTTTGGCCGCTGCTCCAAGAGCATCTCCTTTCCAAGAATCGCCCATTTCCGCGCATTCGCCTTGATGAATCGTGGCAAGATGAGTGTCTTTGCAGCCCAAGCTGGACAGTCTTTTTGCGTTCTCCATTTGGTTTCCCCCTCTTTGAAACGCCAGCGTGTTTGTGACAGTGTGAATTTGATCGCTGCGGCATAGCGACGAATTGGATTTCGTTCTTCTGATTGCGCAGCGCGAATGAAACCGTCAATCGCACATCCAAGTTTCAAGTCATCAACAAGCTGTTGCACTTTGATTTGCCAATTCGTTTCTGTCATGTCGGCGGAGATGGGCCATTCAGCGAAAGCACGCGCCACATCACGGCACAGTTCTGGTTGCCGCTTGTAAAGCAACTGAACCAAGGCCACGGCGTCGAGAGCAGAGCCGACAAGAGCCTGTGCCGCATTTTTTGGCTCTAAAGGTTTTCGCCTTTTCTTGGAAGCGAGTTCGCCCTTCGCATCGAATACGCTTGTCCATTGATTTGGTTTCCCAATCGCGTCCATATAAAAGGCATGGAGATCGCTACTAATCGCCACGGTTGGCGGAGTCTCGGCATACGATCCTTTGAGACTCTTCCGCAAAGGTATGTCGCGTATGTATCCCTCAACCGAGAATGGTTCAAAAGCTGGACGAGGCAGTTCGACTAAGCCGAGTTCCACAGAAGTTTTTCTTTTCCCTCTGCTTGTTGCTTTTTTCGCCATGTGTTCGTCCTAAATCATTTCGTCTGCACGCTTCTCACGGGTCGTTTTCTCGCGCTCCTTGCCGCTGGCTTGCTTCGCTTCTTCGGCAGCGCGTTCCAAATTTAGGGCGAGAAGGTTTTCGAGGATTTGTTCGTCGGTTAAATCGGCGGGCCAGCCGTAGGCGGCGGCGACGGCGGCGTCGAGTTTCTGGTGGGCGAGGTCAAGCCAGGCGGGGCGCTCGTTGTAGAGGTTCGTGAGAGTGCGCTTTTTCAGTCTCGCGGCGCAATCGGCGTCGCGCGGTTCAAGGCGCGGATAACGCACGGTGCCGATTCCGTTCTTGTCCGGCTTGTGAATGTAGCGCGCCCACGGGCCATTTGCGGAGCCGGGAAATTCGAGGATGCGTTCGACGGTCCACTCGGGCGGATTCAGCCAACGCTCGCGCAGTTCGTTCAGTTCTTTCGCGGCGGCGGCAATCGCCGCTTCTTGCGCGGGTGTTGGGCGCGGAAGTGGTAAAGTCTCGAAACACACGGTCGGACGGTATCGAAACCCAGACTTACGCTCTCGAACTTGTGTACCTTGCGCGTAAGCCCAAACTTGATGAATGCGAGCTTGCACGAGGCCGAAGAAAAAATCGTCATCTCGCGCGAAGACGACGGTTTGGTCGTCCGTAACCACGGGCCATTGAAACCAAACACAAACGCGATGTTTCGCAACACGCGGCAGTGCGATGAAGCGAGACACCTTGACGAGCGCGGAACGCATCTCCGTTCTCACTCGTTGCAATTTCCACCAATTCTCTCGAAGCCATTTATCCCGATTCTTGTCCCGCTCAATTTTTACGCGCTCAACAACCAACTTGTGGGGTTGCTCGTATTTACACGCCTCAGTGAGAGGCTGTTCGGCGTTGTCAATTAGCCAACGCTGTGGCTTTCGACTAAGCACATCTTTGCCATTCAAGATTGGCTTCAAAACATCGCTGTTTGGTTTGCCGTTGGGGTTGCCTTCTGAATTCAACAGGGAAAGAGCTTCGGCTTCGGCGATGTCAAAATCGCCGCCCTTCGTCGTGCCGATGAATGCCGATGTCTGCATTGCTTTGCAATTGAGCAGCCGTTGTCGTGTCTGCTCTCGCCGTGAGATTGGCGTAGATTGCTTTCTCCGGCTTGCCGTCCAAAACACGGTTCTTGTCCGAGCCATCGTCGAAGCCAACCATACTGACGTGGACCATTGCCCCGTTCAAAACCCATTCTTGATCGCTTATGCCAAAGAAGATTTCGCCACTCTTTCTGATTCGCTTCAAAACCTCGCGATTGCCCCCACCGCGAATTCCTTGAGTCGCCAGCAAACCGGCGCGTTTGCAATTGTTGGTTTCGATTTGTTCGCGTGCTTTTTCAAACCAATAACAACAAAGGTCTGATTGGCCGGGAATGCGATTTGCGAAGATTCGGCGAAGCTCTTCGACATATCCGTGACCAAGTTCACCGCGCATGAGCTTGTCGCCAAGAAACGGCGGATTGCCGACAATCACATCACACTTCGGCCATTCGCGTTCGGTGTAGAACTTCAACGCATCGTCGCCCTGGTGCTCGCCCGCTTGCGCCTCTTTGAGCGTCTTCGCCTTGTTGCGGAAGTGCGGCACGAGCAAGGCGTCTTCGTTTTGGAAGCCGTCAAGATTTTGCAGCACGGGCGAGCGTTCGTTGTCGAAACCGTTGTCGCGCCGCCATTGCAGGAAACCAATTTGCACGGACACTTGGGCCAGCTCGAAAGCGTAGGGATTCAATTCAATCGCGCGCAGTTGTTGCACGCTCACGAGCGGCTTGAGCGCGAAGCCAAGTTGTGTGGCAAAGGCGACGACTTCCTTTTCGAGACTCAGGAGCAGTTGCAGCGAGACGTAAAGGAAGTTGCCGCTGCCGCACGCGGGATCGAGCACGGTGACGGTGGAAAGTTTCTTCTGGAGCGCGGCGAGCTTGTCGCGTTGCGCGGTGTTGCCCTTGCCCTTTTGGTAGGCGGCGGCGAGTTCGCCTTTGAGCGCGGCCCATTCGCGGCGGAGCGGAGCCATGAGCACGGGTTCCACGAGCGTCTTGATGTCTTCCTCGCTCGTGTAGTGCGCGCCGAGTTGCGAACGCTGCTCCGGCTCAAGGGCGCGCTCAAACAGCGTGCCCATGATGCTAGGTTCGATGAATTGCCAATCGGATTCGCCCGCCGTGGCCAGTTCGCGCAATTCGTCTTCGGTGAGTTCAAAGACGGTCGATTCCTCAAAGAGATGGCCGTTGAAGTGGCGGATTTTGTCTTTCCCGAAATGCCCGCCCTTCGCCATGACCGCGAACAGATTTTCGAGGGACTTGGCAAAGTGTTTCAGATCGTCAATCCCGGTCTTGAGCAAGTCGCTGAAAAGATTTTTCGGCAGCAAGGCGGTGTCTTCGGCGAAGAAGCAAAAGACGATGCGATTCAGGAAACGGGCGATGCGGAGGTTTTTCCGCTGCGCGAAATTCATTTCCTTGCGCGTCTTGGCGTCCGCCAATTCTTCGGCTTCGCGCTTCTGCAATGACTTGGCGACCTCGGCAATGGTCTTCGCGAGTTTTTCCGTGACTTGTGCGGTAGTGCGCTGCGGCTTGAGGAAATCAGGATCGGCGAACAACGCGCGGAGCAGACGAATGTTTTCCGGCGAGTCAATTGTTGCGTTGGTAAACTCGTGAGTTTCCTGAACCGTGCCGTGAAAATTTGTGCGAATGATGTAGCGCTCAAAATCACAAACCACGAGCAGAGGCGGGTTCGCGAGCGATTCTCGGTAGCGAAGCAACTGTTTGAATGCTTCATCTAGATTCTTCTTTTTGCCCTTGTACTCAAAAGCAAAGCATCCCTTTTTCCATACGTCGGCAAAGCCCCGTTCCGTCGGTTCGCTCGCGTCGGGCGTTTCGTGCATCTCAAAAAGCTCTGCGTCTTTCACGACGCGCTTTTGGAAACAGAAGAAATCAGAACCGGACGGATCGGCTTGCGCTGGCGTCGGCTCTTTCAGCAAATGGCAAAGGTCGTTGAAGTGCTCTTGGTACGCGGAAGACTCCTTGCCGGTGTAGCGCGACCATTTCTTTTTGAATTCGGCAGGCGTCATGGAAAATCGGAACGCGGCGGTTATGGCGGATGGAGCAGCGGACTTCAAGCCGCTTGCTCTTCCAGCGCGCTTGCGCAAGCGGGTTACTTTTTCGGGTTACATTTATGCTAGAAAACCGAAGAATACCGTAAGAAATCCAATGCTCCAAAAAGTAACCCGGAAATGTAACCCGATGCTCAAAATTCGCGATGTTTCGGGATGACTCTGGATTACGAATCAACTTTCAGGATGTCGATTCCAAGCAATGAAATCAGAGGCGCGATGACTCTGGATGACTCGCCGTGTTTCGGGAGCTTTTGAGGTGAAAATGCCCCTTTCGTTTTAGAAATCCGATGCTCTATCCAACTGAGCTACGAGCGCAAAGTATTGCACGAAAGTATTGCACGAAAGTATTGTTCGAAAAGTAGCCGTGGCAACAATTCGTTACGCCGCCGCCTGTTTGGCTCTGCCTGACATCATGAAGTCGAGATAGTAAGCCAGCCGTTCCTTCATCTCTTTGCGTGCGACGAGGGAATCGATTAAGCCGTGATCGAGAAGAAACTCGGCAGTCTGGAATCCCGGCGGCAGTTCTGCCTGCGTCGTGTCCTTGATCACGCGCGGGCCGGCAAAGCCGATCATCGCACCTGGTTCCGCAATAATCAGATCGCCTACGCTGGCGTAGCTCGCCATCACGCCGGCGGTCGTCGGGTGAGTGAGCACGGAAATGTAAGGCAGCTTCGCTTTAGCGTGATACGCGAGCGCGGCGCAGGTCTTCGCCATCTGCATTAAGCTGAACATGCCCTCATACATGCGCGCGCCGCCGCTCGTCGAAATAATCACCGCCGGCAAAGCCTTCTCCGTGGCGGCTTCAATCATGCGCGTGAGCTTTTCGCCCACGACCGAACCCATCGAGCCGCCCAGAAAACTGAAATCCATGACGCCTAGCGCGAGCCGTTGCGTTTGAATTTTACCGATGCCGGTAATCACCGCGTCCTTCAAACCCGTGGCCCGCGCGTGCGCCGCCAGTTTGTCCTTATAGCTGGCCACACCCGTGAACCCGAGCACGTCCACGCTCTCCAGCTCCGCGTCCATTTCCTCGAACGAACAGGTCTCGACCAGCGAGTGAATGCGTTCGCGCGCGCCGAGCGGAAAGTGATGCCCGCACTTCATGCAGACCTTCAGGTTCTCATCCAGCTCCTTGTCGTAAAGCATCGTCGAGCACTTCGGACATTTCGTCCAAAGGCCCTCGGGAATGTCGCGTTTGCGCGACTTGCCGGTACTGAGCTTCGGCTTGCGGATCAGCGCCGTCTCCGTGTTGCTCTGCGGCGGTGTGACGGCCGGCTCCACGGTTTCCAGCCCGAGAGTTTTTTTGGTGAATGACGTTGTCGCCATATCGCCTAGTTTCGGTTTTCGCAATTCTGCCGTCCAGTGCGGATTTGTTAACTCTTCGCTTCCGCAAAGAGCCTTTTCCACCAGGAAGAGAACGGGTAACGCAGCAAAGTCGCTCTCAGGATCTGTTTGACCTCCGCCCGGCTCACTTTGACCCGCCGTCCCGCATCCAGCGGATTTTCCCGACGCAGACGTCCGAGTGTCTTGACCCCGATCAGAATGGGCAACGCACACGCAATGCGGACGCGAATGGCCGAGCGTGGCAGCGAGTTCGTGTACGCCCAGCCCGCCGCGAGATGCGATTCAGCGAGGTCGAGCAACTCGTCGTAAATAGGACGCAATTTCTTCTCCATCGAAGCATCGATCAAATCGCCCGGTGTGAGTTGAACCCGTGCGAGCCGTTCCAGCGGAAGGTAACAGCGGTTCTGGCCCAAATCCCTGGGCAAGTCGCGTAGGATGTTTACGAGTTGCAGGCCCTTGCCGAACCTCACGCCGTCACGCAGCAACGCTCCGTCGTCCAGCGGTGCCCTTGGGAAAACATGCGCGCGGCACATCGTGGTCCAGAACCCCCCGACGCAGCCCGCTACGCGATAAGTGTAGTCCTCGAGTTCTGCGTCAGTTTGAAGAGCGATGATACTCTGTGGCGACGCCGCGCCGAATCGCTGTAAATCAAGCTGCTGACCGGACGTGATGATCGAGAGGACTTCACGAATACGCTGCCGATCCTCAACAGAAAAACTATCCAGGAGCGCGATAACTTCCTCGGTTCGCTGGAGCAACACCCGCTCGAAGTTCGTACCGTCACCGGGTCGATCCGGTTGAGCGGCTGCGATTTCAGCGAAAGGCCGACCAGATACCGGCGGCATGTTCTCTCCGAGAATTCTCTCGCGCACTGCGTCCAGGGCCTGCAATCGATTCGCCACCGGCACGAGTTCCGTATCCGCAATCGTGTCCGTCGTGCGCGCGAGCAGATACGCCAATCCGATTTGCGGACGCACGCTCGTCGGCAGCAATCGCAGCGTGAGGTAAAACGAACGCGACACTGCCTTGAGCAGATCAGTCAGAAGTGGCTTCGCGCCCGGTTGCATCGCGCAGAGGCAAACACGAATACGCGCCAGTGTCAGGACTGAACTCGTATCAACCGAGCTGCTTGCTCCAGCGCGCGAGTTGCTTACGGACTTCACTGGTGCCTGGCGCGCCGGTCACGTTGCGGCGCGCCATGGCCTCCGTGAGAGAAAACGTTTCTAGCACATCTGCTGCAAAACTTGCATCGAGCGATTGAAGCTCCGCGAGTGAAAGTTGATTCAGCGCGCACTGTTTCTTTTCTGCGAGCGCTACGGCGGCCCCGACGACGTGGTGGGCTTGTCGAAATGCCATCCCTTTGCGCACGAGATAGTCGGCCAAGTCCGTGGCGAGAAGAGCGGAATCGCTTGCCGCCGCCCGACACACATCTGCGTTCACCGAAGTGTGGTCGAGCATCGCCGCCATCAGCCGGAGGCAACTGCGCACCGTGTCCGCACTGTCGAACAGCCGCTCCTTGTCCTCCTGCAGGTCGCGATTGTAGGTCATGGGCAGACCCTTCAATAACGTCAGCAGCGAGACGAGATTGCCGATGACGCGAGCTGACTTGCCGCGCGTGAGTTCCGCCACGTCAGGATTTTTCTTTTGCGGCATCAACGACGATCCGGTCGTGTAGGCATCGGCGATCTTGATGAAGTTAAACTCCGCGCTGGTCCAGAGAATCACGTCTTCAGCGAGACGCGACAGATGCACGGCCAACAGCGCAGCACCTGCACAAAACTCCACGGCAAAGTCGCGGTCGCTTACACCATCCATGGAGTTTTGCGTAAGTTGTGGTTTGCCTCTTGCGTCCACAAATCCAAGAAGGTCCGCGACCATCTCGCGATCGATCGGGAGCGTCGAACCGGCAATCGCGCCATTGCCGAGCGGGCAAACATTCACGCGCTGAAAACAATCTATGAACCGATGCCGATCGCGCTCCAGCATCTCCACATAGGCGAGCAAATGATGCGCGAAATAAACGGGCTGCGCCCGTTGCAGGTGCGTGTAGCCGGGAATGATGACCGCCGAATTCTTTTCCCCGAGGCCGACGAGCGCTCGCTGCAAGCCGCGCAAGTCCCCGTTCAATTCCGCCAGTTCGTCCCGAACCCACATGCGGATATCGAGCGCGATCTGATCGTTGCGGGAGCGGGCCGTATGGAGTTTTGCGCCGGCGGGCACGCGCTTCGTCAACTCCGCCTCGATGTTCATGTGAACGTCTTCCAGTGCGGTCTTCCACTTGAACTTCCCGTCCGCGATCTCCTGGCCGATCTCCTCCAGCCCGCGCACGATGTCGGCGCACTCACTCTTTTTGAGGATGCCGATTTTCTCGAGCATGGTCGCGTGAGCGACCGATCCAATGATGTCCTGCCGCCACAGCCGGCGATCGAACGAAATGGATTCGGAGAACGCCGCCACAGCCGCGGCGGGGCCAGCGGCGAACCGGCCGCTTCTGGACACAGGTTTTTTCATGAACTGCGGCGCGAATTTGCGGACCGGGTTACGGAAAGTCACGTGAGAATCTTTCCCACCGACGCGCCAGCTTTCGCCAGAACTGTACGGAAAAGAATCAGTCGCGCGGGAACACAAGGGTCATCGTCCCACCGCCGGACTCCGGGTCGATCTGGTAGCCCGGCGTGTTAGTGATCGTGAGGATAATCGTTTTGTCCGCGAGATCGTGGGTAAACTTTGGGATAACCGGCAGCAAATTAGTTCGGATGTTCGCCGGGAAGGTAATGGTTCTGGGCAGTGGCATGTAATCGACGCCTGCCACGGCGGTGCCAAAGATGGAGAAACCAACCGTCGTGGCGACAAGGCTGTCTCCATCGCGGATAAAATAAAAGCAGCCGGTATTGGTGCCGTACTGAATGGTCGGCTTTTCGAGACGGGGAGGCATGGTAAAGACCCGCACATCATGCAGGTCGTTCTCCAGTATATCGATTCGTGCGGGGTGGGTGTTCACCCTGTAACTCTCGGCGCTTGTTAACGTGATTTCTACGTAACGATCCAAATAGGCGTTTTCACGGTTATCGACGGCACAGATATCGATCGAGCCGGTGAGGAAACCAGTAGGAATTGTCAGGGCATTGCCACGCGGAACGGCAATGTATTCGACCGGCACAGCTTGTCCGCCGAACCGATAATTCACCACCACGCCATTTGAAGGTGCGGGCCATGGTAGATAGACGCTGACGCGTCCGCAGGATCCGCCCTCCGCAGCCTTGGAGATTTCCGTATGCAAAACGATTTCATTTCCACGGTCCTGTTCCAAATCCCACGGCAGGGAGAGTGCATTACTTTCGTAACCGTCACTCTGCCCATCATCGTCGGAGTCACGCTTGGAGGGATTTGTTTGGCTGACCAGCACTTCAAAGGCATCTGGCAGGCTATCCGTGTCACTGTCCAGCATTGTCCCCAGTTTGAAGAAGCGAGCCTCTGGCCAAAGGTTTGTAATCACGATGTTGGTTTCGCCGAACAACGTTCGCCCAAGCCAAACCCAGTGCGCTTGAACTTTCCCATTCCCATTCGTCGTCAGATGAATCGTGGTGAAGACATCCACAGTGTCGAATGGGTCTTCACTATTCCATGCGATCGAGACGGAAGTCGGCGAGCGCCGCTCAACCCTGAATTCAGGAGAGTTGGTTGCGTGCTCATAGGCAGGGTCATTGTAACGCACGAAAGCGGACGGAAACTGGAGTGCTTGCCGGGCTGGCCAGCCTCGTGCCGCTGCTTCGGCTCTCGTCGGATCTGATACGAGAAGCCAAAGGCACAAGATTGGCAATGAGTGATATAGCGCTAGGACGAGTTTCATTTGCTGGCCCAACGTGTCACAGCGCGCCGAGGAGTCCAACGGCATTAAGAAAACCGCTCTTCTTTCCACGGGTCGGCCGTGTTCGAGTAGCCGCGCACTTCCCAGAAGCCGAGGATGTCGCGGTCGAGGAAAACAATTTCGCGGATAAACTTTGCGCCTTTCCACGCGTAACGCTTCGGGATGATGACGCGCGCCGGCCCGCCGTGTTCCTTCGTGAGCGGTTGGCCGTTCCACGAGTGCGCGAGCATCACGTCATCGTCCATGCACACGTCGAGCGGGTTGTTCGTGGAGTATCCGTCGAAGCTTTTGAAAAACACGTGCGTCGCTTCGGGCTTCGGCTTCACCAACTCGGCGAGGGTGAAGAACGCGACACCTTGAAAACGCATGTCGTATTGGCTCCAGGTCGTCACGCAATGGAAGTCGCTCACGTCTTCGAATTGCGGCAGCGCCATGAATTGTTCCCAGTTCAACTTCACGGGGTTTTCGACTTTGCCGTGGATGTTGAGTTCCCATTTGTCGAGCGGCACTTCCGGACGCACGCCGAGATCGAGCACGGGAAAGTTGCGGACTTCGTGCTGTCCGGGCGGGAGCCGATCTGTGGAACGGATTTGCGGCCGCTTTTTGCCGGCCATCTTCGCGGCCCAACGTTCCTTCGCGGCGATGTAGCGTTCGTTCATGTCGGAATTATGACGGAAGCAATCTGTTCTTTCATCGCGAGCGCACGCAGCGAAAGCCCAGGTGAGAAAGCCCCGTGTCCGGCGCGCCTTTGCCTCGTGCGCTCGGCCGGTAGCCGCGGCAATAGACGTCCGAACACATGAACGACCCGCCGCGTTGTACTTTCTTGGGAGTCTTGGGTTCGTTCGGATCGAAACTCGTTTCCGGGCCGATGGGATTTTTTTTCACCGTCTGCGCGTAGTAGTCGGGCCGATACCAATCCGCGCACCACTCCCAAACATTGCCCGCCATGTCGTAAAGCCCGTAACCGTTGGGCGAATACGAGGCGGCCGGTGCGGTGATTCGAAAACCATCCGCGCTGGAGTTTACAACGGGGAAGTCGCCTTGCCAGATGTTCGCGCGCCATTTTCCGCCCGTGCTCACATCCGTTTCGCTCTTCGGCATCTCTTTTGCGCCACCGCGCGCGGCCCATTCCCACTCCGCTTCCGTGGGCAAACGTTTGCCCGCCCACTGCGCGTAAGCGACCGCGTCGTCCCACGCGATATGGACCGCCGGATGTTTCGGGCGGCCAGCGATGTCTGAACCGGGGCCTTCGGGATGACGCCAGTTCGCGCCGGGCGTCCACTTCCACCAGATGAAATGATTTTCGAGCGACACCGCTTCGCGCGGCGGATTGAAACAGACGGAGCCAGGCACCAGCATTTCGGGCGGCGCGCCGGGGAAATCTTTCGCGTCCGGTTTGCGCTCGGCGATGGTGACGTAACGCGTGGCGTGGACAAATTTCTCGAACTGCTCGTTGGTGACTTCCGTGGCGTCCATCCAAAAACCATCGACGGCCACTTCATGCACGGGCTGTTCATCGGGCGAACCGTCGCCAGTCCCCATTGGAAATGTGCCGGCGGGAACCCACACCATGCCGTTGGTCCAACTGGTGTTCATCGCCGCCGCGTGAGCCCGCGCGCCTTGCGCACCGATGGGATCAGGAACACCGAGGAGAGCAGGGCGTCGGCGTGGCCTCGCATCACGCCACATCCAGAAGAGAGTTCCGAGCGTAATGATGATGAGCATCGCTGCCAGCGCCGCGGGAAAAACCCATCGCGGCAGCTCGTGCGGATTTTTTTCCTCAACCATGAGGCGCGAAGTGTAGCGCAACCGTTCGGCGACGCAAAAGAACCGTTACGGCGAAGCCGCTGCCGAGGTCACGCGCAACGAACGGAATTCAACGGGTGCGCTGTTACTGCCGCCTGTGACGAGTGCCACCCGAATGCCTCGGTCCCAAGGGGGCAAATAATTTCCCTCCACATCCACATCGGTGCCCAGGGTCTGCCACGACTTCGCGTCGGCGCTGGCGCTGAAGCGAAAACGATGGCCAGCGGTGGCGGTCATCCGCAGAAACAGAGTGTCACCTTTGGGAATCGCGTTGGTGCTGAGGGTAACGTGTTTATTGTGCTGACGTTTCCACACGAACAACTCACCGTCGCGCGTGCTCACGCCGAGCGCATTCTCGCGATCGCCGAACGCCGACAGCCCCGCGCTTGGTTCCGAGGTCAGAGATTTTAAGTTCAACTCTGTTATCGCAGTGTAGTTGCCCGTCGTGGTCTTGACCGCAATCGCGTCTGCGACGAATGCGTCAGCTTTGTGTTGTGGATTCGGTGCCAGGTGGAGAATGCCACCGCCGACTTTGACGGTGGGTTCGTTGTTCTGAAGCCACTGCCATTGAGGCAGTAGCTTCGAGGCCGTGAAGTCATCAAAGAATTCGTGCGCGGGTTGTTGAACAGCCGCCAGCACGGGCGCGGTTGCTTCGAGGCTCGTGCCCTTGCCATTGTTGATCGTCGGCCAGCCGTCGTTGTTCCACTTGACGAGATCGAGCACGCCCTGGCGGCCCACATAGATGAAAGTGTCGGCGGCGTAAGCGTGATAAAGGAACCAGTCGCGTCCGGCCTTGTCGCGAACGAGCGTGCCGTGGCCCGGGCATTTCCACTTTTCGTTGCCGAGGAGGAGCGGGTTGTTGATGTATTTCTCCCACGGACCGAGAAGGTCCTTAGCGCGGGCCACGCCTTGTCCGTAACTGCACGCACGTCCACAACAGGCGTTCGCCGCGTAAAAAAGATACCAGTATTCGCCACGGCGAATGACCGCCGGGCCTTCGACAAGATTGTTTTCCCACTTCGCGTCGTTGCGAAAAAGTTCCTTCATTTCGCCGATAAGTTTCAATCCATCGTCGGAAAGTTTTTGAATCCAAAGCGGCGTGGGCTTGTTGCGGCTGTTGCCGTCTTCTTTCCAAATCAAGTAACGCGTGCCGTCGGTGTCCACGACAGGAAACGCGTCGATGGAGCCGGCGTCCTGGCCAATCATCGGGCCATGATCGGTCCACGGGCCAGTCACTTTGTCGGCGGTAGCGACGGCGAGCGAGAGCGGCCCGCCGCGTTTTCGTCCGACGTAGTAAACGAAGAACTTGCCCTGATGCTCGAAGAGTTCGGGCGCCCAGAAATTTCCCACGGCCCAATCTGGACGGCGTTCGAAAATGTTTCCGACGTGTTCCCAGTTCACGAGGTCCGTTGATCGGAGCAGGGGAAAGAGCGGCGCCCATTCGCTCGTGGTGGCCGTGGCCCAATACTCATCGCCGACACGGATGACTGACGGATCGGGATAGTCGCCTGTAAGAACAGGGTTGGAGTAAGTGGCAGCAACGAGCGACGAAGTGAAGCACAGGAAGGTGGCAACTAAAACGCTGGCGGTGAAGGAGCGCGTTCGTGTTTCGAGCGCATTGGAATTGTCGTTCAGCCGCCTGCTATGCTCCCTCTCCGCCCGTCCGCCGGGGGGAGAGGGCCGGGGTGAGGTGGGGTCCTTTCTGCAAGCGACTCCTGTTTCAATCGGCACTTCTCGCGTATTTCCACCCCTCACCCTAACTCTAACCCCGTTGAGGGGAGAGGGGACCGGAAGCACCGCTATTATTTGGAACCTCGCCGATCCGTTGTGCCTTATGGCCATGCCAGGAATGATTTTCATTTGGAACTTTGGAATTTTTTGGCTTGGAACAGCTTTTGCAAAAGGATGAACAGGAGCAAGAGCACGCCAATGACAATTTTCGTCCACCACGAGCTGAGCGTGCCTTGAAAAACAATCGCCGTCTGGATGATCCCGAAGATCAGCACGCCCACGATGGTGCCGGTGACATACCCGACGCCACCGCTGAGCAGTGTGCCGCCGATCACGACCGCGGCAATGGCGTCCAGTTCGAGGCCGGAGCCGGCGTTGGGATTGCCGGACTGCGTGTAGAGGCAATAGACCACGCCGGCGAGCGCCGAGCAGAATCCGCTCAACGCATAGACACCAATCTTCGTGCGCGCGATCGGCAGGCCCATCAGCGCGGCGGATTGTTCGTTGCCGCCGAGCGCGTAAATGGCTCGGCCAAAACGCGTGCAGTGCGCGAAGACGAAAGCGCCCGCGAACACGAGCAGAAACAGAATCGCCGTGGCGGGCAGATCGAATTGCCCCAGGGAAATGCTGAGTGATGAATTGATGGAATCGAGAAAGCGCGCGATGGGCAAGGACTCCAGGCTGAGCAGGAGGGCAAGGCCGCGCGCGAAAAACATCCCGCCCAACGTCACGAGAAACGGCGGTAGGGCGAAGTATTGGATGAGCGCGCCCATCGCACCGCCAAAGATCACGCCGATGAAGAGTGCCAGCGGTATCGCGAGCAGCGCGTGCCAATGCCATTTCTCGATCGCCAGCGCCAGGAACACGCTCACCAGTCCCACCATGCCGCCGATGGAGAGGTCAATTCCACCGGAGAGAATCACAAAGGTCAGTCCGATGGCAGCGATGCCGAGGAAGGAGTTGTCTCCGAAAAAATTGACGAGCACGCGCACCGAGGCAAAGCCGTCGTAGCGCGCGCCGGCCACGATGTAGAGCAGCGCGCAGACGACGACGGTCGCGAGAAAGGGAATGTTGCGTTGGAGAGTGCGCATTAGAAAATTCCAAAGCCCAAATTCCAAAGCCCAAACAAATCCCAAGATTCAAATTCCAAACCGGATCTCGTGAGCGCGGACGCGCCTTGGATTTTGGATTTTGGATTTTTGGATTTGAGATTTCTCATACCGCCGCCTTCTTTCTCCACACAGCCTTTCGAAACGCCTCCGACTGCAACAGGCAGACCAAAATCACCACGACGGCTTTCACGACCAGCGTCAGTTCCACCGCGACGCCACGGGTGAGAATCGTGGTGGTGAGCGTTTGAATGATGACGGCGCCGATGAGCGAGCCGGTGAGAAAAAATCGTCCGCCCGTCAGCGCCGTGCCGCCGATGACCGTGGCGAGAATGGCGTCGAGTTCGAGCCACAGGCCGGCGTTGTTGACGTCGGCGGCTTTGATGTCGGTGGTGACGATGAGTCCGGCGAGGCCGGCGCAGAACGCGCACGCAGCGTAGGCGAGCAGTTTCACCACCGACA
>Ga0193753_10002182_pt1 | contig 15795 bp, 18 predicted proteins | sample H1c2metaG_FD_144925 | JGI IMG/M metagenome (GOLD analysis project Ga0193753, IMG submission 144925) | Soil microbial communities from a riparian zone of the East river system, Colorado, United States - H1c2 | ecosystem: Environmental > Terrestrial > Soil > Riparian zone | place: USA: East... | reverse complement strand
CGGCTCACCGTTGACGAAGGCGAAGGTAGTGCGCAGCGTTTCATGGCGCGCCACGATTCGGTCCAGCGCCTGACGCAAGACCGTGCGGTCGAGATCACCCTTCAAACGCAGGGCAAACGGAATGTTGTAGGCCTCGCTGACACCGTCCATCTGGGCCAAAAACCACAGCCGCTGCTGCGCAAAAGACAACGGCAGTCGCTCGCTGCGGTCAGCGTGGCTAATCGCTTCACCTCTCACTTTACGCAGGGGGATATCGATGCGTTCTCGATTAACTGATTCTGATCTTCCTCTAAAACATCCTAGGGCGTCGTAAGGTGGTAGACTCATCGCTGCGCTTTCTCCCAACCGAGTATTGAAAGCGCGTGACATTTCGCGCCATCGAGAGGAACCAGGCCCTTGATGGGACTTCTATCGCACGGACTGGAGTATATCTACATATTCACGCTGCTTGAACAGGAATCTGATGCAGTTAAGCTATGGTCGCTGGACAGTATGGATTGTCTGAGGAGAAGTATCTCAATCGAGCGATTGCTGCTTGGGCGTGCGGTGACGGTGGGAAGACTTCCCTGGGACCAACGAAGTTTTCTGGGTAGTGCGGGGTAGAGATCCAGAACAGTTCTGGCAGGAACCGACGGAGAACTACGGAATAAAAGACGCAGCACAAGCGTTTCATCTGCTGAGATTGACTCAAGGACATGCCGCAGTAGGTATAGGCAGCTCATTGTTCTTACTATGATGTTCGCGGCGCCAAACAGCGCCATAATCGAAACGGGAAGGCATCGATTCTGAGCCTGCAACTGTTTTCTCAGTTGCGATCATCTCCAGGGATGCAAGCTTGATTCCAACGGAAGCCACGGCTTTCACTAGCATTTCACATACGAGCGCCTAATTATGCGGGCTATTATACAGAATTGCTAATTGACGGAGTTGTTGAAGAGCCTAGAGCGTATTTCATAAACATTTCCGTAGCATGATCAAGATGCAGGCGAGATAGTAAAAGGCACGGTAGGTGGCGAGGAGATGTTCATGGTAGACGAGCAATCGGCGGAATTGACCGAGCCAGACATTAGTTCGTTCGACGATCGAGCGGCGTTTGTAGTGCGGCATCTTTCGATCGTCTTCATGCTTTCTGTGTCTGCTGTTTTTGCGGGACAGCACGATCAGCTCGATGCCACACTGTCTGAGTCGCTCGGGAAGCGGATCGGAGTCGTAGGCGCGATCGCCGATTACCCTCTTCGGCTTCTGCCGGGGGCGGCCTTTGGCGCGCTGGACGAGGACCTCGCCGAGCGTGGCTTCCGCAAGCATAACTTCTACCGGAGGCACTTTCGAGCCGCCCTCCCAGTGGAAGACCCTGGCCGTCGACCAGTACCATCCACTTCGTTCCCTTGCCGCGCGCTTGATTTTCCGACTGCCGAGTCCCTTTTTCGCCGGAGCGAAGCTGCCATCCAGAAACGCCATTCTACTCTAACCATTATTGACTGGACCAACTAACCATCCAAGTGAATTAGGAGCCTCCAATATGCATGCATCGATCGCCGGTATCGAGTATTATCTGCCCGAGACGACAATAACTACTGAAGACCTTGCTGCAATGTTCCCGGAGAGGCCAATCAAGAAGATCGCTTCTAAGACCGGAGTTCAGTCGCGGAGCATAGCGTCGGACGAGGAATGTGCGTCAGATTTGGCCGTTGCTGCAGCGCAAAAGCTTTTTGAATCCGGCAGTTGCAAGCCAGATAAGGTAGACTTCGTTCTTTTTTGCACGCAGAGCCCAGATTATGTTTTTCCAACTACAGCTTGCCTGTTGCAAGAACGACTAGGCATCCCTACGAGTGCAGGTGCTCTTGACTTCAATTTGGGATGCTCCGGATTTGTATATGGGCTGGGCTTGGCCGAAGGCTTGATAAGCTCGGGCCAGGCACGATCAGTTTTGTTGATCACGGCCGAGACATGCAGCAAATATCTGGGGGAGAGAGACATAGCGGTACGAGCCCTACTCGGTGACGGAGCCGCAGCGACTTGGGTCACATGTCAGGACGCTGGACCTGTCACTATAGGACCATTTGTATATGGGACTGATGGACGAGGCGGCAAAAACATGATTGTCCTTAATAGCGGTTCTCGGAAGTCGAAAGAAGTAAATTCCCTCTGTGCCAAGGATCAAGGAAGCGGATTGGTACGGCAACCGCTCTTCATGGATGGTCAGAAAATATTTGACTTTGCGATTGAGACCGTGCCTAAGAGCGTGTCGGCTCTGTTGGGTAAATCAGGCCTTGCAATGGAAGACATCGACCTATTTGTTTTTCATCAGGCTAATGCATATCTGTTAGAAGAAATACGCAGGCTCATAGGAATTCCAAAGGAGAAATTTCAACTTACAATTAGTCATTGCGCCAATACGTCTTCCTCTACTATTCCGATAGCGCTAAAGCATGCGGAATTAGACGGCCGCTTGGAGAGAGGGAACAGAGTCATGCTTGTAGGGTTTGGAGTAGGCTATTCGTGGGCGGCTACGATTATCCAATGGGCCGGCTTCTCTAAATCGCGAGAAGGTTAGAGTTTATTATTTTCTCATTTTACGTTGTCCTCCAGGATTGCAGGTTTATTAGGTTGGATTGCCCTGGCCCTGATCATGACACGAGAAAGAGAGGTCAAACGATGCTGAATACCTCGCTGCTGCCGACCTGTTCGTTTGCGATCGCATTTGACGTTCATCGGGTCGCGGCCGCACTCCTGCGCCACGCAGCGATCAATATGGGGATTATCGGAAAAAACTGCAAGCCAATCGAGCTGTTGTAGTCACGAATATCGATCGTCTGAGCGGGTAATTTGGTTTGGAGGCAGGCTCCATTTACCTAAATGCGGAGAACAATACAAATGTATCTCGATGGTTCGGTTCAGACGCTCCTTCCTGCAAGACACTATGGTCTTAGCTGCTCCAATTGCAATGCCATCATCTCCGATGATGGCTATCTACTTAGTTGCTCTAAGTGTGAAGTTCCGTCTCTACTTACATCCGATTATCGCAGGAAAGTCTTTACCATTTCTCCAAACGAGGATGGCATCTATAGATATCGCGATTGGCTTCCTATTTGGCGAACTATGAATGGCTCAGCGAGCACAGTTACCTTTCAAAGCGCAAAGATTTCAGCGCTCACAGGATTACGGAATCTCTGGATAGCATTTAATGGCTACTGGCCGGAGAAGGGAGCTTTCTTCGTCACGTGTTCCTTTAAGGAATTAGAAGCGTATAGTGTGCTGGGTCGAATCCCTGATGAAAGCAACAAAATTCTCACTGTAGCTTCTGCTGGTAACACCGCCGCAGCTTTCGCACACGCTTGTTCAGCGAACAGCATACCGGTCCTAATAATTGTCCCAGAAGTAGCCCTTTCCAAAATGCGGTTCTCTATGCCGATTGCTTCCTGTGTAAAGATCGTTGCGATCACTGGCTATGGAGATTACATGGACGCAATCAGGGTCGCCGAAAGCATAACAACAATGGATCAATTTTTCCCTGAGGGGGGAGCGCACAACGTGGGCCGTCGTGATGGGCTAGGTACTGTTCTCTTGAATGTATTTGAAACGATCGGCCGGCTCCCTGACTATTATTTTCAGGCGATCGGAAGTGGTACGGGAGCAATCGCCATCCATGAAACAGCAACGAGGCTTACTGGAAAAAAAGGAACTGTCCCACATCTATATCTTAGCCAGAATCTTCCCTTCGCCCCGATTCACAGATGTTGGAGAGCTAGTTCGAAAAGTTGGCTAGCGGTAGATGAGAATGAAGCCAAAGATCAAATAGCTCAGATACAAGCCCCGGTCTTAGCAAACCGTCGTCCGCCATATTCTATTCGAGGTGGTCTATATGACGCTCTAGTCAACTCGAAAGGGGACACTTTCGCCGTTACAAATGAAGAGGCCCTTGCTGCTGCGAGACTCTTTGAGGAAATCGAGCACATAGACCTTGAGCCTGCCGCTGCTGTCGCATTTGCGAGTCTTCTAATCGCCGTCAAGTCCGGCGTGGTGCCCAACGAAGCGACAGTCCTTCTCAACATCACGGGAGGAGGAGGTCGTAGATATGCCTCCGATTTCCAATTGCACCAACATCAAGCTAATTTATTGATAAGTGCGGACAAGGTGGGGACGGGCTTCGATGTTCAAGAGATATTGAAACAGTATTGATGAATTTGCTCTATGTAATTAAAACGAGATAGTACATTTGCGGCCAAGATGAAGAATTGTCCGCAAGTCGTGATATTGTGATTTCGCATAAGCCAACAACAATGGACTGTTTTTAAAACAGATTCTTTGTGAAAACTCCAGAAATGGGGAAGGTTTACAAAGTTCAGCATAGGCTCTGCGATGTAGAGAGATGCCGGCGTTAAAAATATAAAAAGCTAGATGCCTGGTACGAAGCGGGCTGTTTACAAAAACGTGAAGAGGTTGCTCTTATGTTGATAAGAGCAACGGGTCGACCAGCCAGACACCGAACTTCTATGTCGAGGCCATCACTGACCTCGGAATGCCTTCAAAGACATGCCGATGGCCAGACATTCTCGGGTATAGATGTCGCCGACCCGTTAGCGCGGAAGCGTTCTCCGATTGCTGAGTCAGGCGGGGGCCCGAATTCATTGACAATGTCCTTTTCTGCTTCACCGCGTTGGCAGACGCCACTACCTTGCGTGATGGTGTGCAACGAAGTTTAGCTACATCTGCCTAATTAAATTGGCTAATGCTCTCACATGTGGAGGCTTGAGAACGGTGATGTGGTTGCCGGGAACCTGAACGCTTGTAACATTCGGCGCCCAGCGTTTCCACTTCTCAATTAGTTGGTCTCGAAGCTGCTTGTTACCGTTTCGATCTAACTTGTGGTTTTCCACGAGAACGAGGCGAACTGGTCCTGGGTAGACTTTGTCAGGTGTATACTTAGTGCGCAGGGACATGTTAAAAGTGCGCAATAATCCGCGCAATATTTCGGGTTGCGACGATCTGGGCAGTAACCCTTCATCTACCAATCGACGATGCAGAAGGGCCCTCTGCAGATTTTCTTTGCGCGAGTCGAGATCAATTCGTCTCACATTTAACGGGCGCTCCAGCGTAAGTTCGACGACATCTAACCACTTCATAATTGCATCTGTGTTGGAGTATTCGCGGACATCACTCTCATCGTCCGGAGCCTCGCTGTCCAGAATGGTGAGGGATGCAACAGTGAGTTCTTCTGTAGGTAACCTTTGTGCGATTTCAAAGGCTACCCAACCACCAAAAGAATGTCCTATCAAATGGATCGGTCCCTTCGTGCATATCTCTCGGATTGCGCGTAGATAAGCTGTGGCGGCTACTTCAACAGTTGAGTACGGCACAAGTGCGCCGTCTAAGCCACGCGGCTGCAGCCCAAAAAAGGTCCATTCTGGAGGTAGATGTGTTATTAGGTCAACAAAGGCAGTTACACTGCTGCCTGCTCCAGGTACGCAAAAGAACGGATACATATGGCTTCGTCCCACTTGCAGTGGAACCAACGGAGAATAATCATGTTCAGGTAATTGGTCTAGCTGCTTGGTTGGATTGTGAATTGAATTAGATACTGCCTTGCCAAGTGCTTTGACGTCTGAACGGGACGTCATCGATTGATGCTTTCCCTGTATTGATACAACCCGGATTAGACGTTTAGGCATGACTGCATCCCATCCGAGCAACGAGTCGGTGACAACAGCGTCGTGAGCCAAAAAAAGATGTAGTGGGATGGGTATTTGCTGCGCATAATATCTAAGACTTGCTAATCTATACGCGTGATTGAGCGCTAAAGTATGTTGAAGCTGTTGATCTGTGAGATTTAGGAACGGTTCAGGCACTAATCCCAATTCATGACACTTATGAAAGAGATCAGAGAAGTCTATTGCCGTTGCAGTCGACTTTAACTCATCAATCGTTGTTTGCTGCATTCTAGTGTCACTTGTGACGCGTTGGACTAGATCCAAGAGAGCTTCTTTTTCTTCGAAGGCCTCTTTTAAGGAGGCACAAGAGTCAGCTATCGAAGCAGAGTAACGAGTATCGAAAACGCCAAGAAACTCCACCTCCTGATCCGCGCCGATAAGTTGCGCTGCAATTTCAAAGGCGAGTACTCCGCCAAAAGACCAGCCAGCAATCCGGTATGGGCCAACTGGCTGCACGGTCTGAATCATATGCACCATTCGTGCGGCCATTCCTTCTATCGTCCGCAAAGGAACGTCATCTTCGCGCTGACAAGGTAAGCCGTATACAGGAATGTCTTCCTCAATATGGAGGGTGAGTGCAGAGGTATAGAACAATTGCCCGGTACTACAATGTGTGAGAAAGAGAGGTGGCTGTGCGGCACCCATTCGAATACAGATTGCTTTGTCCGCAAGTTTGGAGACAAGCAGTTTGTTGATCAAGAGAAGTTCGGTCCCCCGCAATTCAATCGATTAGAAGCTAGCCTGAAATTATATCTTCACCCATGTTGGAAGAGCGTTAGGTTCGGCCTCAAGGGAGAGACTTCGCATGAGGCGGGTTGGCTGACGAGCTTCTCCTATGAGGAAGCGACAGACGTTATTGAGGGAACAGCAGTGGTGGATATTGGCTCTGTTTCCTGTGAGATACTTGTGCAACTAGCTCAAGACATTTGATTACTGGACTGTTCAGCGCCGTATTTCAACAATCTCTCCGGAACGTGCTAATGTACGTCGTGAGAACGACGCCAGACAAGGCAGTTCTGCCGAAGTGCTCATCTAATAGCCGTCTTCTCGCCAGCAGGAAAGGGGGTCAACTTCGTCCAGTCCAGTTAAGCAGTTAGCAGCAAGATTGGTGATTTTGGGCAAAACCCGTCTCTTAGCTGGTTTGATGATAGGAAACACGTTTCTGTAAGCGTCCAGCGTCGCTGGCATGGTGTCAGGCGATCTTCTCGGAAATGGAACCGGATAATGGTCTATATTTCTTCCTTAATGTACGACCCGGCTTTGGAAATTAAACGTGGCCCGCGGGGCCATTTTTACGATCTGCTGAAGAATGGTTGTGTCCACGATGTGGGCAGTGGACATAACCTGTGACTGGGTAGGGTTTACTTCTAGGAGGGGCATTAACTTCTTCGGTGGAGATGTCGCAGACAAAGGTTTTTGCGACGACCAAGTAGGCCGGGGCAGATCCTGGGCTGCATACGGATGGGACGCTAACCAAGCGGCTTTATGCAATGGCGCTCCGCTTCTGGTACCCCAACCACCAAACGTCAGGCGTCCGGCCCGCATATTTGGATCGATACTGCATCATAAGGCTTCCGATCTCAATGAACTGTATAATGCGCAAGAATGATGGCGGGGATGTCGAACTCCGAACGGAAGTTATCAACGAGATGATATTCAACGAAGGTGAGTTGGGTACCGGGGCAAATGGTTCCCCCGAGTTGTAGCGGCTCATGTACAACGGGATCGGGACTTGTACCAGGGGATATGGAACGAAATGTTGCGGTGCCGGGGCGGGTTGAACCGGATCTTTCACAGGATTGTGTGGCGACGGCTCCAGTGATTATTGTCGGTGGTGGACTTTGGAAGGGATAGCGGCAGACTGGGTTACTGCCGGCATGATCGGTAAGGAAGACGCAGCGGCCGTTGTTAGGGACGCTAAAGTGGTTGGCCACCGTGACGATCTGAGGCTTGCCTGGGAACAGGCGCTGGGCCACAACTGTGAGGTGCATGCGTACATCCGTTCCATGCACGTGATTGAAGATGTCCTGGGGGATGAGCAGAGATAAGCTACGTTCAGTGACTGTTACCGGCCGCCAAGGCGAGGCGTAGTGATACCCGGGGAGATCAATAGTGAACGAGGCATTCACATCGTGCAAGCGGGCAGAAGGATCAAGGCCCTCAAAATGGACTGGAAGATTGACAGTAAATAATCCAGCGGGTGCCGTAGCTCCGTCCGCCAGATTTTCGTATTCGGGCGGACGGGCATCAAAGGTGAGGCGTAGTGATTTGTTCGTGGAGACCGGATAGTGATGGCGGATGAGAATATCAACAGCACTAGAAAAATACATTCCAACAAAGCAGAAAAACAACCCAAGGAATAGAAGCGATATGGCGACAAGCGCGATGCGCGATCGTGCGGTATTACGGACGGCGTATTGGTAGAGCAGTATACCCATCAGTAGGCCCCCCATGAGTATTGAGCACGCTTCGAAGACGAAAGGTGGCATCATGCGCGGGCCAGCCATACTGCCAAGGATCGTCAGGACACCGGCCCAGAGAATCAGAGCAGCGAGGAGCGACATAAATGCGCGTGAGAGCGTAGCTGTGACCGAAGCCACGACAGTAAAGGGCAGCCAGAGGATCAGAGCAAAGTAAAGGAGACTCAACAATTGACCGGGGATCGCGGCCGCGGGATTCAAGCCAGCATGGAGGAGTAGAAAGCACTGCATGGCGACAAAAGGCAGTATGATGCAGATCGCAAGGAAGAAGAGCTTCGCGCCCAGCAGTGAAGTCCAAGTGTAGGGACGAGTGATCCAGAACTGCTGATCGCCGACGAGCGACTCGTCATGAACGAGACGGGCGATTATGACAAGCCAAGTGATCGGAATGAGCGTCTTCAAAAGAGTGGCGAACGTCTGGAGCAGCGTATTGGATACGGTGGCGCCCTCCCATACTTGCGGAGTTACCAAGCCAAAGCAGATGAGCAGGACAGTGTAGAGGGCGAGGTCCAACCAAAGGTGGCGGGCGTCTTTACGGAAGATGTGCAGGGACTGGATCATGAGCGGCTCCGATTTTGGGCGTGGCTGGATTTCACCAGAGCGAGGAAGATGGTGCGGAGAGTCATTGACTCTGAGTGGATGCTAGACGCATTCGGGAGCACAGTGCGAACTTGCTCTTCAAGAGACTTGGTTTCCGCATTTGTGTGAACGAAGCGTAAGCCCGACGCGGTGGATTCAGCGAGGAGCCAGTTTGTAGGGAGGTCCAAGGGAACCTGTGCGGGAGCGGCGAAGGGTGCGAGCGTGACCGTGACTTCACGGAAGCGGGCGATAAGAGCGGCCATTGGCTCGGCGAAAAGCAACTTGCCCTGATGCAAGAAGGCGACGTGAGTGGCGAAAGATTCGACCTCAGCGAGATCGTGCGAAGAGATAAGTATTGTGGTGCCGCTATCGTCCGCGGAGCTGTGGTCGTCGTTTATGCGATGAAGTAGGATTTCTATGAGTTCATCCCTAACGAAGGGATCAAGGCCGGAGAAAGGCTCGTCCATGAGAATGAGGGGAGGGCGGAAGGCGAGGATGCTTGCAAGAGCTGCCTTCATGCGCATGCCGCGGGAGAGATGACTGAGCCTTCGATCGGAAGGGAGATCGAGATCGGTGAGGAGATTGACGTCTTCCCATATTGGGTAGAAAGGGCGGAGATAGTCCATGAAGCCCTGAACCGTCATCCATTCGGGCATCTCTTGATTCTCAGACACGTAACCAATCCGTGTGAACGATGATCCGGTAATCGTAGTGGCCGATTCTCCAAGGATGGTCGCACTGCCGCTTGTCGCCTGGATGATATTTAGCAGCAACTTCATGAGTGTGGTCTTTCCAGCGCCATTGTGGCCAACGAGGGCGAAGATAGCACCGCGAGGAACTACAAGATCGAGAGGTGCCAGCGCCTCGGTCCGACCGAAACTCTTGCTTAATTGCCGGGCTTCGATGGCGGGGGCGAGGTCGGTCATTCGGATTCTCCTGCAGTTGAAATCGAGATTCGATTCCGTTGATGGCAAATCGCCGACGTTATGTCATTATCCTAGATCGAAAGTCGTTTAGCTTCGATGACGAGTTCTTTAATCTGTTGACCAAGCTGCCCCGTGCCCTGAGTAACTTTGGAACTAAGCAATTAGGCGACAACGGTTCCACCGCGAGGATGAGATTCGAGCAAACGATCGTTCACTAGTTGCGTGACCTTTAAGGGCCGTGTTTGGATTGTACTAGTAGTACGGATGTGATTCCATTCTGCGTCACTTTCGACCTGGCGTACCTTTTTTTCCGCAACCTTCGTTCAGTCGATTCCAACAGTAACGGCGGCCTATATCGCCGACGGTTCTTACTCGCTCATGCCGTGTGTCAGAGACATTATTAAAGCCCCTCTTCGAGCTCCCGCTTTCGGTTTCGCTCTGCGGTTCGGGCGAGCGTTTTGGATGTACTTTTGCTCGATTTTCTAATTCGTCTACCCGCAAAGGAAAACTCGTACCACCAGATTTCACCACGCTGAAAGATCGCCATGCCTATCCTCGTTTTTGAATCCGCCCGCGCCCAGAATCGCTGGATGCTGTAGGAATGCGTTCCATTTCGCCCATCCCACCACTAGGCTGCGCTTCCATCCACTGAGTTAAATCGTACTCCCCGTAGCGGACTAGACTTCCCAGTTTTCGAAACTTCGGTCCCCGGTTTTCTAATCGCCAGCGCCGAAGGGTTGCCAAACTGACATGAATTCGATCGGATAGTTCGATTTCCGTTAAGAATTGGTTGATCATGCTCATCTTCCTCAATAGCTAAAAAATTGCTCAATGAAAGGAAAGAATCCTGTGCATGCGAAAGCAACTTCTGCCAAGCGAGGAGCCGAAAGGAGGTCTGTCGATGGCATATCGTCTCTGTAGCGGTGTTGCTGTATCGGGTAGAGCGTTGACGATAAGCATTGACGAATTATTAAGCCTGCGTCCAATTCCAAATAGCTCGTTCGTTATTCCCGTTAGGAATAACGATGACACTGAACCTGGGCAACGCGGCATCGTTCGAGTGTTCAATCTGCATCCAAGAGGAGGCATCGGCGGTCAATTGCTGTGGCGAACCGGCTCTAGTCGCCCAACTTTACGATCGCTATCGGAGCTAACGAGTTGCAGTGACAGACGCTCTGCAAACCACCTCAATGCGAACCAAAAAAAAATGGGGTAAGACCAAAGGTCTCACCCCATAAGCGACTACTCGTCGTCGGCACCGTCGGACGGATCGTCAGGGGCTTCGACCTTCGAGAGCCGCTTCATGGTGGAGGCATGGATCTCAGCGATCCGGTGTTTGACCGTGAGTCCGTGGACGTCTTCCTCGTACTCGCGATAGCGGAGAGTGCCTTCCAGAGTGATGAGCTAATGGGATGGACCCGTCCTGCGGTAGTGGCTTGATAAGCTCTCTGCAGAAGGAGGAGGTGCACCTATGAAAGTGGCGACGGTCGGATTGGATATCGCGAAGCAGGTATTTCAGGCACACGGGACAGACAACAAGGGCAAGACTGTATTTCGACGCAAGCTGCGGCGAAGCGAAGTTAGGAAGTTCTTTGCAGGTCTGGAGCCATGTCTGGTTGGCATCGAGGCGAGTGGAAGTGCTCACTACTGGTTTCGTGTACTGAGCGGTGAGGGTCACACTGTGAAGCTGATGGCGCCACAGTTTGTGAAGCCCTATGTAAAGTCGAACAAGAACGATGCCAACGATGCGGAAGCCATTTGCGAAGCGGTCACAAGGCCCAGCATGCGATTCGTCCCCCCGAAGTCGATTGCGCAACAAGACCTGCAGTGCCTGCACCGCGTGCGCAGCCGCTTGGTGGCGTGCCGCACGCAGCTGGTGAACCAGGTTCGCGGCTTGTTGGCGGAGTATGGAATCGTGTTGCCCCAGCATGTAGGGCAGCTACGCAAAGGACTGCCCACCATATTGGAAGACGCGGATAACGATTTGACGGGATTTAGTCGCAGACTTTTTGGATCCCTCTATGAAGAGCTTGTTGAGTTGGAAAAGAGAATCGACGCTGCCGATCGTCAGCTGCAGCTTGCCTTCCAGGCAAATGAAGATTGCCAGCGCATCGCTGCCGTTGAAGGCATTGGTCCGGTCACGGCAACCGCCATCGTCTCCGCCATCAGCAACGGACAAGCTTTCAAAAATGGCAGACAGTTTGCCGCATGGCTCGGTTTAGTTCCGCAGCAACATTCCAGTGGTGGCAAGACCAGGCTGCTCGGTATCAGCAAGCGCGGCGATCCGTACCTGCGAACGCTGTTAATTCATGGCGCCAGATCCGTCATCCCTCGAGCCAAGAATAAGGTCGACAAGCGGAGCGTCTGGATCGTGGACAAGCAACAACGGCTGGGAACAGCGAAGGCTTGCGTAGCGCTGGCTAACAAAAACGCACGCATCGTCTGGTCGTTGATTGCCCGTGAACAGGCTTACCGTCCGGCAGCATCAGATCCGACGAACTTTGAAATAATTGATTTTTCCCCCCAATGAGATGCTTGAGCCGCCAACGATGGCGTAACCGGTGAGACCAGCTTCTTCAAAACCTGAGAAGGGGTGGGCCTTCGAGGCCGCTGTGCTGATAAGGAGAAGAAGCGCAGATTCCATTATGGCCCGAGAGGAATACCCTTCCTCTGAAGTGAGAGGCCGGATATATGTGCGCGTCTCTATCCTGCTACGACCAACGAAGAAAGCTCTTGCATGGCGGACGGGTCCATATATGGCCCTTTTGAAGGGTTTTGGCGAATTTGGAGAGATTCCTCCAGGCGAAGACGCGATGCCATTCGGTGCGGGTCTCGTAATCGCCTTTATCGTTCTTCCAGCTCTCCTGGGTGGCTATGTTGAGGACGACGAACTCTCGGTTGTTCTGGGACGTCTTTGCCTCTGCGTTCTGTCCGAGGCGGCCGATGAGAATGATCTTGTTGAACATGGTGTTTAGCTCCGGTGCGCCGGTAAAAACCGGTGAGGTGTAGTGAATGAAAGAGTCATACGGTGAAGGAGTAGCGATCCACACTGGCCCCGAGTCATGCGGAGCCGCTCGCAAGAGGCGACGAAGCGTTGACAGGGGAACGTGCAGGCCGGGTATTCAGCCGCGAAAGACACATCCTTTGGGACGCCGACGCTGTCGGAGCAGGCGGAAGGCAACATCGGATACGGCGATATAGCAAGGCGTATCTGAGTCCCGCGCGGTCACAGACCCCGAGCACGCATGGAAGCACCTCGCACGGGAACCGGGAGATCCCGCGTTCGCCCAGGAAGAAAGATGCTCTGGGACGCATCGGGAAGTCTCAGGATGTACGCCGATGATGAACGAACGCGGGAAGTCGCACAGATCCATAGTACCGGGGAAGTCTCTGAACAAGGCCGGGCAACTGGCGGCGGAGGAGATGGAGGGAAGGGGTTTGACCAAGGGAAATCCGCAACAGCAAAACGCGTCCCGGACTCTGAGCCGGAACGACGCGCCCAGTGCGCTGGAGCGGATACGTCAAGCAGCAAGTAAGGATAAGGAGATGCGGTTCACTGCGCTTCTGCATCATGTTCATGCCCCTGAAGCTCTGCACGCGGCGTACCTCTGTTTGAAGAGAGAAGCCTCGCCTGGAGTGGACGGAGAGACGTGGCGGCACTACGGCGAGAACCTCGAGGCCAACCTCCAGGCTCTCTCCCATAGGCTGAAGAACGGAGCATACCGAGCCAAGCCGGTGCGTAGGGTGTACATCCCCAAGACTGATGGGCGGCTGCGACCGCTCGGAGTTACGGCGCTGGAAGATAAGATCGTCCAGCGCGCGACGGTTGAGGTGATGAACGCTATTTACGAAGCGGACTTTCTCGGTTTTTCGTATGGATTCCGCCCTGGACGCAGCCAGCATAATGCGCTGGATGCGCTCTATACGGGGTTGTTGACGAAGCATGTGAACTGGGTGCTCGATCTGGACATCCGCGGCTTCTTCGATGCGATTTTGCACGAGTGGCTGGTTAAGTTCATCGAACACCGCATCGCGGACCGACGCGTCGTGCGGCTCATCCAGAAGTGGTTGAACGCGGGCGTGTTGGAGGATGGGAAGCGAACTCGAATGGAGGAGGGTACGCCTCAGGGCGGCAGTGCATCGCCGCTGCTGGCGAACATCTATCTTCATTACGTTTTCGATCTGTGGGTTCAGGCATGGCGTCAAAAGCGGGCGCATGGCGATGTGATCGTCGTGCGTTACGCGGACGACATCGTGGTTGGATTCCAGAGAGAAGCGGATGCCAAACGGTTCTGGGCGGAACTCGCCGAGCGGTTTCGGAAGTTTCGGCTCGAATTGCACCCTGAGAAGACGCGCCTGCTCGAGTTTGGACCGTTCGCAGCCGCGAACCGGAAGCAGCGCGGGGAAGGAAAGCCCGAGACGTTCGACTTCCTCGGCTTCACGCATATCTGCGGAAAGAAGAGGAGCAACGGCTATTTCACGGTGGTGCGGCAGACGGTTCGCAAGCGATGGCAAGCAAAGTTGAACGCGGTGAAAATCGAGTTGAAATTGCGTATGCACGCTTCAATCCCGGATATGGGCAAGTGGTTGCGGGCGGTTGTGGGTGGGCACATCCGATACTACGGAGTGCCCATGAACGCCGCAGCGCTGAATCTGTTCCGCTATCGGGTAGGTCAACTCTGGTACCGGACGCTCTTGCGCCGAAGCCAGAGAAGCCATCTTCGGCGAGAACGAATGCAGCGCTTGATCGACCACTGGCTGCCTCCAGCGCGGGTCTATCATCCTTTCCCTCTGCGCCGCATGGGCGTCATTACCTGAGGTAAGAGCCGGATGCGGGAAATCCGCTCGTCCGGATCCGTGGAGGGGGTCATGAGCAACCATGATTCCTACTCCGACTTTCTTTTGGTTTGTCCGCTGTCTGCGGTACACGCTTGCCCAACGGGTGTGCCGTCGCGACCCACTCCCTCGGTGACTGGACAGAATCTGCGGAAGGGGACCCAAGCTTGTCTGGGGGCAGGAGTCCGCACCTCGCAGAGGCGCGCAGCGGATTCTGGAAAAGAGAGCGTGCGTCCGAAGGGCGGGGGTGTTTTGAGCGCGGCACGCTGAACGCAGATAGAAAGGCAAACCGGAGGGGAGTCCCCTGTTCAACGCCCTTACCTCATGGCGCGAGTAGCAAAAGCCAGCTCAGAAACTAGAAGTGTCAATCCCATTGCAACAGGGAAGAACGACAATGGGACTCAAGCGCCGGTGCTTATCGCTCGGCCCATCTCCTCACCTTCTCCATAGTTCTCCGGATGCAGACAGCTCGTTTTGTAGGGCTGCAAACGCGGAAGAGGTAGTCGTCTTCAAGCGCTCGTTCTATCTGGTCCTCAGTCATGCCATTGGCGTACGCGGCAACACAGAAGACGATGTCGGCGGCGGCGGGACGGTCCTGGTACTTGGAGGTGGGCCGGAAACGCTCAAGGGAATGATTCGATAATCGGCCTCCTTGGGGAAACAGAGAACTTTGCGATCGACGACACCGCATTCCTGCTCTCGTGCCATAACTTCGTTATCTCTTACTCGACGCGCTTGCCGGTTGTCCGCATCAAATGGAAAGTAATATTCGCACGAAATATTCCCTTGGTGACTAAAAATCGCATCCTGTTTGTCGCCGATATATGACGCGGCTGAGCCGCGCCTCTTCAAAACAGATCGAAGCCGTATTACGAATCGAAAGAGAAAGGGCCTAAGTATGAGTATGGAGTATGTAAATCTGGGTAAGACGGGGCTGAAGGTCTCGCGCCTCTGTCTGGGTTGCATGTCGTACGGCGAGGTGCCGACGGTGATCCGGCCTGGTAGCCACGCGTGGGCCTTGAGCGAGGAGCAGAGCCAGTCGTTCTTCAAGCAGGCGTTGGATTTGGGCATCAACTTCTGGGATACGGCGAATGTGTATTCGATGGGGTCGAGCGAGGAGTTGGTGGGCAGGTTTTTGAAGGCGAATACGAAGCGCGAGAACATGGTGATCGCGACCAGGCTGAACGGTGTGATGCGCGACGATCCCAACGGCAAAGGGCTTTCGCGCAAAGAGATCTTCTTCGAGCTGGATCAGAGCTTGCAGCG
>Ga0193753_10002181_pt1 | contig 15797 bp, 15 predicted proteins | sample H1c2metaG_FD_144925 | JGI IMG/M metagenome (GOLD analysis project Ga0193753, IMG submission 144925) | Soil microbial communities from a riparian zone of the East river system, Colorado, United States - H1c2 | ecosystem: Environmental > Terrestrial > Soil > Riparian zone | place: USA: East... | reverse complement strand
AGTAATTCGGTGCGGGATACGGAGCAGCATTTTTGCTATGCCTGCTATACCGGGCACTATCCGACGCTGGTTCAGATTGATGAGACCGTTTTAGCGAAGACCGGTTGTTGCTAGTCAACGCCGCGATGGAAGGGAATTTCCACTTCTGTATAGCTGCCAGGCGTAGCAGTATTGACGGCGACCACAACTTTGTCAACGTAGCGGCGCAACGTCGGCCATTGTTGATTGCCAATAACCACAAACGCGATTCTTCGGCCTTTGAGGTTTTGCTGATACCGCAGGTTCTTGTCAGTTGTTAGCAACAACTCGAAGCCTGCCGCCTCCGCGGCTGCGATCAATTCGCCATTAGCGAGCCTGTCCCATCCGCGTTCAATCGCTTCCACCACCGTGTGACCCGTTAATGCATGTCGAAGCGGAGCAGGGGTGCCGTTGTCAAAGAGAATGAGCATCGACTGTCGAAGCGATAGGTTGCATCGGAGGGGGCGCGTCAAGGCTTCGCGCCGCAAATTCGATTACCGTGGTCACTTGTTCGTGGGACAAATGGAACCACTCCATAATTTCCAAGATCGAGGCTCCCACTTCGAGATTGTCAAACACAACAGAAACTGGCGTACGAGTGTCGCGGAATACCCATGCGCCGCTGCGCTTGCCGGGGATGCTCTCCACGGCGGGACACTGTGACCAATCGAGACTTGCCATGTTCTTACCCTCTTTCAATCGTAGCGCTTCACCAGTTCTTCGAGGATCAAGCCGCGGATCCGGTCGCTGAGCGCTCCTCGATCCTTCAACGATAGCTGCGACGTTTCGATCGGCTTGAGGATACGCAGGGTCACGTCTCCAGAGAGTACGACGCCCGCGCCGTAGGGAAGTAGCTTGCGCGTGCCGATCAACACTAGGGGCACTACCGGTACTCCGGCGCGGATCGCGATGTACAGACCGCCTTCTTTGAATGGCCTCATTTGACCGTCGTGGGAGCGACCGCCTTCCGGAAAAATCAGCAGCGAAATCTTCTTGGCCTGGATCACTTCGGCGGCTTGCTGCATTACTTTGACGGCGGCGCGGGGATCTTCTCTCGGAACCGGAATGTGTCCGGCGCGGCTGAGATGGGTGCCTAGGAACGGGATCTGAAACAAGCCGCGCTTGGCCAAAAAACGGAATTGCACGGGAATGTTCGCGAGTGCCACGGGCGTATCCATGTAGCTTTGATGATTCGCGATGAACACGTAGCTTGCCGCGGGGTCGATGTGTTCGAGACCCTCTACGCGGACGCGAGCTCCACTTACAGATAGAAGAGTTTTTGCCCAGCGGCGGGCGACGCGAATCTGCACTACGCCGGTTGAATCGAAGAACGAGACAACGAGGCTAATGGCGCCGTAAAAGATGGTAGCGAGAACGATGGCGGGATCGGCAAATAATATGCCGCGCAGCCTTTGCATGCAAAGCCTATTCTACGAGAGGAGCGCGCGGGCTTCGCCCACTAGAAAAAGAGAGCCCGTAAAAAACACTACGGCATCGGGCGGAGCGCGGCGCGCCATTTCGATTGCTTCGGGAATGCTCGGCGCGATGCGCGCGTTGGGATGATTGCTGATCTCAAGAATAGCTTCGGGCCGCAGGGCTCTAGGGAAATTGGGAGCGGTTAGGATCAGGCGGGAAGCCAGTGGAAATAGCTGCTGTGTCACCTCGTCGATAGCTTTGTCGCGCATGGCGCCATAGACCAGCCAAATCGGACGATGCGCACAATATTCGCGGATATAGGAGGCGAGCGCCGCCGCGCCGGCCGGGTTGTGCGCGCCGTCCAGCACAAAGTCGGGGCTTTGTGAGACATATTCAAGACGCCCGGGCCAGACGACTCCACTTAGACCGGCTTGGATGGCCTGTGCCGGGACATGCAAGCGCTGGCACGCGAGGATGGCTGTCCGTGCATTGTCGATTTGATGTCTGCCGGGCAGGATACAGCGATAACTTTCTCCGGACAGGAGAAATTCGGAATCACGCGGGGTCGTTTGAATATTTGAAACGGCGTAGTCGGCCGCTCGTACGATCTCACAATCCAGCTCGCGAGCGCGTGCGACGATCGTGGTTTCCGCCACGGGCAATTGCGGACTGAAGATAACGGGCACGCGCGGCTTGATAATGCCCGCTTTTTCGGAGGCGATCGATTCGAGAGTGTTGCCGAGAAACGCTTCGTGATCGTAGGCGACAGGCGTGATGGCGCACAGTTCCGGAGTTACTACGTTGGTTGCGTCGAGCCTTCCGCCTAAGCCGACTTCGAGAACGGCGATGTCGCAGCTTTCGCGAAACACCAGCAGAGCCATGGCCGTGACGGTTTCGAAATACGAAGGGTGGGTCTCCAATCGCCCGCTTGCTAGTAATTGTTCGGCGCACGCATGCACTGTTTTGAATGTGGCGGCGAAGCGCTCGGGAGTCATTGATTGGCCATCGATCTGAATGCGCTCGGTGGGCTCGATCAGGTGCGGCGATGTGTACAAGCCGGTGCGAAAGCCGGCCTGGCGCAGAATGCTCGCAATGGTGGCACACGTAGAACCCTTGCCGTTGGTGCCGGCCACATGAATGAACCGCTGCTGGCTCTCCGGATTGCCCAAGCCCGCAAGCAGCGTGCGCATTGGATCGAGACTGAACTTCGCGCCGGGCTTGAGCTCGTTGCCGAGCGAGTAGAGATATTGAACGCTATCTGGATAACTCAAAATATTCGTGGCCGGTAATGTTCATAGCATAGCCGCGCTAGCAGGAATAAGAGCAGGCAGCCGCCGAGTAGCTTGGCCTCAAACCACCAGACGGAGCGGACGTCGGCTGTAGGCAAGAAAGAAAACACGATGGCGATGGCGGAGACGAACAAGCCGCAGAAGGCGGCAAGCCGTTGTCCGAATTTCCAGGCTGCGGCGAACATATACACAAACGGAATGAAGAGCGAGATGACGGAGAAATCGACGGTGAGTTGATAGGCGCCGCGAAACGTCTCGCCGAGTTGACTGACCACGAGTAGCAGCGCCGCGCCCGCGCCCAACAATAATATCGAGATATGCGGAGTGGCGTACTTAGGGTGCAATTTCGCGAACGCCGGCGGTAGTAAGTTTCCGATACCCATGACGAAAGGCAAGCGGGCGCAGGCTCCGACGTAGGTGCCAAGCTGCCCGCCTACGCTCAACAGAATCGCGATGGCTACGCCCAGCGGCACCCAGCGCCAGCCGAGGAGGCTCGCCGCTTGCTGACTCGCTTGCGCGAGGCCGATCACCGGGCTGACTTGATCGGGCTTCAGGAGAATCAGGATCGAGCTAGTTGCCGAGATATAGAAGACAACGACCAACATAGCGCTGATCCAAGTGGCGCGTACAATGGCACGCCGCGGATTGCGTACTTCACCCGAGAGAATCGGACTGAGTTCGAGGCCCGTCATCGCCATGGCAAGCTGCGACCAGAAATTCAGCTTGTCGAGGTCCCAACTTGGCGCGAGGTGGAACTGCGTGGCGGAACCCTTGGACAGCAACGCGGCGATTGCCGATACGACCAGGATTGCGGCGACTAAGTAGGCGCCGATGCCGCCGAAGTTATCCACCCACTTCGCTACTCTCATTCCTACGTAGTTGGCGGCTATGGTTCCGGTGAGAAGCACAAGAGCGCAGGGCAGCACATACCACGAATTTTCGGCCAGCTTTCCCCAGCGCGGGTTGAATGCGTACGTAACCATTCCCACCATGGCGACCAAGACGCCGGGAATCCAGAAGACGTTGTTCAAATAGTAGAACCAGCCGCAGGCGAAGCCTTGCCATTCGCCGAACGCTTCGCGAGTCCAGACGTACAGGCCGCCCTCTTGCGGAAAGCGGTGCGACAGATTCGCGACGACGAAGGCGCAGGGTATCAGGAAGAGAGCGGCCGCGAGGAGCCACAGCACGATCGTGCCCGGGCCCACGTGCGCGGCGACACCGATCCAGCGAGTACTAACAATGGCGGCGACGTTGAAGAGCACCAGGTCGCGCAGTCCAAGCTCTCGGCGAAGCGCCGGTTCGGAGTTGGTCATGGCGTGCGCTTGAGGGCCGGCTGAATCAGATCGAATACGTCTTTTGCCACGATGTCATTTCCCTGGCCGTTGGGATGAATGCCATCGGGCCGCATCAAGTTACCGTCGCGAAAGACGTGAACGAGCAGGAAGGGCATAAGCGTGAGCTTGTATTTTTTGGCCAGCGCCGGAAACATGGCCGTAAACGGCTTGACGTAGTCGGGGCCGTAGTTAGGCGGGAGGGTGATCCCGAGGAGAATGACGGGGATTTGCGCGGTTTTCAGTTTGACGATCATCTCCTCGAGATTCTTTTGCGTCGCGTCGACGGGGATGCCACGCAGGCCGTCGTTGCCGCCGAATTCGAGCAGGACAAGCGCTGGATGAGCGGCGATCACATTGTCGATGCGGGCGAGGCCATCGGTGGTGGTGTCGCCGCTGACGCCCTGGTTATCGATGCGGTAGTGGTAGCCATTCCGATCGAGCAAGCGCTGCAATGCGTCCGGATAATTGGCGGGCACGACACCGGCCGTGAGGCTATCGCCGAAGGTGACGATGACAGGGCGGGAATCTTCGCTGGCCGGCTTAACGGAACTTTGCTCGGCCGGAATGCGTTGTTCTGGAGTAGGGGGGCGCGATTTCGAACCGCAAGCGGAGATCCAGAGACAGGCTGCAAGAATGAGAGTAGATCGCCGCGTTTCCACATAACTAAATTGACATGCCTGCCATTGAGGTGCGCCATCTCTCTAAAACCATCGAAAATTCCGCCAGCCGGGTCGAGATCCTGCGCGATGTGAGTTTTAGCGTGCCGAGTGGACAATTTCTGGCGATAATGGGCGCGTCAGGAAGCGGGAAGAGCACACTGCTTGGCCTGCTGGCGGGCCTGGATACGGCGACGGCGGGCGAGATCATCCTGGACGGAACCGATATCACGCATTTGAAAGAGGACGCGCTGGCGCGTTTGCGCGGGCGCAAGATCGGTTTCGTGTTTCAGTCGTATCAGCTTGTCACCACGTTGACGGCTGAAGAGAACGTGCTCCTGCCGGCGGAGTTGAGCGGATTCAACGGCCAGTCCAGAGAGCGCGCACGCACGCTGCTCGAGCGCGTGGGCCTCTCGGACCGGCTCGATCACTATCCGGTGCAGCTTTCGGGCGGCGAGCAGCAACGCGTGGCTTTGGCGCGAGCCTTCATGACACGGCCGCCGATTCTCATGGCGGACGAGCCGACGGGAAATCTGGATAGCGCGAACGGGCGGCATGTGCTCGAGCTGCTTGTCGAACTCAACCGCGAAGAGAAGACGACGCTTGTTCTGGTGACGCATGACCGCAAGCTGGCCGAGCATGCGGACCGGATTCTCACGCTCAGCGACGGACAGGTACTTAGCGATGAAATAGCGGAGCGCGCGGTGGAAGCGTAGCGATGTTCGCGCGGACGGCGGCTAAGATCGCCTGGCGGGAACTGCGCGCCTCGCCGCAGAAATTTGCGTTTGTCATTTTGGCGGTGGCCGTGGGCGTGGCTGCTTTGAGCGGCGTGAAAGGCTTTGGCTATGCCTTCAAGGGCATGCTGCTCAAGAATGCCCGGCAACTGATTGCGGCCGATTTGCAGGCGCAGACTTGGGCGGATCCTTCGCCCGAGCAACTCCAAAAAATTGCAGTGATCGGGGCGCGCTACGGCGCGGTGACACAGGTGACCGAGACGGTCTCGATGGCCGCGTCGACACGTGGGCGATTTCCGCAGATGGTGGCCGTGAAGGCCGTGGACCCGGCGGCGTATCCGTATTACGGCAAGTTGACGGTGACGCCTGTTGAGCCGCTGGCTTCGCTGCTGCGGGACGATTCCTCGATTGTGGTCACGCCTGAATTGCTGATGCGGTTTAAAGTCGCGCCTGGCGACACGATACGGCTGGGAGGGAAAGAATTTCGTATCGCCGGGACGCTAGTAACGGAGCCGGACCGGCTGGCGTCGGGATTTGGTCCGGGCATGCGCGTGTTGATGAGCCGCGTGGGGCTCGAGCGTACGGGCCTCGTGCAGTTCGGAAGTAGAGCCGCACAGAGGTTCTTGTTCAAGCTGCGTCCGGGAGTCGATTTGGCGGCGATCAAGCGCGATCTCGAAGCGGTGATCCGGCGAGTATTTATCAGCGACTATCGGGAAGGAAGTCCGGTGGTTGGCCGCGTGGTCGACAGTACTTCGACATTCCTAAGCCTGGTGAGTTTGATCGCTTTGATCGTAGGATCGCTGGGGGTTGCCATGGCGATGTATTCGCACTTGCAGCAGCGCCTGGACACCATCGCGGTGATGAAAGCGGTGGGCGCGCGCTCTAACCAGATCATGCAAATTTATTTGATCCAGACGCTGTGGCTTGGCTTAGCGGGGGCCGCGGTTGGTATCGTGATCGGGGCGGCGGTGCAGAAGTCGTTTCCCTGGCTGATTCAGCGTGTGTTTGCGCTGCTGCCGGACGTGCCGTGGGACTGGTCGTTCAGCTTGCAGGGCATGAGCCTCGGCGTGTTGGCAACGCTGCTGTTCACGCTGCCGCCCTTACTTGGCATACGTACGGTGCGGCCGAGCCTCGTGTTCCGGCGGGACATGGACGACGCGGCGCAAGACAGCCGCAGGCATTGGCGGGAGAAGATCCCGGCTTGGCTGGGCGCGCTCGCCATCGTCGTCGGCTTTTGTCTGGTTGCGGTTTGGCTGAGCGGGTCGTGGAAAATGGGATTCTACTTCGCCGCGGGATTGGCCGCGAGTATTCTGCTGCTGACCGGAGTGGCGGCGGTGTTGCTGCGCGCTATCCGCTGGTGGGTGCGGGTGTGGCATAAACGCTTGCCGGCGGTTGTGCGGCACGGATTCGCGAATTTGTACCGGCCCGGGAGCCAGGCGCGCTCGGTGCTCGTAGCGCTGGGGATCGGCGTGATGTTTACGTTGACCACGTATCTGCTGCAGCGTACCGTGCTGCAACAGGTACGGAGCGAAGGGCCCGGCCGGGAAGGGAACTTGTTCATGCTCGATATTCGCAATGCGGCGGGAGTGAGCAAGCTGGTTGAATCGCAACCCGGCGTTACCGGAAAAGTGCAGCTTGTCGGTTACATCGTTTCGCGGATGCTCGAGCAGAACGGAGTGCCGGTGGAGCGTTTGCCGCTGGAGAGCCGGCGCAAGGACGATCTGCAAACGATCCGGATTACCAGCGCCAAGGCGCTGCCGGATGGACTTCAGATTCGGGAAGGAGCCTGGTGGGCCGCCGACAGCGCGCGTCCGCAACTGGCGGTCTCGGAGCAGGCGCAACGCGATTTTCATTTGCGCATCGGGGACCGGTTGCTGTTTCAAATTGCGGGCCGCAAAATCGAAGCGCCGCTGGTGGCCACGTTCCGGCGCGAGCAGCGCGCTCCGGTACGTTTTGAACTCGTGTTTCCCTTGCGCGCATTGGAAGGCTTGCCGGTGGTTTACTACGGTGCCGCGCATATCGACCCGCCGCGGATTCCGGCGGTCGAAGAAGCGATCTTCGAAAATTTCCCGACGGTCACGGTGATGAACCTGGCAGACGTGCTGGCGCGGATTCAGGAGGCGGTCGATCAAGTCGCGGTAGTGGTACGCTTTCTGGCGCTGTTTGCGATTGCCGCGGGAGTGATCATTTTGTGTTCGAGCGTAGCGGGTACGCGGTACCGGCGCGTGCGTGAAGTGGCGATTTTGAAAACGCTGGGAGGAACGCGCCGGCGCATCCAGAGCATTTTTTCCATTGAATTCTCGATCTTGGGCGCGGTCGGTGGGCTGGTCGGCGGAGTGCTTGCGAATATGTTCACGGGAATTGTCGCGCGGAAATTTATCGAAGCGCCTTTCGATTTTGATCTACGTTCGCTATTGGTAGCGATGCTCGGCACGGCGTTACTCGCGAATCTCGCGGGCTGGCTTGCAAGCGCGGGAATTCTCAACCAGCGGCCGCTTGAAGTGTTGCGCGGCGAATAGACGAGTCACGGCTTTTCCTGAAATTTATTCAGCAAGGTAAGGGGCAGCATTATCAATATGTTGTGGTCATAATGTGAAGCGATGCATAGGGGTGCGCAAGTACCGGATGTGCCTATCTTTAGAGCGTGAATAAGCAGGAACTCGCTCGGCTGCTCGCGCGGCAATCGCATCGTTCGTGCGCGCAGGCGGCGGACTACGTGGACGCGCTGGTCCATAGACTGATCAAAGGCTCAAAGCATCCACCGGTTGCTCCGTCGGAGGAGCGATCGGCCGCGGCCGGGGCCTCCACTCCCAAGGCGAAGGCGTGAAGCGGCGAGTAGAGGGTAGGGCACTACTGCGCCTGGTCGATCGCTGTTTGCGGGAAGGCGCTTCGATCGAGATCGATGGCATGGGCTCGTTCCTACTGAATACGGAAGAGCGGGTCGTGTTTGAGCCGAACAGCCGTGGACGTGTGTTTCTCGCGTATGCGGAAGAGGATCGAGCCGAGGTGCGCAAACTGTACGCCGCGCTGCAGCGGGCCGGGTTTGAGCCGTGGATGGACCAGGAGAAGCTGTTGCCCGGTCAGAACTGGCCGCGAGCTGTTGACCGCGCGATCGATTTGTCGGACTTTTTCGTAGGCTGTTTTTCGAATCGATCGATCGTGAAGCGCGGGTATTTTCAACGCGAACTGGGCTATGCGCTGGATGTAGCGGCGAGAATACCCGCGGAAGATATTTTCTTCATTCCGGTGCGGCTCGACGCTTGCCATCTGCCGCGGCAAATCGTGAGCACGGTTCAATACGTCGATCTATTTCCCGATTGGGATCGCGGTGTGCGGACGCTGATCAAATCACTGCGGCAGCACTGGGCGGAGAGAAAGAAGAGGCTGACGCCGGCGAGTTGATCAAAGCTTTCGCTTAGCTTCCTGGGCGAGCTTAGAATCGGGCGCTAGCTGAATCACCTTTTGGAAGGCGACTTTCGCGGCGTTGTCGTGCTTCAGTTTCTTTTCCGTTTCGCCTACTTTGTAAAAAGCTTCTTGCGAACTGGGATTGTAACGTGTTGCGTCCTGGTAGCGGCTGAGCGCGGCGCGGTAATTCTTTTTGGCCCAGTACAAGTTTCCGACTTTGATGTTGCGCTCGGACTCGAGTGGATTCAATACGTATGTCTTGGGCGCGACGGAGGCGTCCTCTTCGGGAGGATTTGCCTCGTCCGGCGGCTGCGCGAAGGCTCGGGCGGACGACACAAGGAGCACTAGAAAGAATACGGGGACCAGCGCCTTACGTGCCACAATTGAATTATAGCTGCCGATGGAACTTCGTGAGAAAGTAGCGCAGCTTCCTGCCGAGCCGGGCGTTTACCTCTATAAAGACGGGCAAGGAAAGATTATCTACGTCGGCAAGGCGAAGAACATTCGCAGCCGCGTCAGAAGCTATTTCAACGACGACCGCTTGGCGGACGCAAAAACGGGCGGGCTGATTGCCGAAGCGCGCGACCTGGATTTCATTCAGGTCGACAACAACAAGGAAGCGCTGGCGCTTGAAAACAATCTCATCAAGCAATACAAGCCGCGGTTCAATATCTTGCTGCGGGACGACAAGACGTTTCCGTACGTAAAGCTGACGAGCGAGAAATTTCCCCGGGTGTATGTGACGCGGCGAATTCTGAAGGACGGGGCAAGTTATTACGGCCCGTACTTCCCAGGAAACCTGGCACACCGGCTGGTTCACTTTATTCACAGGCATTTCAGAGTTCCTTCGTGCAAGATCGATTTTTCGCGGCGGCACACGCACCCTTGTTTGCAGTTCCATATCCACCGGTGTCTCGGGCCGTGCGTGGAGGGACTGACGACAGACGAAGCATACGCCGCGGCGGTGCGCGACGTGCGGTTATTTCTCGAAGGGCGCCATCGCGATTTGGCGGACGAACTGGATCGACGCATGCAGGCGGCGTCCGATGAAATGCGTTTCGAGGAAGCGGCGAGCCTGCGCAACCTGGCGAGTACGGTTCGCGAGGTGGAACAGAAGCAAAAGATGGCGGCGGTCGAAGGCGAAGACACCGACATTCTGTCGTACCACGCGGAGGCCCCGCTGCTTGCGGTGAATCTATTTCACCTGCGCAACGGCAAGATCGTGGATCGCCGCGAATTCTTTTGGGAAGACCAGGAACCGTTCGATGAGGCGGACTTTTTCGAAGCGTTGCTGAAGCAGTTGTATGTCGGCAGCGTGTTTATACCGGCTCGCATTCACATCCCGGTGGATTTCGAGGGACGCGAGGAACTGGAGGAGTTTCTTTCGGAGGCGCGTGGCAGGAAAGTCGAGATTGCCATACCGCAACGCGGATCGAAGAAGGCGTTGATCGCGCTGGTAGAGACGAACGCGAAGCATAGCTTCGATCAGCGGTTCCGGGTTTTGAGGCCATCGTCGAAGGCGATACAGGAGGCGGTGCGCGAAGCGCTGAACTTGCCGGAAGCGCCGCGGCGCATCGAATGCTTCGACATCTCGCATATTCAAGGGACCGACAAAGTGGCGAGCATGGTGGTTTGGGAAGACGGGCGGATGAAGAAATCGGATTACCGCAAGTTCATTATCCGGACGGTGGTGGGCAATGACGATTTTGCATCGATGCGCGAGGTGATCACGCGACGCTATTCCAGATTGCAGGAAGAGAAGCAGCCGTTTCCGGGACTGGTGATTGTAGATGGCGGGCTGGGACAACTGCACGCCGCCGCGGAGGCGCTCGAGGCGCTAGGGATCACCTATCAGCCGCTCGCGTCGATTGCCAAGCGGGAAGAATGGATTTACGTCTACGGGCAAGAAGACGAACCGATCATCTTGGACAAGTTCTCGCCTATTTTGCATTTGGTACAGACGATTCGGGATGAAGCGCATCGTTTCGCGGTGACGTTTCATCGGACGCGTCGCAACGCGGAGCGGTTGACATCGGAGTTGCACGAGGTTCCCGGTGTGGGAGTGAAGACCGTTGAGAAACTTCTGCGAACTTTCGGCAGTTTGGAACGAGTGCGGCAGGCATCGCCAAAAGAACTGACTGATGTCGTGGGCGCCGCCGCCGCGAAGCGGCTATCGGCTTATTTCGCCGCTCACAACAGACTCGAACTGGTGCAGCTAAAAACCGTGGAAGAGCCGGAGCCCGAGCACGCCGGGTAAGCCGGCGCGGTCGATTTCAGCGGCGGTTTTCTCGACCGGATATTCCACGCGATGCAGCGTGACGAAATTTTTCTCGGAGTCGAAGAGAGCGTAGGCGGCGCGCGGATCGCCATCGCGCGGCTGACCGACCGAACCGGGATTGATCAAGTAAAGGGTATCGGGCGCGAGCTCGAGCGTGTATTCGCGCTCTTCGGCGCGCACACGGGATAGCGAGCCGACGCGGCCGTGTTTCGAAAAAAAACCTCCCTGCAGATGGGTGTGGCCGAAGAACGCCAAGGGCAGATCGAAATGCGCGAAGGAGGGCGCGGCTTCGCGCGGAGCAGTGACATATTCGTCCTCATCGGCGGGAGATCCATGCCAGACATGAAAACGGTCCAACTTAGAGGGACCTTCGGGCAACTCTCGCAAATACGCTAACTGCGAGGCATCGAGTTGGAGCGTGGTCCAGCGGGCGGAGACCTGGGCCACCTCGTTGAACCATTCCAGATCTTCAATTCCGGCAACGACTTTGTCGTGATTTCCGCGCACGATGTGGTTGCAGTTCGCCTTGGCCCATTCGACCACTTGCGCGGGATGAGGATTGTATCCGACCAGATCGCCACAGCAGACGATTTGTTCGTATTGGCCCCGCGCGGCGGCAAGCACCGCCTCGAGTGCGTACCAATTGGCGTGAAGGTCGCTTAGGATGAGGAATCGCACAGACGAATCAGGGTGATTTCCGGCGGCGCACCAATTCGCACGGGAACGCCGATAGTGCCGAGTCCGGAGTTCACGTACAAAGAGGAATTCGCCAATTGATAAAAGCCTTTGGTGTAGGGAGTAAGCAGGTCGGCGATGTTGAGATTGGAGCCGGCAATCTCCAGGTTGATTTGTCCTCCATGCGTGTGACCGGCGAGGGTAAGCCCGAAGCCCTGGCGTGCGGCGATCGGAAAGACATCGGGATTGTGAGAGAGAAGCAGGTTGAAGACTCCGGGTTCAATCAGTTCTTCTACACGCTCCAGGTATAGCTCTAGTCGGCGTTGGTGGTCGACGCCGACTAGATTGATGCGGCTTTGACCGAAGGTGAGGGGTACGGCCTGATGGCGCAGGAAGCGCAGATCGAATTCGAGAGCTTTCGCCGCGGTGTAATTCTCGACGCGGGCATGCATTTCGTGATTCCCCATGCAACCCCAGACTCCCGAGGAGGCGCGCAGCTTGGATAGTTCATGCAGGCAGGCGTCCAGCGGGTCCCATTTCGTGGTAATGAGATCTCCGGTGACAAAGGCGACGTCGGCGCGCAGTTCATTGGCGGCTCCGATCGCGCGGGCGAGATCGTGAGCCGAAAAATAGTCGCCCATGTGGATGTCGCTGATCTGCAGCAGGCGTAGCCCGCGCAGATCCTTAGGAAGATTGGGGAATTTTAGATTCACTTCTCTAACGTCGAAATTCTTGCGCGTGATAATGCCGGCCGAAAGCGCGATGACGGGCGCGGCGCATAAGGCGGCGGCGGAGGCCGTCAACCAAGCGCGGCGCTCGCGTTGAAAGCGCGGATGCGAGAGCCTGTTTTTGAGCCATACATTTTTGAACCATACAACGATGGCGATGGCGGTCAATATCCACGACAACAGGACCAGGGCTCCGGAAGTGAAGACGAGGGTATAGCCGGAGGGAAAAAGCCGGGAGACTAGCGGAAAGACGCTCTCCAGGCTAAAAAGAGCGAGAAGAGCTTCGACCGCGAGCAGGCTCCATACCAAAATCGGATTGAGACGCAGGCGGCGCGCCAGATAGATCTGCGAAACGACTCCGGCCCCAAGGAAGATGACGGAGGGAATCGCGCGCAGGAAGGGGCTTTCTAATCCCAAGCTTCATTGTATCGGCAACAGCGTATGCGCTTTCGTACAATGCAGACGATGTCATTAGTTGTGATTGGATCCGTGGCGTACGATGCTATCGAAACGCCGCACGGGAAGCGCGAGCGCACGCTCGGAGGTTCGTGCACTTACATTGCGTTGAGTGCGAGCCATTTTACGAAGGCTGATATTGTCGGGGTAGTTGGCGACGACTTCGCGGCGGAAGACCGGGCGCTGCTGGCGGGAAAAGGTGTCGGCCTCGAAGGGCTCGAGCAGGTTACGGGGAAGACGTTCTTCTGGTCGGGCGTGTATTCGGCCGACATGAACGAGCGCACGACTCTCGATACGCAGCTCAACGTTTTTGCCGATTTCAAGCCAAAGCTGCCATCGGCCTATGCCGCGCAACCCTACTTATTTTTGGGCAACATACAGCCTGCTTTGCAATTGGATGTACAGCGGCAGATGACCGGGGCGCGCTTCGTGGGCGGCGACACGATGAATTTCTGGATCAACCATAGCCGGGAGGAACTTCTCAAGACCATCGCCAAGTGGGATTTTTTGCTGATCAACGATAGCGAGGCGCGGCAATTAGCCAAAGAGAGTAATCTCCGCAAAGCGGCCATGAAGATTCTGGATATGGGGCCGAATACGCTGATCATCAAACGGGGCGAATACGGCGCCATGTTATTCCGCAAAGATACGCTGTTTGTGTCCCCTGGCTACTTACTGGAAGATGTTTTCGATCCGACGGGCGCGGGCGATTGTTTCGCGGGCGGGTTCGTGGGATATCTTGCCGAGCGAGGCTTCGATCTGCGCAAAGGGAATTTCGACGTGCGGGAACTCCATCGTGCGGTGATTTACGGCTCGGTGATGGGTAGCTTCTGTTGCGAGCAGTTCGGCGTAGAGCGGTTTCGAACGCTGACACGCGCAGAGATCGACAAACGGTTTGACGAATTCCGGCAATTTACGACGTTCTAGCCGGGAGGCGGGAATCGTAGCCGTACTGCTCTCCGCGCTGATGGCGGCTGCGGCCGCGTGGGTTTACCGGCACGGCTATGTTCTTGACTGGGGCGATGCGCAAGCTCATTTGAATGCCAGCCGCAGCCTGATCGATTCGCGCACGCCTGGATATGACCAACTGGGCACGGTCTGGCTACCGGTGCTGCATGTGATTTGCTTACCGCTGGTAGGGAACGACTGGTTTTGGAGCGGTGGCCTGGCGGGCACGATTCCGGTTTCGATCTGTTTCGTGGTGGCGGGCCTCTGTCTTTATTTCGCGGCGCGCGAAGCGTATGGAAACTCAGTCAGCGCGGCGATTGTGCTGGCGTGTTTCGCGCTCAATCCGAACGTGCTGTATCTGGCCGCGATTCCGATGACGGAGATCGTTTTTCTGGCTGGGCTCTTTGCGATGCTGTTGTGCCTGCTCCGCTTTCAAGCGACGCAAGAGCGGCGGTACCTGCTGGTGGGTGTTGTTGCGTCGTGGTGGATGAGTCTGACGCGCTATGACGGCTGGTTTCTGATTCCATTTGTGACGCTGAGTTTTGCATTTTTTGCGAAGGAGCGCCGCTGGTGGATTCTGATTGGGTTCGGCTTTGCGGCGAGTCTCGCTCCTCTGTATTGGATCGCGCACTGCTGGTGGGAGACTTCGAATCCGCTCGATTTCTACAATGGACCGTATTCTGCCGCGGCTATTCAGGGAGACCACGATTACCCTGGCTATCATCACTGGACGACTGCACTCCGCTATTACTTTGAAGCGTCCCGGTTGTGCTCTGGTTGGTGGCTGATGATATTGGGCTGCATCGGCATCGGGTGTGCCATCGGAAAGCGGACAATTTTTCCGATCGCTTTCTTGTCGCTAACGCCGTTTTTTTACGTCTGGAGCGTTCATTCGTCCAAATTACCGATTCATGTTCCGTCGCTATGGCCGAACTCTTATTACAACAATCGCTATGGCATCGCGGTGTTGGTGTTGGCGGCGTTCGCATGCGGCGCTATTGCACTCGTGCTGCCTGCTCGCGCGAGGCTATGGGGGCTTGCGGCGCCCGCACTTTGCGTGATGATTTGGGTATGGCACGCTTCGCCCGAGCAGTGGATTATCTGGAAGGAATCGCAGGTCAACTCGATTTCGCGAAGAGCGTGGAGAGATGCCGCCGCCGATTTTCTGAAGGCGAACTATCGGCCCGGCGAAGGCATTCTCACGGGAACCGGTGATTTGGCTGGGATTTACTGCCAGGCGGGACTGCCGTTCCGGGAGACCTTAAACATCGGCAATGGCGTGGATTGGCTGGCTGCCACTTCGCGGCCGGATCTGATTCATCGGGAGCGCTGGGCATTGGTACAACGCGACAATTTTGTATGGCGGGCGCTACAGCGGAGCGGGTCGCCTTACCGGCTGGTGTGGAAGATTGAAGTGAAGGACGCGCCGGCGCTCGAAATTTACAAGCGATGAAGATTCCATTTACCAAGCTGCACGGAGCGGAGAACGATTTTCTGTTGAGCTGGGGAGACGAAGTTGTGGGCGGGAATTTGCCGGAACTGGCCCGGCGCATCTGTGCGCGTGCCACCGGTATCGGCGGAGACGGCTGGATGCTGGTGTGGCGCAACGGAGACGGTTTGCGAACGCGGCTTTTCAATTCCGACGGCAGTGAGGCCGAAATTTCCGGCAATGGGACACGCTGTGCGGCGGCATTCGGGCTTCTGAACGGCCTGGCGGAGCCGGAAGTCGCGATTACTACCGGAGCCGGGCGAAAAACGCTGCGGCTGATTTCCCGGCACGACCGCGAGTTCCTGTTCGAGATGGACATGGGCCTGCCGCGCGAAGAAGAACGCTATGCCACACTCGAACTCGCTGGGCGA
>Ga0193753_10002180_pt1 | contig 15804 bp, 8 predicted proteins | sample H1c2metaG_FD_144925 | JGI IMG/M metagenome (GOLD analysis project Ga0193753, IMG submission 144925) | Soil microbial communities from a riparian zone of the East river system, Colorado, United States - H1c2 | ecosystem: Environmental > Terrestrial > Soil > Riparian zone | place: USA: East River... | reverse complement strand
TTTAATTTACGGCTGAGCCATAACGCAAAAAACCACACCACACTTACCACCAGTACAGCCTGTAAAATACCGGGTAAGCCTGCTTTTATAATATCCGTAAACAATATACTGGTACCTAAAATCACCAGCCCGGTTTTTATAAAAAATTCTGAACGCGCAGCTTCTTTTAACCAGGCAGGAACGGTGGTAAGATTGCCAATCAGCAAACCAATTACCAGGGCAAAAATGACATATTCAAGCCCTAAATAATTGATGGTTTTATTGCCGGCAATTATTAAAGCGATTATTCCTAAAATGAATATAAGAGCAAAACCGGCCGTGTATCTTTTACTATTGCCGCCAGACAATACGATGGCCACTGATGACAATGCCAGGAAGATAATCCCTGTTAGGGTTATTAAAATAAGATTGTGCGGAGCAAGTACTTTATCAAAAAGATCGGCAGGGGTAGCCCACTGGTATACCGGCAATTCAAATTTAAAATTGTTTGCAAACAACGCAATGAGCAGCACAACCGTAATGATCGTTCCACCAATTAAGACCGCCCACCAATCTTCAGTAAGATTGCTTGCAAAAGATTTTTTCTCTGCAGGCAGACCGGTGGCCATTTCGTTTCCAGGCGTTTCATTTGTAATGACAGGCTGATAAGACATTTGTTACTATTTATTTGATGAGTAAAAATACAATTTGACTATTGTATAAACGCTTTCTATTATTGTGAGAAAAATATGTTTAGGATTGAATTAATTTTTATCCAGGCTGAATACCTGCTGCAATGCTTTTTGCGCAGCATGATAACCACACATGCCGTGCACGCCCCCACCCGGCGGCGTTGATGATGAACAAATATAAATGCCGCGCGCAGCAGTTGTATAAGGGGAACGTCTTAATACCGGTCTTGTAAATAACTGCTGTATATCAATTATTCCCCCGTTAATATCGCCACCAATATAATTTGGGTTGTATTCTTCTAACGCTGTGGTATCCATTGTATGTTTTGCTAAAATGATATCGCGAAAGCCCGGCGCAAACCGCTCTACCTGATTTTCGATGGCAGTGGTCATATCTTTTTTGGAACCATTGGGCGTATGGCAATAGGCCCACGCAGTATGTTTGCCCGCCGGTGCCCGTGATGCATCAAACAAACTTTGTTGTGCCAGTAATACAAAAGGTTTGTCGGGATACCCGCCGTTTGATGTCAGTTGTTCATTCGCCGCAATCTCCGCAAATGTATTGCCGATATGTACGGTACCCGCCTGCCTGCATTCCTCTGCGGTAAAAGGAATGGGTGCATCCAGCGCCCAGTCAACTTTAAAAACGCCCATACCATACCTGTACCGCTGCAATTGCCATTTGTACAGCGAAGAAAATTTGTGCCCGGCAATTTTTAATAATTGCGCTGGCGTAACATCAAACAATACAGCATGGGCAGAAGGCAATTGCTCCAGCGACTGCACATAAAAATTTGTTTCAATTTTTCCGCCCAGTGAAATAAAATAAGCGGCCAGTGCATTCGCAATAGATACAGATCCACCCCTGGGTACCGGCCATCCGCGCAAATGCGCCGCCGCCATTAAAACAAGCCCGATGGCAGCAGTGGCTGTATTGGACAAAGGCTGAATGGCATGCGCCGTCATGCCGGCCCATAAACCTTTTGCTTTTGCGGTGGCAAATTTTTTTGAAAGCCAGCTGGCAGGCTGCAAGCCATGCCATCCAAACCGGGCCATCAGCAATGGGTGTTTGGGAAAGTGTAAAGGACCAAGTATATCATTCACTATTTTAGGCCAGTCATTTACAATCGGTCCTAATAAGTCAAGGTAAACCTGTTCGTCTTTTCCCAGTGAAGCTGCGGTGTCATTGATACTTTGATACAACCCGGCAGCAGTACCATCATCAAAAGGGTGGGCTGCAGCTATCGCCGGGTAGATATAGGCTAAACCATGCTGTTCGAGCGGCAGCGCAGAAAAAAACGGTGACAACGCTGCCATGGGATGTATGGCAGAACATATATCATGCGTAAAACCCGGCAATGTCAATGCTGCTGAACGCATACCACCACCTATACTTTCTTTTCCTTCAATTAATAACACAGACAGGCCTTCCCGCTGCAGTGTTATTGCAGCCGACAGACCGTTCGGCCCCGAACCCACTACTATCGCATCGTAATCGCGTTTATCCAAATATGTTATATTTATTGCTGCTCCATTAAATTATTTCCATTTCTCCGGTTTAAACAACACCCTCCCATCCTGTTTTATAACCCAGGAAGTGATGGGGTTGAGATGATAACCACCCATATCTTTTCCACGTGCATCCACCAATTGTTGCAGTGTGGGTTGCAGGTATCCTGTTTCATCAGTTGCCCTGCTAAGGACAGCCGTTTCATCTCCATTCCATTTCCACAGGTGACTGAAAGCAGTATGGGCTTTTGAAAGAACAGGTTCCTGCAATTTTGCGCTGTTCCATGTTTTACCGTTATCGGTACTCACCTCCACTTTTTGTATTTTACCCCAGCCACTCCAGGCAATGCCGCGTATTTCAATCCAGCCTTTTTCTACCTGCTGCGGGTAAGATGGAAAGGTAATGATAGATCTGGCATCCATTTCAAAACTGAACTGCCTTATTTTATGCTCTCTTACCTGGTAAGTATAGCGCGATGTTTCTTCTCTTGTCATAAAAGGCTGGTCGGCAAATTCAATGCGGCGCAGCCATTTTACATTGGTATTGCCTTCCCATCCGGGCAATAACAATCTTGCGGGATAACCCTGTTCAGGCCGGATGGCTTCTCCATTCTGTGCATATACAATCATTGCATCCTCCCACGCTTTCTTTACAGGAACGCTTCTTGTCATGACCGCTGCATCGCCGCCTTCTGCTAAAAACCAACTGGCATTTTGTTTAACACCTACTTCACGCAATAAAGTTGACAACATTACACCGGTCCATTCGCTCTGGCTGGTCAATCCGCATATTTCCTGCGGACTAAGTTCTTCCTTTCCATTTCTGAAATTACCGGAGCATTCAAGGAAACATATTCTTGAAACAGCCGGAAATTTTTTTAAGTCGTTTAATGAAAACGACATTGGCTTCTCAACCATACCGTGTACCAGCAATTCATATTTTTTTGGGTCGATGCCAGGCACACCGCCGTGGTGCCGCTCATAATGCAGATCAGAAGGGGTAATGGTTCCGTATAAATCCTGCAATGGCGTTCGGGATGATGTATCCGATGTCTTTTTGACCAGGTGTTCAAATGGAGATCTTGTACCAACCTCGCCGGGAAGCGGCCCGATATGTTTGGTTGGATCATACGAAAGACCAGATTGCGTAATAGCAGTCTGTATTGTTTGTCCGTAAGACGATTTAAGCAATATCACGGCAGCAGTGGCGGCACCGCCCAGCAATAGCCGCCTGCTTATTTTCTGGGGTCCGCTGTCCGTTGAATTGTCTTTATTTATTTCATCTTTCATTCAAATCTTTTTGTGCACTTATCTCAAAAACAATACGCATGCAGCATCCTGTTTATTTTATCACCGGCCCGCCTGTTCTGTCGTCTGCCACAAATCTTTTTTGTGCCGGCATTATAATCTTTGGCAGCAATACCGCATTGAGAACGGTTACTGAATCAAACAATTTATTTGTGTGCAACAGGTATGCGGTGACTGCATATACTTCATCATTGGTTAAAGAACCCGGCGCATTATAAGGCATCGCACGGCGCACATAATCAAAAATGGTTGTTGCATAGGGCCAGTAATTGCCAATGGTTTTAACCTTAGGACTGTCAGGATTATTGATCAAAGCAGGGGCCGGAAATTTTATACCCGTTGTCATCGCCACTCCCCCATGGCATGCCAGGCATTTGGCAGCATAGATGATGCTGCCGTCTATTGCATTAGCACCACCCTGCGGCAATCCCCTCCCATCAGGGCTTATATCAATATCCAGCTTATTTATGGTTGCTGTATCTGCATCACGGCCAAATCCAAAACTGGCAGGCCAGCCCGCGCTATCAACCATCGCAGGCAGGTTTTTTATTGCTGTCACTGAATTATTTTTTGATCCTTTGCTATTGCAGGCTACAATAGTTACCAGGCAAAAAAATAAAAATAATTTACTCATGAGATCATATCATTCAACCAAACAAATAAACAATTATCACGCATTTGGCCACATCATAAACAACATACGATCTGGCATTCGGTGGCGCCGGCTCCGGGCTATATTGCTTTCGTCTTAATACTTTCCTGCCTGCAGGCTGCTTTCTGCCAGCGTATATTTCCTGTTTGATTTATCAAGCACGATGTACAATGAATCTTTGTTTTCATTTATGCCCGTAAGTATAATATGCGCGCCATCTGTTGTCTGGTACTTTAATACCATCCTGTTTCTTTTTTCATTCTTCGGCGCTTCCGCAAACTCACGATCACGCCTGGTGGAAGCTGCCCTTTTATCAATCTTGCTTAATTCACTTCCAATAAAAGCCCTTGCATCCGCAGGCATCCAGTCCGCTTGTTTTTTAAATTTCTTAGGTGTTAGTTCCTCAGTAGTAAGACCAGGGTTTTGTCTGGCGTTCAGGTTCTTGTCTGTTCCGCCGTCTCCGCCCACGCCTGCGGCCTTGTTTCTGCGATCCGGTACTGCCTTAAATTTATCTTCCAGGTATAATACACGGTTAACCGTGTCTGCATAATAATGAAAGACCCTTAAACCGCCGCCGGTGCCGCTCAGTTCAAAAGTCCGGTTAATATCCTTTTGCGGATCACCACCGCCATTTGACAGATCGATAAGTGCTGGCCGGTTAACTTTATAACTTAGTGTGGTCCATTTTTCAAAATACACTTCCTGCCAGCGCAATGAATCTACCGGGGAATAAGGAATGAGTTTATTATTGATACGAAATTCAGTTACATCATAATTTCCCCGCAATGTTTTTATACCGGCCACAGATGGCTGTTTGTAAGGATCATATAAAAAATTAACCAGCTGCAGTTTGAAAAGGAGCAGTAAGAAAATAAAGATAGTAGCTGCTTTTAAACCGATGCGTGCAAATTGCTGCCACCTGCTTTTAAATGCGGGATAATAATGAAAAGGGATTGTTATCTTTTCCTGCACCAGTAAGCGATATATCCGCGGCACATCATCAATTAATAAAAATGCAGCAAGCAAAACAAAGTAACTGCTGTATACATGTACGCCGCCGTCATAGGCAAAATTTACATACACGATGTCTCCCAGCGCCCCAAACAATAATATCGCTCCCAATGTGGTTGTACGGCGGAAAAACAATAATGTTCCGGCGGTTACTTCCACTACGCCGGCAAATATTTGATACCAGGGCACAATTCCAATTATCAGCCAGTAAATTTTTTGCGCGGTAAAATCGCCAAAATTGGTATTCAGCAGACCAAGCGATGGGTAAGGCATTTGCACCGGCAATAGTTTTGTAAATCCAAAACCAATGATGCCAATACCGGCCCTGTAACGAACGACTACCCGCAACCAGTAATAAAGTTTATTGTATTCTTTTCTTTCTGTATGCCGCGCTTTTACAACGGCTGTCCATACAAATCCACCCGCTATAGCAAGCAGCGCAGTCGTTATCCAGTTGGCGTAGCCCAGCAGTGTACTGCCAAAAATAGCATTACCAAAAAAATTAATACCCGATCCAAAACGTGCTATATCATACAGGTCGCGGTAATGAAGGTTCGTCCAGTCAATATTAAAAACAATCTTATACCATTCCGGGCTATTGGGAATACTAATGCTGATAAAGAAAATAAATCCAATACGGAATAATACCCTGTGCCATGATTTCCATTCTTTAGCAGTAGCGGCTGTTTTTATTATTGTTGCGGCCGCTTCATTTGATTTGGCTGCTAATGTTTGCGGATATGTTTTTATTGCAGACATAATTATATTATTTGGGTAGTACTTAAAAATGATTTACAGTTTGATGGGCTGCTGCCTTCCTCTTTTTGCAACTTCTTCCAGCAGGTATTTCTTTTTTATCTTGTTCAGGACCACAAAAACAGAATCTTTGCGCTCGTTAATACCAGACAGAACCAGTGCTGAATCGCCGGCCTGTTGATAATGAAACACCAGCGTTTCTTCCTGGTAATATTTGTTTTTATTCCGGAGGAAGAGTGTGTGATGCGTGCTGTCCGTTACATAACTGTAATAATGCCGCGCTGCGGAGCCTTCTAATTCATAATACTTCGCTTCTTTGCCAGTCACTATTTTTTCAATATTGTTTGAATCAATAATAACCGGGCGGTTAGAGCGGATGCTGAGTGTATTCCATTTTTCGAATACCACATCCTTCCAGCGTACCGGATCGTTAGCTGAATAAGATAAACTGTCCTTATTGATGCGGAATGAACTTACATTGTAAATACCAGTGGCGCCTGCCAGGCCCTGCTCTTCCGGGAAACGGTAAGCAGCTTTATAATAGACAGCGCCTGTTTTAAATCCGTACAGCACCACAAAGAACAGAACAACTACTATTTTAATTGCAATGGCCGTATTACGCTGCACCCCGGTGGCAAACAGCGGTTTGAAGTAGCCGGGCTTTGCTGGCTTTTGAAAAACCAGCAAATTGGTTAAGCGCCCGGTATCAAAAGACAATACAAATAAGGCCAGCGTAATTAAGTATAAACTGTAAACCTGTTCCCCACCCTCATAAGCAAGGTTCGACATGAATACATTCCCTGTAAAAATGATAACGATAAAGGCGCCGATGGATGCTGTTTTACGGTACAGCAACAATAAACCGGCAACAATTTCCACTGTGCCGAGAAATGTTTCATAGCCGGGAACAATACCAAGGCTTAATGAAAATAATTTCCAGCGGGTAAAATCGCCATAACAGGTATTAAGATTACTTAATGACGGATAAGGCGCCTGGATGGGGAAAAATTTAATAAACCCGTAAGCAATAATACCAATGGCCAGGCGGTAACGAACAATTACACGAAGCCAGTAATAAAGTCCGTTGTAGTCATTTTTTTTATTTCTTTCACTATACGTCCATAAGATTCCACCCAATACTGCCAGTAAAAAAATAATTCCCCAATCAGCATAGGTTTGCAACCCGGAAGAAAAACGCGGCGCATAGTGCGCTATATTAAATATGTCTGTAAACCGGATCTGCAACCAGTTGAAAGAAAATACATCGCGGTAAAATTTCCAGTCGAGGGGAACTGCCTGTACAAAAAAATAGATGAATAAGATCCGGAATACAATTTTTGTAAAATTATTCCATGCAGGTTGTTGTTGCAACGGCCCGTGGTTTGTATTTATGCTATCGGTTGACATTTGAGATAGTTTGCGTTTTTGTTATCAAGAGACCTCACCCCCTACCCCTCTCCAAAAGAGAGGGGGTAAGAAGAGCCGTTATCAATATCCGGCATTTTGTTCCAGTGAATTATCTGCCAGTAATTCTGTTGCAGGAACAGGCAATACATATTTAGTAAGATCGGTTAAGCCCAGTACAGCCGCTGCGCGCCCCGTTCTAACCAAATCAAACCAACGGTGTGGCTCCAGCGCAAACTCTATCCTGTTTTCGTTTTCAATAGCCAGCAGGATTTCACCTTTTGTAATGGCAGTACTGGCAGCAAGCCCGGCCCTGTCGCGTATAATATTTAAATCGGCCAATGCACCCGTAGCAGCACTCAGGTTTTCCAGTTGCGCACGCGCTTCGGCCCGTATCAGGTACAATTCTGCAATGCGGATAATATATGCAGGATCGGTTGCAGGACTCCGGTAATAAAGATTTCCATACCACAAGCCTGCAGAAGTTTTCGCCACCAATACATTCCTGTTGCCACCAATCAGTGGGTTATTAACCAAAGCAACAAATGCATCATTGGGAGCTATCTGGCGTGTACCACCATTGGCGGGTGGCTGCCACTGACCACGATGCCCGTTCGTATAGGTGGAGCTATAAGAAAGTTCGAATACAGATTCCCTGGTTGCTACTGCGCTTGATGGATTGAAAAAGTTGCTGTATGGTTTTAATAACTGGTAATTGATTGTATTGGCAATAACTTTAGATGCATAATTTTCTGCCTGTGCCCAGTTTTTCTGGTACAGGTAATAACGGGCAAGTAAGGCCCATGCCGTTTCTTTATTGGCACGTACCGGGTTCTGTGCCGTGGGTGCAACCAGTAAAGATTCAGCTTTGGTTAAATCAGCCAGTACCTGTGCATAGGTCTCTGCTGTTGTACTACGCTTTATACCTGTTTTATCTGAAGAAGACAAGGTAGGCGTTAGCACAACCTGTACACCTCCCCAGGTACGTGCCAGGTCAAAATAGGATAATGCACGGATAAAATAAGCCTCGCCTGTGAACTGGTTCCTGTCAGTATCCGTAAGGGTGGCATCCACTAAAGGAGGCAGTTTTGTTATAATAAAATTGGCCCTGTTAATGGTTGCATAAATGGCTGACCATATAGCGGCAACCGTAGCATTATCAGCTTTTACTTTATGATCTATGAATTGCTGTACGATAGATTGGGAGCCTGTCCACTGAATATTATCGCCCTGCAGGTAACCAATGGATGGAAATGAGCTGCCATAATAACCATCTGCTGATAAGGCCCTGTACACACCACGCAAGGCAGTTTGTGCCGATGCCTTATCAACAATGGTAAGATCATCGGAAATAGCATCCTGTGGTGTTACTTCCAGGAACTTTTTGCAGGAGCTTGCTGTTATTACAACAAGAAAAAAATATAAAATATTGCTGGGTTTCATTTTTGTATGGTTGATGATATCAATTAAAGTGTTACGTTGATGCCGAACTGTATAACGCGTGGCTGCGGCGGTGTTCCCAAATCAAGTCCCTGTATATTCTGTAGGGAAGTAACATTTACTTCCGGATCAGGACCAGTATAATGAGTAAGGGTAAACAGGTTGGTGCCGCTGAAATAAATACGCACCGTTTCCAGTTTTGCCACGGAAGTAATGCGGCGCGGAATGGTATAACCAAATGTGAGTGAACGCAGTTTCAAAAATGAACCATCTTCCAGGAAACGGCTGTTTTGTTCCAATGTATAATTATTTCCAAATGCTGTTAGTCGCGGCACAGCTGTTATATCGCCTGGTTTTTGCCACCTGTTTAATTGATCAGCAAACAGCACCCGGTTGGCATCTCTTGTGCCACCACCTTCGCCAAAAAATTTATTCAGGTTATACACATCGTTGCCGGATTGAAAGCTAAACAGTAAACCCAGGTCAAAATCCCTGTAGGTAATATTATTTGTTAAACCGCCAAATACTTTAGGCGATGCATTGCCAAGGATCTGCCGGTCGGCAACTGTTATCTGGCCATCTTTATTTACATCCTCAAAGATGGCAGTGCCTGTTTGTGGATCCACGCCCAATTGTTTATATAGCCAGAAAGAATACAATGAATATCCCTGCTGAAGTTTTACCCAATCGCGGTTATATTGCGTAATGGGAGTAGCCAGTTTTTCAATTTTATTTGTATTGCCGGAAATATTAAAACTTGTTTGCCAGGAAAAATTCTTGCTTTTAATATTAACTGAACTGATGGCCAGCTCAAATCCACGGTTACTTATTTCCCCGGCATTGCTGTAATAGGTATTAAAACCGGTTATACCGGGAACAGGTAATTGTAATAAATTGTCCGTAGTATATTTTGAATAGAGGTTAAATTCTATATTGATCCTGTTTTTAAACAATCCGAGATCGAGGCCTGCATTTAACTGGCTTGTTTTTTCCCAGCGCAAATCCGGGTTGGCCAGTTGCGATGGGGAGATACCCGGCTTATCGCCACTGCTGTTATCCGGGTAGCCTGCACCACCTGTCCATATACCCAATGGTGCAAAATTGCCGATACCATTCTGGTTACCGGTAATACCATAGCTGGCCCTTAGTTTTAAGTTACTGATGGCAGTTACGTCTTTAAGAAAACTTTCTTCCTTTACTCTCCAGCCGGCGCCAATAGAGGGGAAATAGCCGAACTTGTTATTGTCACCAAAGCGCGAAGAACCATCGGCGCGGATGCTGAATTCTGCAAAATATTTATTGGCATAGCTGTAATCAATCCTGGAAAAAAAAGAAGCCAGTGTTGATTTTGTCCAGGCTTGCGAAGAACTGCGGGTAGCCGCCGCCGATATAAGCTGGAAGGAATTACTGGGAAAACCTGAACCCTGCGCAGATGTGGCGCTGATTACATTACCCTGTACTGAATTACCCAGCAGCACACCCGGCGTATGCCTGCTTCCGGGGTTTATACGGTAACTAAGCGTTTGCTCATTGATCCAGGTTGTATTTTGTGTGAGTGCTGAAGTTGCCAGGCCATAGGTGGGTGCTGCGCCCAATTGTGTTTGATCATTCCAGTATTCAGATTCATTATAGTTGTTATAATCGAGGCTCCAGCTGCTGCGGAATTTCAAATTATGGATAATCTCTGCATCGGCATACAGGTTACCGATATAGCGCAGGCTGGTAGTATGTACATCATAATTATTTATCAGCACCTGCAGGTTATCGAAGCCGGCCCATCTTGCAGGCGTACCATCTGCATTTACTTCCTGAAGGTAAGTAGGCGTATGTAAGGCAGATTGCAACAAGCCGCCGGCAGGGCCATCACCGGTGCGTCCCTGGTTCCTGAACGAACGGGTAAAACTATTGCTGATACCAATTTGTATTTTATCGCTTAATTTTTGATCTGCATTGAATTTAAAAGAAGCGCGGTTAAAATACAATGGGTTTACAATTGCCTGCTGATTGGTATAACTTCCACCCAAGTAAAATTTGGTGGTTTTTGAGCCGCCGGATACAGAAAGGTTATAATCCTGCAATTTTGCCCTGCGGAATAATTCATCCAGCCGATCATATGTTTTTTGTTCTTCCGGCAAACCACGGCCACCCGCACTTACAGGGCGAAAAGGGAGCAATTGATATTTGGTTTTATCTGCTGCGGTAGTTGCGTCCTGGTAAGAATTGGCATAAAACTCATTTATTAAAGTGGCGTGTTGCGGCCCGGTTGTTAAGTCCCATAGTTTAGGTGCGGTTGCCCATCCTTGTGACACCCCTGCGCTTAGTTTTGCTTTTCCATTGTAATCACCCCTTTTAGTTGTAATAAGCACAACACCATTGGCGCCTCTTGCGCCATAGATAGCTGTGGCGCTGGCATCTTTCAGCACTTCAATATTTTCTATATCCGCAGGGTTGATATCAGCTATTGGAGAAGTAGCCCGCCCGCCTGTATTAACTGTTTGCAGGCTGGTATTATTAATAAAAACACCATCGATAATATATAAGGGATCATTACTGGCATTGATAGAAGTAGCACCGCGTACACGAACAAAAACACCATCGCCCGGTATACCGGTATTGGCATTTATCTGAACACCTGCCGCTTTCCCCTGCAACTGTTCATTAAACCCTGCCACCGGAATATTTTTTATTTCATTTCCGTTTACAGCAGAAACAGCACTGATAAGTGCCGATCTTTTTTGCGTACCATATCCTACCACCACCACATCATTTAGCTGGGAACTGGTTTCATGAAGGCTTACTACGATATTGGTATACTGGTTAATTGTTGTCTCCGTTGTTTCATAACCAACATAAGTAATGATAAATACAACAGGAATTTTCTGGCCGGTTACAAATTTAAATGCGCCTTTGGCATCTGTCTGTAATTCATGTGTGGTACCCTTAATATGTATCGTAGCCCCGGCCAGTGGTAATTTTGTTTTTTCATCCAGTATATGGCCGGATAATGCAACATTCTCCGGCACTGCATTTTCCTTACTCTTTTCAGTATTTATCTGCGAGAAAGAGAGCACGGGCACCAGCAAAAGCGATAGCCCATAAATTATCTTCATTATATTTGTTTTGGTTATTAGACAATGAGGTTCTACCAGGTGATTTTTTACCTGTTGCAAATTGCAGGGGCCTTATTTTAACTGCCGGGATTGCTTCAACCAATCCCGGTTTGTTTTTGTAGAAGCCTGTATTAACGGGGGCCTGCCCGGCTTGGCCATACACCTAATCTCTGATCGGGGTCGTTGGTGATACCATCCATATCGTAAACGATTATTGTTAGTGAATAAAATTCCAGGGAATAAGATGCTGATGCGCATGCTGTGTCAAAAATGGCAAGACAAACAGGAAGTCTTTATCAGCAACAACAAGAAAGGCAACAACAGCTTTTTATAGCGCCGGCAGCGGTATACAATGAATAAATGCGGTCTGTTTGCTGCAAGAAATTTACCATTTCCATTTTACTTTAATTCTATGACCATTGAAGTATAGATCATAATGCTGGCACAATATTAGGCATTTTTTTAATTAGTCCACAAAAATAGTAGACTTTAATTTAAAATTAAGATCCGTTTGCCGGATATTGCCAGCCAGGCAATCATGTTTATATGGACAGTATTGAAATCACCGTTCCGGCGATAACTGCTGATGACATCAGAAGTTCCAGGAAGATCCTGCAGCATAATGCCAGCGGGAAGGCCGGCTTTTACTAACCGGAAGTTGCCGGAGAAATATTTAAAAGCATCCAGTACATGCCGAGTTCCGTGACCGCTTTCGAAAACGAATCAAAATTCACCGGCTTCACAATATAACTGTTGGCGCCCAATTCATAACTGGAATGGATATCCGGCTCCTCTTTTGAAGACGTTAGCACAACCACCGGGATCCTTTTGGTGCGATCATTCAATTTAACTGCTTTCAAAACTTCCAGCCCGCCGACTTTTGGCATCTTCAGGTCAAGCAGTATCAATTTTGGCAGGTTCTCTGTATTCCTGCCCGCATATTTATCTCTTGCAAAAAGAAAATCCAGTGCTTCAGCCCCGTCATCGATGTGTAAAAGCCGGCTGGCAAGATTGCTTTTTTTAAAACTCCGGATAGTTAATTGTGCTTCGTACGGATTATCCTCTACCAACAGGATGTCGACTGGTTGATCTATACTCATAAATTATTTTTTAGCTTTGCTTTAAGAAAGTGTAAAATAAAAAGCAGCTCCTTCATTTTCTTTTGCGTCTGCCCATATTGTTCCGCCATGACGCACGATGATGCGTTGAACAAGGGCAAGCCCAACACCGGTGCCTTCAAATTCTTCGGGTTTATGAAGCCGTTGAAATACACCAAAGAGTTTATCCGCATATTGCATGTCAAAGCCTGCCCCGTTGTCTTTTATATAATAAACCATCTCATTCTTTTTTTCCATCATCCCTATTTGGATGGCAGGATCTTTTTTTGCAGCTGAATATTTTATTGCGTTTGAAATAAGGTTGGTCCAGACCTGCTTAAGCAAATTGCTGTCACCAGAAGCTGGTTTTATTTTATCTACCCGTAAGTCAGCCGGAATAGAAACGCCGCTGTTCTTTAAGTCCTCCAGCACTTCTTCTATGAGTTTATTCATATTTACGTCCGCGATTCTCATATCTGATCTTCCGATCTTGGAGAAACTAAGAAGGTCATCTATCAATAGCCCCATTTTCCTGGCGCTGCTCATCATTACTTTAATAACCCGCTGGCCTTCATCATCCAGTCCGGCAGCATAATCTTCTATCAAAATCTGCCCAAAACCGTCGATTATCCGGAGTGGTGCGCGCAGATCATGGGACACAGAATAGGAAAAACTTTCCAGTTCTTTATTGACTGATTCCAATTGCTTCGTACGCTGCATTATTTTTTGTTCCAAACCCCGGTTAAGTTCAGCAATATCCCGCTGGGCAGTTTTAAGTTTGGTTACATCGATGGCAACGGTCATGATAGCATACACGGTATTGTTTTCATCTTTCAATGGAATAAACTTCGAAAGTAGTTCATAGCCAAAGCTGCTGGATTCCCGTGTAACCGTTTCCCCTGCTAAAACCCTTTGTAATTCTTTTTGAACACCCTCAAAAATATCGGTTGCCAAAACCTCCTCCATCTTATTTCCCAATAACGCAAATTTTGAATACCCTAACTTTTCAACCATATCACCTTCAATTAATAAATACCTGTAATCCGTATCAAGCAGGCAAATAACAGAACCCGGGATGCTGGAAGCAATGGTTTTGTATATTTTTTCACTTTTTATTATTATTTCTTCGGATTCTTTTCTTTGCGTAATGTCGCGATAGTTGGCAACAATAGCATTCACTCCATTAACATGCAGCAGGCTGGTGAAAGTGCCTTCTATCCAGCAGTAATGACCGGAAGCATGTAGTACCCTGCACTGGAAAGGAACCGGGAACGCAGGCCGCTGCAATGTTTCCGCTCTTTTATTTTTAATTATTTCAACATCATCAGGATGCAGGGGACGTGTTATCGTATTTTCAATTGTGGTCTCCCCGGTGATCTTTTGTGAACCCGGGCTCCGGTAAAGGACATTAGAAAGTTCGTCCGTCATCACAATGCCATCTGCGCTGTTTTCAATCAGTGCGCGAAAACGCAGTTCACTCAAGGCCAATTTTTCTTCCGCTTCAATCCGTTCTGTTACATCGCGGAAGTTGAATACAATTGCTTTTACATATTCATCGTGAAGTAAATTGATTATCATTCCCTCCACCCAAAAATAATGACCGTCCTTATGCAGGCTCCGGAACGACCAATTGATTGGCTTGCCGGGGTTAGCCATTAATTCTTTCGCAATATTGCCTGCCTTTTCCATGTCATTGGGATGAATATTGCTTGTACCCGCTACTTGTAGCTCGGCATCCGTCCAGCCGCTGATACGGGTTGCAGAAGGGCTGCGGTAAATAATTTTGAAAGATTCATCCATGAGGGAAATAACATCATAATTATTTTCAACCAGGGCCCGGAAAAGTTTTTCTCTTTTAACTATTTCTTCCGTCCGGTCTTTAACCCGCTGCTCCAGTTCTTCATTTAATTTATTGAGCGCGTCTTCCGCTTTTTTGCGATCAGTAATATCCCTTACCAACACAAGATACCCTATCATATTACCTTTGGCATCTTTTAGATCAGACGCTGTGGCCAATACATTCACTGGCCGTCCTGGTTTGGTATGATAAATAATTTCACCTTGCCAAAAATGATCTTTTTTCAAAAATTGAAGGATATGCTCCCGGTCTACCTGAGGATATAAGCCTTTTAAAATTTCAGTGGCTTTTTTTCCAATAACCTCTTCACTTTTCCATTCCAGCAATTTCTCAGCTCCTTTGTTCCACTTGGTAATAACGGAATTGTTGTCTGTGGCAATAACCGGATCCTGGATACTGTCGGCTATGGTGGCAAGAAAACTAACCCTTTCTAAAGTTTGCGATAATTCATTTTTTGCCTCTAATAATTCATTGGTTCTTTCCAATACTTTTTGGTCCAGTTCAGCATTGAGCTGACGGATGTCCTGTTCCGCTTTTTTACTTTCAGTAACGTCATTATAAAAAATAGTCAACCCATCCGGCGAAGGATAGACTTTAACAGAAAACCAGGTGTTCATGGCGGCGTAGTAGCTATCAATCTCTACTGTTTTTCTTGTATCCATGGCCTGGTGATATTTGTCCCAGAATACCGTTCCCTTCATTTCGGGGTGCACATCCCATATCACCTCGCCAAGCGTTTCTTTCCTGCTACGGGGATGGGTAGCCAGGGCAGCATCGTTTAAAAAAGTATACCGCCAGTTGTTATCAACGGATACTACCCCATCACTGATTCGGTTCAAAACAATCCCGAGTTCCTTTTCCTTTTCTTTTCTTTTGTCCTGTTGCCTGAAAAGACTGATACTGGTATAGATGAGCAGGATGCCGGATAATATGATGAACAGTATCATCCACACCCTGAGGTTCTGCATGGTTCCATCTTGAACCTCAG
>Ga0193753_10002179_pt1 | contig 15806 bp, 16 predicted proteins | sample H1c2metaG_FD_144925 | JGI IMG/M metagenome (GOLD analysis project Ga0193753, IMG submission 144925) | Soil microbial communities from a riparian zone of the East river system, Colorado, United States - H1c2 | ecosystem: Environmental > Terrestrial > Soil > Riparian zone | place: USA: East... | reverse complement strand
GTCCGGATAGCCGTCTCAAGGTTTCCAGTCCAAAGCACCATAATATCTTGTGCAAATAAACAGATCACCAGTGAGGCTGGGATCACCATCAGGGCCATCAGTTGACTGGATTTATGATACAAAGAGGATAACTCCTTCTGGTTACCCGAGGCGACGCCTTGAACAAATCTGGGATAAAAAGATTGAGCAACAGGATTACTCAAACGAGATAAGGCAGAGGATACGGAATAGGCTAGCATGTAATACGAAAAGTTGGTCAGCGTCAGCACCCTGGCCAGGATAATTTTGTCCATTTGGGAAATTAGAATGGAAACCAGGGTTATTCCGCTCACACCAAACGAAAATCTCCAGATAGATTTGATAGAACTGGTGTCAAAAATTCGATACTCCGGAGGGAAATTTTTCCAAAAAAGATAAAACAGAATACAAATAGAAAAGACGGAAACTATAATCTGCCAATAATAAAAATATTGAATGTCTGCTTTGATATTTTTAAAGATTAGTATGGCTCCTACGGCCTTTGCCGTTTCCGTGAAAGAGTTAACTATTTGAAAGTGGAGTTGTTTCTGGAGTCCGAACAGGCCACCCATGTAAATCGCGACAGGCCACCTGAACATAATCAAGACTCCCATCAGCCTGATGGAGTTCACCAAGGTTGCCCGGGGAAGCGTCGATTCAAGAAAATGGTTCCCTATAAATGAAGAAAAAAGTATGATGGAGAGTCCCAGCAATACTCCAATACCCCAATAAAAACATTCTAAAGTACGAACCAGGGAAGCGATCTTGAAATCGTGTAGATTTACAACCGACCGGGCAACTTCTCGGTTGACCGAAGCGCTGAAACCAAGGTCCAAAATCAAAAACACACCCTGCAATACACTGTAAAACCCTATTAAACCGTAAGCTTCGACTCCAATAAACTGGATATAAAAAGGTACGGATACCAATCCAATGACCGCAACCCAGATGTTCCCTCCCAGATTAGATAGAAAATTAATCTTTAAGGCACTCATTATTTCGAAATCCGCTTTAGGTATCCTCCTGGAGCGACCGAAACTAAAATCTTATCTGTGATGTTCGAATCAATTTCGAAATCCTTTGATTTCTGCAGAAAAGAAGACACCGCGGTTTTGGCATTATTACCTTTATCCCATGGCCTGCCAGGAAATGTACCCGCAGGCAAATCTTCCACTACAGTATCAAATACGACCAAATAAGAACCCAGACTCACAAAATTCGAGTATTGTTCCAGTTCAGAAAGCACATGATCATGGGAATGATTTGAATCTAACGTTACCAAAATCCTTTGCTTCCCTTCAGCAAATTTCTTGACCCTTTGAATTGTTTCAGGCCCAATAGAAGACCCTTCAATCATGGAAATCCGTTTCTTCATAGGATGGCTTTCAATTTCAGCCTTGTTATGAGCCCGGATATCAATATCGATTCCTAATATTTCGCCATGTCCAATCAATTCCATTATGGATGCATAAAAAATCAGCGATCCACCATGGGCGATACCCGTTTCAATAATGAGATCCGGTTTCACATTCCAGATAATTTCCTGCATGGCAACCATATCCTGTGGATACTGTATAATAGGTCTTCCCATCCACGTAAAATTGTAAGAATAGCCGGATTGGACTGTGGAAAGAAGAAAGCTTTGAGCTACTTTGTTTAATTCAGCGTTTTTACCTTGCAACGAAACTCTTTGCCTGGTTTCTTCGCGAAATTGTTTGATAGGATCCATACTTAATAATTAAATAGTATAAATAGAGACTGGCGAATCACCCACAATTGATTGAATTTCTGACAGGTAATTCTCGTTCATAACAAATATTTCATCCACCGGCAAGGTTCGTAGTGCATCGGGTGAGAAGATAGGATGGCCGGTACCCCCGATAAATTTGAATTGTTTCGCGGGGTTAATATCAATCACATATTCAAAATAAATTCTTTCAGGATCCATAATATTGAGGAAGGTTGAACCTTTTGCTCCTGCCCCCCATATTGCTTTAGATTTCGGTGTCTTAACAAGGGCCGCATGAGTTCCACGCTGCATTGAGAATCCAGAAGTGTCAATATTGACAGAATCAGTATGATCAATGGTATCTTTTAAATGAGATAAGTCTCCAATCAGATAAATATACTGCCCTCCAAAAAAAGAGTCAGTTTTAGAATGATGAAACATTTTACTCAACGAAGATTCAGTAAAATAATTACAGTGCTCATAAAAAATATCCCAATAGGCGCTTTTGCCAATGATCCAATCAAATGTTGGAACCTCAATATAAATTGACCCTTTGAATTTATTAGCTTCAGCTATCGTGTGTAAAAAAGAAAATGGATTAGGAATGTGTTCCAGGGTATGACGCATTATGATTACATCGCCGACTTCATTGGATTTGTTAGAATAGAACTCTTTAATAATCCTCGGATTTTCTCCCTCATAGGTCGGATCAAATCCAATTGCATTTAAACCTTTATTCAACAGGATATCAAAAAATAACGCTTTTCCACACCCAATTTCAATTATTTTCTTATTCTGAATACCATAGCTATCAAGTATCTGATATACATGATCTAAATGTTTTAAAAAGTACTTTGAAGTTCCTTGCTCATTCTGATATTGTTGATCATAAATCATCAATTCAGGGTTGAACTTCTTATTAAAAATAAAACCCGAAGTTTGAGATTGCGCCAATTCCACTGTTCCCATTGTACCATTTGAAGCCTCCCGCGGAGAATCATATACCTTGTTCTGAAAGGTTGGCAGCCTTTTCTGGACGTAAATTGTGTTACTGGTTTGTGGATCAGAGAAGTTATCGAGAATCATCGTCACTTATGGTATTCAGTTTGCCAGTATTGCCCCAAAATGCCATCGGTTCATAATCCGGATAAGGATAAACTCCCAGGTTCAACCGAATATTTGAACCTATGGATGACATATAACTTTCAACAAAACGCTTTACAGATATTGGTTTTCCACTACAGCAGTTAATGATTCCGGTGACTTCGGACTGCAGGCCGATTTTGCACAATAATTTTCCCACCTCTGCTACCGGCAGGTAATCCCGCAATTGTTCGCCTCCTGACATGTTAAATTCCTGATCACCATTTTGTATGGCCATATCTAACTGGGGTATTAATGATTTTGGATGCTGACCCTCTCCATACATGTAAAACAGTCTCACCCATTTGAAATCCAAAGCAACCGTCGATCCGATGAGTTCTATGGACTGGCGAAGCTGATCTTTCGCTATTGCATATGCCAAGCCACCACAGGTTGCGAAGGCATGTTTTCATTCAGTTCACCCTCCACCAAACCATACTCCAGGCAGGTGCCTGTTATCGTCAGGTCAGTCAGTCCGTTGTTGATAAGATTACCAAGAAAATTTAAGTGGGCAGGAAGGTTCCGTTCAAGATGATGAAGTCCCTTAAAATCAGGAAGACCATCCCAGGCGAGGTGAATCAAAACATCAGGCTCCTCAAAAAAACTATACAGGTCGCGGTCATCATATGCCTCGCCAATCCTGTATTCAATAAAACTTACATTAGGAAACCATTCGAATTTCGACGCCTTCAGGGCGCTGGTCGAGCTGGCAACAACGCTATGACCAATTTTTAATAGCGAGCCGATCAGATGGCGGCCGATGAATCCGCTCGCACCGGTAACCAATACTTTCATATTATTTCCAGGTCAGGTAGGGGAATCACAAATTTGCCGCCCCATGCCCGTATATAACTTAATTGCTGAACGATCTCTTCTTTCAGGTTCCAGGGAAAAATAACAACAAAATCCGGCTTCCTATCCTTCAGCATTTGTTCATTTGTCACCGGAATATGACTTCCCGGCAGAAACTTATTCTGTTTATTAGGATTCGCATCCACAACAAATGAAATCAGGTCATTCTTTACACCACAATAATTCAATAAAGTATTCCCCTTCGCGGCTGCCCCATAAGCAGCCACAGACTGATTTTTTGTTTTGGTGTCAACTAAGAATTGAAGAAAGCCCAGCTTAACATGTATGACTTTGGCCCGGAAATTACTATAGTATTCAAGATTTGCTATTCCTTCATTAATTTCTTTGTCAATCAACAATTGAACCGACTCCTTGATCACATGTTGCTCTGCTCCGGCATGCTTCGCATAAATGCGTAACGAGCCTCCATGCGTCGGGATCTCCTCCACATCAAACATCTCTAATCCCTGAGATTCAAATATTTGTTTAACAGAATAAAAAGAGAGGTATGAAAAATGTTCGTGGTAGATAGTGTCGAACTGACTGTGCCGAATCAGCTGGAGAAGATGCGGGAATTCCATAGTAACCACACCCACAGGTTTAAGAATAATCTTCATCCCTTTCACCAGGTCGACGATATCCGGTACATGTGCGAGTACATTGTTACCGAGGAATAGGTCTGCCATTGTGCCTGAAGCGGCCAGTCGCTTCGCAAGCGCCGATCCAAAAAATTCAGTGATGGTCTCTATTCCTTTCTGAACCGCGACCGCAGCCGTATTTTTTGTGGGTTCAATGCCAAGTACAGGTATTCCGGTTTTTACAAAATTCTGAAGAAGATAACCATCATTTGAGGCAATTTCGATCACCCTGGAATCCGGTGTCAACTGCAAACGCTCAGTGATCATTTCAGTGTACCGCTTTGCATGTGCCAGCCAACTGGTGGAGAAAGACGAAAAATACACATAATTGCTATCGAAAATAGCGTCTGACTTCTTGTATTCATCTACCTGAACCAAAAAGCATTTGTGACAGACCAATACTTTTAATGGAAAAAAAACTTCCGGCTCATTCAGTTGTTCGCGTGACAAAAATGAATTCGAGGCAGGGGCATTGATGAGATCAATGAATTCATGAATCAATTCAGTTTTACAAAATCTGCACTGCATCAGTGTTTGATAATTCCTTTAAATTCTGGAGTAAGGAGCGGATGGTTGAGATCACGTTCCGATATTTGAGTTACTTTAAGCGGCCAGGCAATATTAAGCAATGGATCGTCATACTTAATCGCACCCTCATGACCGGGAGTGTAATAGGAAGAATGGCAATAAAATAATTCGCAATCCACGGTCAGAGCCTGAAATCCGTGTGCAAAGCCCGAAGGAATAAACATCATCAACCTGTTTGATGCCGACAGCTCGACGGAATACCATTGTAAAAAAGTCGGCGAATCAAGTCGGACATCAACTATCACATCATAAATATGGCCGGCAATGCAGCGAATCAGCTTGGTTTCTGAAAATGGTGCATGCTGGAAGTGCAATCCCCGAAGGCTTCCTTCCTGATTAGTAAATGAAGCATTCATCTGTACCCACTCGCCGTTGTGGCCAAGAGCCGCAAATTCTTTCTTGTCAAACACCCTGGCAAACCAGCCTCTTGAATCCACCACAGGCTCCGTCTCAACAATAAAGGCCCCTTTCAGTGAGGTCTCGCGAAATATCATAACTGGGGTTCGAGTGCGAGATTTTTCTTAAGTAGTCGAAGCCTGACAAAGCGTTCGCCATCAAAATCTGACGCTGAGAAATTCATAGTTTTTAATATAGAAAATAAATGCTGCATGCCAGTATCCAATGTGTATTCGAATTTAAATCCGGGCAGAACAGATGTCAACAGATCAAAGTTCACCCTGTAATCCCGGGGATCTGGTCCCATTTCTCCGGTAAAGACAATATTTGCCGAAGGAATAAGATCATGCACCTTTGCCGCTATCTCCTTGACCTGAAAATTCTGATCGTTCGATCCGATATTAATTGCTTTATTGTAAACGAGGTTGGTTGGAGCCTCAAGCAGGGCTACAAACGCATGGGCAATATCCCTGCAATGAACCAAGGGCCGCCATGGCTCGCCATCGCTTTTCATTTGTATGTCGCCCTTGGACAATGCACAGGCCAAAAGATTATTGACTACCAGATCAATCCTGAACATAGGCGAGAATCCATATGCGGTTGAATTCCTCAGATAAACCGGGCAAAATGAATCGTCTGCCATTCTCTGCACCGCCTTTTCAGTTTCAATCTTCGAAACCGCATAGGCGGTTAACGGATTTAGAGTCGCTGATTCAGTCAGGTCGTTAGTTTCTCCTTTCCCATAGATTGAGCAACTGCTTGAAAATAAGAAGCGGGGAACCCCTGCCTCCTTGCTGATCTGCGCGAGGCGTATTGATCCGTGCATGTTGATGTTATAGGTAATATCGGGGTTGAGGTCACCCATAGGATCGTTGGAAATTGCCGCCAGGTGCATGACGCAATCGTATCCGCGCAGGTCATCTACTGAAAGTTCCCTGATATCCTTGTCCATATCCCTGTCGGGTACAGTAACAGGAGCTATCTGACTTTCCTGGAAAAGATTAATGTCACAGCCAGTAACATAATGCCCTGCTGCTTTAAGAAGCTCCACAACATGAGGTCCTATATAACCTTTGTGACCTGTTACAAATATTCTCATTGGCTTTGAATTACCATATTTTCCACGGTGGTCTGGGTGAACTCCATAGTTCCTCAAGTTCTATTTTGTCACGAAGGGCGTCCATACATTTCCAGAAACCGTGATGTTTATATGCGACCAGTTGTTTGTCATTTGCAATCTCCACAAGCGGCTTTTTCTCCCATTGTACTGCATCCATGTCTCCCTCGAGGTAGTTGAAGATCCCTGGTTCAAGGACAAAAAACCCACCATTAATCCATAACTCGTTGCTGTCAGGCTTTTCCTGGAATTGATGAATGAGGTTGTTCTCATCCGTTTCCATGGTTCCAAAACGACCAGGAAGCGGGATCGAAGTAAGCGTGGCCAGTTTGCCATGGAACTTATGAAATTCGATCAGTTCTTTAATATTGATATCCCCAACTCCATCGCCATAGGTCAGCATGAAAGTATTGTTTCCTATATAAGATTGAATGCGTTTGATCCTTCCGGCAGTATTTGTCTCCAAACCGGTATCCACCAGGGTCACCTTGAACGACTCCGAGCTTGAGTAATGGATGTCCATTTTATTTGAACTAAGCTCTACAGTAATGTCGGAGTTATACAGGTAATAATTGATGAAGTATTCCTTGATGAAATACCCTTTATATCCAAGGCAAATGACGAAATCGTTATACCCGTACTGTTCATAGATCTTCATGATATGCCATAAAATCGGCTTGCCACCGATTTCTATCATTGGTTTGGGCCGAACAGTAGTCTCTTCGGTTAAACGAGTACCCAGGCCACCTGCAAGAATGACGACTTTCATGATTTTATTCTTCTACGATTTCGACGTCTTCTGCCTAATAATTTTTGGAACCACTTACGTTCCTGGTCCGCACCGTCTTCGAAGTAGCTGTAGCCGTAACCATAGCCGTTGTAATTGCCGTAACTATAATAATCCGAGGTCGCCTTGATGTCATTAACAAGCAAAGCAATCTTTGGGAGCTTTTGATTAAGATACAAATCATTGATAAAATGAACATGCTTTTTCATCGTGTAATTTAATCTCGTAATGTAGAAGGTACAGTCCGCGAACCGGCTGAGGACCTGCGCATCACTGACCAAACCGACTGGAGCCGTATCCACAATTACAATATCAAAATTCTTTGTAGCGTAATCGAAAATATCTTTCAGCTTGTCTTCCAGCAACATTTCCGCGGGATTGGGTGGGATGGGTCCACAAGGCATCACAAAGAGGTTTTCCACCTGGGGTACAGGAATCACAATTGAAGACAAATCCTGGTCGCCCACCAGGTAATTAGTGATACCATTGGATTTCGGAAGTCCGAGACCCGCCAGGATCTTTGGTTTCCTGATGTCCAGTTCAAGAATAATAGTTCGTTTTCCTGCCAGTGCCATTACAGCTGCAGCATTGATCGAGATAAATGACTTGCCTTCCCCGCTAAAAGTAGAAGTAACGAGAATAACAGGATGCTCTTTCGTGCCTACGAGGTAACCCAGATTTGTTCGGATCATCCGGAATTGTTCTGAGATTACTTTCCTGCTGTTTCTTGTCATTACAAGGGTTTGGGGATCTTCGGAATGAGCTATCTCTCCAAAAATTGGCGTTTGGGTCGTTTTTGTGATATCCTGCCGGCTCCTGAGTTTGTCATTAAGAAGTTCGCGGAGATAGATAATAATTAAAGGAATCAACAACCCGATAAATATTGCAATCGCTTTGACACCAAAGGGATCCGGCTTTACTGGTTTTCTAGAACCAGTAGCAACATCCAGCACCTGTGAATTGGAAATGGTAGAAGCCAGTGAAATGGCGGTTTCCTCTCTCTTTTGCAACAGATATAGATAGAGACTCTGTTTGATACCCTGCTGGCGGGTGATATCCAGTAGGTTTTTTTCCTTTACAGGTATCGTGCTCAGACTAAATTGAAAGGCGTCGATCTTTTTTCTTGACTGATCTCTTAATATTTTATTTGATAAGGACAGATTCTTCAGATTCTCCTTCATGTCCGAGCGGACCTTATCTAACTGTGTGGCCAGTGCGATAACAATCGGGTTATTAGGCGTAGTCGTTTTAAGCTCAGTTTCCCGTCTGAGCTGCAAATCGTTGTAGGATTTTACCAATTGCATAAATACTGGGTCCGGGATTCCCAGACTGGATGGTACAATGCTATTCTTATTTGAATCATCATTCACGTATTCCTGGAGATACTGAATGATACTTAACTGAATTTCACGTTGCGCCAGTTCCTTTTCAGCATCCGATTGGCTGGTAAGGAAAATCTCAGATTGCGCCTGGGGATTAACTAACAGATTTTTCTGTTTGAAATTTTGTAAGTTTTTCTCAACATCTCCAAGTTCGTCCCCAATTATATCCAACCGCTTGTTTATGAAATTGCTGGTCTGAATGGCAATCTGGTTTTTGTCCTCGATGCTCGACGCCCTGTATTCTTCCATGATCCGGTTCAGAATATCTTTGCTGAGTTCAAGTTGAACACCCTGGAATGACAACAGCAATACATTCGATCGGTCCTTGATTGGATTCACCTTCAGACCATTCAATACAAAATTCGCTGCTGATTCTTCACTACTGAAGACTACTTCATAATCCTTATACTGAAGTTTATCAAATAGAGTGTCTGATTTTCGAAGTATAAACTCCCCGGAAATGATGCTGAAAGGTTTATTTATGCGATATACTTTCGAATCGTCTCTATCGCCTACTTTGAATTCAGTAGCACTGAGAAATCTGATTTTCAGATTCGTATTGTCCACCGTATCCGTCAGTTTAATCACATCAATCTGGAATGGCGAAAGAGGATAGGACAGGGATGTTTTCACATTCCCGATGGTGTAATACATTTTCTGCAGCCCGAGCGACTTTGCTACCCTTTTTGCAATGTTCTTGGATTGTAATATTTCAATTTCGTTGTCTACATCGCTCCCGCCCTTAAATAGAAAAATGCTTTCGAATTCTTCGTTCGAAGCGCCATAGGGATTTTTTTCACTTTTGATCAGAATCGTAGCCCGGGCATTATAAATGGGAGTCGCGTACCTAAGATATAGATAGGCGAGTGCAAGACAAATTCCCGCAGAGAGAATAAATAAGGGGAGATACCGAACGTACTTGGTGACAAAATCCCTGAAGGTTATCTTAACGCCTTCTCCTTGTTCAACAACTTCCATTCAGAAAAATTTGGTTTAAGTGGTTCATTTCCTGAGGGCGGAAAATAAAATTGCAAGTGTCGACACTATGGTAGCAAGAATGCTGATATTTCTGATCGTAACCTGGTCGCTTGCCTGTTGTTTATTTTTTACCTGGTCAACAATAACAATGTCATTCTGTTGCAGGTAGTAAAATTCAGATTTGAATATGGCCGGGTTTCTCACGTCAAGCATTCCTATGACACGTTTGCCGTTTACCTCTCTTAATATTTTTATGTTTTCTTTCTTACCATACAGGGTCACATCTCCGGCCAGTCCGATGGCTTCGAGCACATTCGTTCTTTCATTTGCAATGTTGTATGTGCCAGGTTTCATTACCTCTCCCATCACTGTGATTTTATAATTCAGTAATCTTACTGAACAATAAGGATTCGTAAGATATGTTTTAAGCCTCGCAGCAAGTGTATCCATGATCTGCTGTTTTGTCAATCCTTCCGCGTGAATATTCCCCAGGCTTTGAAATTGAATGTTCCCCGCGTCATCCACTAAATATCCTGTTGAAGGGTTTGATGCCAGCCTTTCACTCACAATATCAGCATTCACAACCGGCTGATTGAATATCGCCGTGGCGGAAGGGTTGTCGCTATAAACCACGATACCGAGCAAATCTGCTTTCTGAATCACTCTTTCGCTTGTGTTCAGTGTAGAAACACCTGCCGTGTCATAGGGAAGTGCCAGGTAGGATATGGGTTGCCTTCTGCTTGCGCTGCAAGATGAAAGGCAGACCATCACCAGAATTACGAACCCGGAATTTATTACACTGTTTTTCATTAACAGAGCGATTTTATTCAAAATCATCATCAATATAACATTCATGTTTTCCTAACCAGTCCTCCATTCAATTCATACCTCTCGCCAGTCTCGGGGCAAATTCCGATTCCGGCAACATCAAACTCCAGCCTATACCCCGCTTCGCTCACCCAACCCGTTTGCCGGCCAGGATTGCCTTCAATCAATGCATATGCAGGTACCGGCCTGGTCACTACCGCACCCGCCCCTATCAACGCAAACTCACCAATCTCATTATCGCAGATGATCGTTGCATTTGCGCCGATGCTGGCACCACGCCGCACCAGCGTCTTAAGGTATTGGCCTTTTCGGATAATCGCACTCCTTGGATTGATGATATTCGTAAATACACAGGAAGGTCCCAGAAATACATCATCCTCACAGATCACCCCCTCATATATCGACACGTTGTTCTGCACTTTTACATTATTACCAAGCACCACACCTGAAGAAACCACCACATTCTGACCAAGATTGCAACGCTCGCCGATTATCGCGCCCGACATTACATGGGAAAAATGCCAGATCCTTGTCCCCGCACCAATCGTAGAACCCTCATCAATCACCGCCGTATTATGCGCACTATACTTCATCTGAATCTATTCTCTCCGACCCCTCAACGAACCATAAGTGGAGACAGAGCTTCGCCTCCTCAGTCACATTCGGTTGTAACTGGCTAGCTATCAACGCAAACTTGTCCCCCTTCGTATTTACTTGACCAAATAAAAAAAGGGCATATAAGTATTGTACAATACTTTTATACCCATCCAATTTTTTGCAGATATCGGAACAATTAGTTGTGGTTTTTCGTGTTATAGCAAATATAGGGGATTTTTATACGGAACTAACTAAGGCTCAATGCGGAAACTACTACAGCGGATCCTTAATAAACCTGTCACCTGGCTGGCCCGGAAGTTCTCCTCCTCCCCCCATCGAAAGGATGTGTACGATTCCCTCTCCCTGCTCCTCAAAAACATCCGCGAACAGAAATCGGGTTACACAGCACCCATACCCTTCGACATGAACACCGCAAAACTGATCATACTCAGCGATCAGCACAAAGGCGGCAAAGACCTCTCGGATGATTTCCGAAATACCGAAAATAATTACATGACCGCCCTTCAATATTATTATGATGAAGACTTCACCTTTATCAACCTGGGCGACTGCGAGGAACTATGGGAATCCACACCCCCCACCGTCATCACAAAAAACCGGCTCACCCTGCTGGAAGAGGCCCAGTTTCTCGCTACCGATCGCTACTACCGTGTCTATGGGAACCACGACCTCGAATGGAAATATGCCATCCAGCAAAACCTCTACCTCAAACCCATCTTCGGCAAAAAACTTATCATCCACGAAGGGTTGGAACTCACCACTCAGTACAATGAAAAAAACTACTCCATCTTCCTTGCCCATGGTCACCAGGGCGACCAGCGCAGCGATGGCAATGCATTCAGCATGTGGTTCGTTGCTGCCATCTGGACACCCATCCAGCGCTTTCTCGAAATAAGCATCGACACGATCTCGGACTCCTACGAGCTGGTTGACAAACACAATATCATGATGTACAACTGGAGCGCCACACAGAAGAACCTGCTCTTCATCTCCGGCCATACCCATAAACCCGTATTCGCTTCACTGGATCATATCGACCGCCTGAATACACAATTGAAAAAAGCCATAGCCAACAATGATACCGTGGCTCAGCAAGCGATTAATGAGGAACTCGCGCGAAGAAAAAAAGAATACCAGGGAAAAGAACTGGTGAAAACAATGGTCAAGCCCAGTTATTTCAATTCTGGATGCTGCTGCTTCCGGGATGGCGACCTCACCGGAATCGAAATCGCCGACGGTATGATCCGACTGGTGAAGTGGAAACCCGATGGAACAAAAGGAAAACGCATGGTGCTTGAAGAGTCACCACTTTACTATATTTTCGATCATATGGACCCCGATTCGCATCAATTACCGATCTGAATACTTTCGGCAATTTTAACACCCGTTCCTCCGTTTATTAGTTTACCTTCAACACATACTCACCGTAAGTAAACTCATCCTGTCTCCTCCTGTAATGGTCATAGTTGAGCCTTCTCACTGATGAGCAAGTCTGACCGATTCCCTAACCAATCCCAATCAAACTTATTCGATCGTGACCACAATTTTCTAAAAGGAATTTTGTGTTGATTAATACATAATTTAAAATTTTGCCAAGTGAAAAAACCAACACTGGAACGAGTCCGTTTTGCAGCAAAAGGCGACAACAGTTTCCACGAAGCAGTGCTTCGGAATGTTAAAGAATACTTCGACTCAAAAAAAATGAGTCCTTTTGCCAATAGTGAGATGTGGATCAAGACAGCTTCCATGCTGATGATGTATTTTGTACCCTATGCGCTCATTGTCAGTGGCCTGGCCTCCGTCAGCATCTGGCTCTTCCTTGGATGCTGGCTGATCATGGCATTGGGTATGAGCGGCATCGGCACCTCCGTGATGCACGATGCCAACCATGGCACCTATTCGGCCAATCCCAAAATAAATAATACCATCAGCCGGATATTGGACATGATTGGCGGTTACCGCGTCACCTGGAGGATACAACACAACCTGCTCCACCATACCTATACAAATGTGGCCGGCCTCGATGAAGACATCGGCAGTACCAAACTACTTCGCCTTTCACCGCAGCTGCCTGTGGCCTGGTTCCATCGTTACCAATATCTTTATGCCTGGTTGCTGTACGGCATGATGACCCTGTTCTGGATGACGGTCAAGGATTACAAGGCCGTGTTCAGGTACAACCAGCATCAGCTGCTCTCCAATCAAAAAGTAACGCTGATGCAGGCACTGCGGCGCGTGACCTTTTATAAATTATTTTACTACGCTTATATCCTGGTCCTGCCTCTGCTCTTCTCTGGCATGCCCTGGTGGTTGGTGTTAATTGGTTTCTTTTCTATGCATATAGTCTCGGGCCTGATACTCTCCAGCATTTTTCAACCCGCCCATGTGATGGAAAATTCAGGATACGCGGCTCCGGTGATGAAAGCAGGAATGCCACATATGGAAAACAGCTGGGCAATTCATGAAGTGGTTAACACCACGAATTTCGCCCCAAAAAACGCGATACTGACCTGGTTCGCCGGTGGACTCAATTTTCAGATCGAACACCACCTCTTTACCAATGTCTGTCATGTCCACTACCGGAAACTGGCCCCCATCGTAAAGGCCACCTGCCTGGCTTATCACATTCCGTATCATAGTCAGCCCACCTTCCGCAATGCCCTATGGGAACACACACGCATGCTCAGGAAACTAGGCACAGCATGATCGGCCTCACTTAATATTCTTCAACTATACGAATCCCTGGCCAGCGCCGGGGATTCGCGCGTCAAAACAGTCTGCCCTGTTCCCCGGGCCTTCTGAACCTGGAACAATCCAGCTCGAGACGTTCGTGATTCAGGCCGTATTTTGTAGTGTACTTCCTGTACTGCTGCGCCACCATTTCTGCGATGTTTCCTTCGCCGCGCATGCGCACTCCCCAGCGACTGTCATTGACCTTTCCATTATGACTCCCTTCGATCAAATGCCAGACCTTGTCGGCGCGATCCGGAAAATTTTTGTAGAGCCAGTCGTGGAAGATGAGTTTGACTGACCCATTAAGGCGGATAAAAGTATATGCCGAAAAACTTGCCCCCGCTTCACTCGCCGCCTTGATGATGTTATGCAGCTCGTGGTCATTAAGACCCGGTATCATCGGACCCAGCATAACGCCCATGCGCACGCCCTGATTGCTTAATTCCCTGATGAGCTTTATTCGCTGCACACCGGTAGTGGTCCGGGGCTCCATCACTCTTCGCAGGTCTTCACTAAACGAAGTGATTGAGACCAGGATAGAAATCAGCTTTTTCTCCGCAAGCTTTTTTAACAGGTCCATGTCTCTGAGCATACCAGCGTTCTTGGTAATCATCGCTACAGGCTGGTTGAATTCCAGGCACACTTCGAGCAATTGCCTGGTGATATGAAATTTCTTCTCCGCGGGCTGGTAGCAGTCGGTATTGCCACTGAGACTGATAGGCACACATTCCCATTTGGGATTCATAAGGAATTTCCTGAACAGGGCAGGGGCGTTTTGCTTGACGATGATCTTCCGCTCAAAGTCTAACCCCGCGCTATAACCGAAAAACTCAAATGAATTCCTCGCATAACAATAGATACAACCGTGTTCGCAACCCTGGTAAGGATTCATACTATACATCATGCCCAGGTCGGGACTCTCCACCTTGTTCACGATCCCCTTGGCCGTTTCTATAAGATATTGAGTGGCCTCATTGGGTTCCGTCCAGTCGTCGATCGACTCTATGTGCTCCCTAACCCTTTCGGTTTTTAAAAACCGGTTTGGCGTATTGATCTGGGCTCCCCTGCCTTTGAGGTAAGCCGGTTCTTCTGCTTCATCCATAATTTTCTTTTTTATCCTGGGCCCTGGAAAAGCAACTCACCCTGGCGCGTGGTCACGGGCAGGTTCCTGAACTCGAACCGTTTTACAATCTGGTATACTTTCTCTCCTAACGGACGCTTGAGCATGAGCATGCCATCTGCAATCATCCGGGCATGAAAATGCAAATGCGAAAACTCCTCCCAGCCTTTTTCGTATTGCCAGGGCAGCAGCTTGCGGGCGATCGGAATGAATGGCTCCTGGATGAAATGCGGATCATGGTCCGGATGGGCCTTCATCATCCGTTGTGTGGATTTCAGTGTCCTGATCAGCTCCTGAACGGGCAACTTGGTGGCCACATTGATGAAGATCGTATGGGTGGGAAAACTGCCATAGTCCTTTAATTCTATTTTGAACGGTGTGACGCCCATCGATAAATGTTCGAATCGCCGCACGAGTTTGTCTTCATTCATATTCCAGGTGACGAAGCGGACCAGGGCCATATGTGGTTTGCCCGACAAAGGCATTGTGGGTTCGAATTTCTCGTTAAAGTGTTTTCTGGATTCGATGATCCTCGCCCTGAGATCATTATTCGGGCTGAGCACGAGGAGGTATTCGTTCAGCTTATACCCGGGCATCATTAATGCTTCCATTTAGCTAAGTATTTTAGTACAAATTACTAATTATTTTAGCGAAATGGAAGCAAAAATTAAAAATTAAAAATGAAAAATAAAAAATTCTGTTGAGTATCAGTCTTTTAAGATGCGCGGAGGAGATATAAGGCTAGAAAAATTCCAAACGTGCCGGCCACTTACCATTAATGCAAGACCTACGAAAGCCGAGCTCATCGCCCTTAGCATTTTTAATTTTTAATTTTTCATTTTTGATTTGGAGCCCGATAAAACTCTTTTAAAGGAACAT
>Ga0193753_10002178_pt1 | contig 15815 bp, 10 predicted proteins | sample H1c2metaG_FD_144925 | JGI IMG/M metagenome (GOLD analysis project Ga0193753, IMG submission 144925) | Soil microbial communities from a riparian zone of the East river system, Colorado, United States - H1c2 | ecosystem: Environmental > Terrestrial > Soil > Riparian zone | place: USA: East... | reverse complement strand
GCCTGCCGCTCGTGGCTGCAATGAGTGCGGGTAGTGCCGGTGATGGGGTCGGCGCGCAGCGGCGTTCGACGCCGGGCAGTGGGCTGACCTATCCGCCGAATGCTGCAAAGGCAGGGCCTCCGCCGTTGAGTGCCTCGGCGCCGCCGGGGGAGCGGACGCGTTCGCGCGATCCTTCGGGCTCGCGAATGGGCTCGGGCTCCGGAATGGGGTCGGGATCGCGAACGCCGTCGGGCTCCTGGTTGTCGAACTCGGTGCAGCTGTCGACGGCGGATGCAGGCGCGGAGTTGATGGAGCCGGGATCGCGCCGGCGAATGTTGGCGCTGGCGGCGCTAGCGGTGTGTGTTGGAGTCGGGTTGGCATTCGTGAGTGTGTGGATGTTGAAGCCGCAAGCGGCAGCTGAGAAGTCGGCGGATCGCGTCGCGCAGCCGGCAGCGGCGAAGGAAACGACGACGGCCGCGTCGACGACGCCAGCTGCGTCTTCGAAGCCAGCCGCCGCGGCGGTGCAAGCGCCCGCGGAACCGGGCGCAGCTCCAGCGCCGGTCGGGCGAAGTGCCACCGAGGTAGCGCAGTCCGCTTCGGCTCGCGCGGGCGGGCCGGACGAATCCGCGGCCACACCGGCAGTTCCAGCAGCGCCAGCGGCGAAGCCGAAGCGTGTGCTCAGGCCGCCTCAGCCGATCCCAGCGGCGCCCTTGCAGCCAACAGCGGCGCCGGCGCCGCCGCAGCCAGAGCCATCCAGCATACCGGCAGTGCAAGCCCCGCTCGATCGCAACCCGCTGCACATGAAGTTGCAATGAGAGGCTCGCGCTTGCTCCGCTTCAGCTCGGCACCTCGCCCCCTTAGGTCGAGCGCGCTTCAGGCACTGCGGCTCACTTGTCTTGCGACTCTCGCTGTCTCGAGCATCAGTGGCTGCGCACCACCTCACGCCGAGGGTGTCGCCACTACCTCGGTACGTGCGACGCGGAGCCAAGCTCGCTCGCAGCCCGACTGGATCGATCGCTCGGTTGCCTACGGAGTTCTTCCTCCTCTGTTCGGCGAAGCTGGGCTTCGCGATGTGACGCGCGCGCTCGACTCGCTTCACGATCTCGGTGTCAACGTTCTCTGGCTCGCTCCCTTCATCGAAACGCCGACCGGCGACGTCGGTTACGCCGCCACCGACAATCTTCGCGTTCGCTCCGACTACGACACCGACGCCGATCTCGCCGAGTTCGTTCGCGAAGCAGAGGCGCGCGAGATGCGCGTAATCCTCGACCTCCCGGCGAACCCCACGTCCGTCCGGCATTCTTGGTACTCCGACGCGACGGCTCGCGGGCGCGAGTCACCTTATTACGACTACTACGAACGCGCCACGGACGGATCAGCCACTCACCACTTCGACTGGACACATCTGTCGCATCGCAACTATCAGAACGCCGCTCTCGCGACGGTCATGCTCGACACTTCGCAGCGTTGGATCGTCCAGTTCTCGATCGATGGTTACCGTTTCGAGCTCGGGGTACACGCTTGGAAAGGCGTGTTCGACGAACCCATCGACATTCCGAAGCGCCTCCACGCTGCAATCCTCGAGACTCAAAAACACACGCGCGAACAGCAGCTCACCTGGCGCTTCCTCGACGACAGCGACACCGCGGAGCGCTTCATCACGCGCCACGGCGAAGGCATGACGCGCGTCGCCACCGCGGCGCTTCTCACCCTGCCCGGCATTCCTTGCGTGTACTCGTTCGACGAGGTCGGCGCCGAATACCAGCCCAACGCTGCGCTGCGCCCAGTCACGCCTTCGCGGCCTGAGCTGCGCGACTTTCACTGGCGCTGGATCCGTATGCGTCGCGCCCGCGCCGCTCTGAGCGGCAACGGTTTCAGCGCGCTCCACGTCGGCGAATCGGGTCATGCAGCACCTACTGCGTTCGCGTATCTGCGTCAGGAAGCATCCGAAACCTTGCTCGTGGTGTTGAGCTTCTCGGCGACGCCAACCGGGCTCACGCTGCAGCTACCCGCCCCGCACTGGGGCAAAAAAAGCGCGCGCGACTTGATGCGCGGCGAGGAACTGACCCTCGAAGAAAATCAGCTAAGAGTGCAGCTCGAGCCCTGGGACGCCCGCATCTTCGAGCCGCGCTGACCGCGAAAAAATCACGAAAAGAGTCCAGTCGCCTGTAACGATCCGCCCCGCCCCGGTACGTCTATCCGGAGGCGACAATGACCGTTACGAACACCCAATCCGGCACGAACGTTCACGAAATTGCTGCTGGCGTGTACCGCATTAGCACACCGGTTCCACCCAGCGAGATGCCGGGCGGCTTCACGTTCAACCAGTTCCTGATCGTCGACGACCTACCACTCCTGCACCACACCGGGACGCGTCGCCTCTTCCCGCTCGTCCGCGAGGCAGTCGCACACATCCTCGGCGACGTCTCGAAGCTCCGTTACGTCACCTTCTCGCACGTCGAAGCAGACGAGTGCGGCTCGCTCAACGATTGGCTCCGCGAAGCGCCCGAAGCGCGGCCCGCATGCGGCGCCGTCGCGGCGATGGTTTCCGTCAACGACCTCGCCGATCGCGAGCCGCTCGTCCTGACCGAAGACCACGAGCTCACCCTGGGCGAAAAGCGCGTGCGCTGGCTCGATACCCCGAACCTCCCGCACAACTGGGAATGCGGTCACATCTTCGAAGCGACGACGCAAACGCTCCTGTGCGGCGACGTCTTGACCCACGCGGGTGCCGAGCTCCCGGCCCTGACGGATCGCGACCTCGTCGGCGAATCCGAAGCCATGCGCGTGGGGATGCCGCCGGGCTCGGTCGCGATCGACGTGCACACCCGTCGCCATCTCGAGAAGCTCGCTGCGACGAACCCGAAAACACTCGGCCTCATGCACGGCAGCTCCTTTCACGGGGATTGCGCACGCATGTTGCGCGATTGGGCGACCGCACTCGGCGTGTAACAGGCGAGTACTCTTGCACGTCCTCGTGCACGTACTCGTCCTCGTGCACGTACTCGTCCTCGTGCACGTACTCGTCCTCGTAGCCGTGCACGTCCTCGTTGCCGTGCGCGTGCACGTCCTCGTTGCCGTGCACGTCCTCGTCCTCGTAGCCGTGCACGTCCTCGTTGCCGTGCACGTCCTCGTCCTCGTTGCCGTGCACGTCCTCGTAGCCGTGCGCGTGCGCGTCCTCGTTGCCGACCCGCGTCGCCACACTCAAGCCGGACGAGAGCCACGTAGTTACCGCGATGCCAGACCCCAACCGCTCTCAGGTCACCTCTCCAGCGTGCGCATCGTGCTACGCTCGCGCGCGCATGAACGACATGTCCGACGCCGAGCTCGTCGAGTGCATCGCGGAAGCAGGTCCGCGTCGCGAAGCTGCCGAAGCTGCGCTCTGCCGGCGCTTTGCTCCGCGCATCCGCCTGTACGGCATCAAACATCTGCGCGATGAAGACCTCACCCGCGATCTGACACAAACCGTGTTGGTCGCAGTCCTGGAAGCCGCGCGGCAGCGACGGATCGACGATCCACAACATTTCGATCGCTTCGTGTTCGGCACATGCCGCAACACCGTCGCACGCATGCGGCAACAAGCGACGCGTCTACCGCTCGCAACCGATGAAAAGCTCGCAGCGCTCGTAGCCGTTCCGCCGCTGACAGTCGAGCTGAACGGACTGTTCGCGTGCATCGCGAAGCTCGAGGAACGCTCGAGTCTCGTCTTAATGATGTCGTTTCTCGAGGAGCGTTCCGCCGCCGAGATCGCAACGAAGCTCTCGCTCGAGACCGGCAACGTGCGTGTGATTCGACATCGCGCGCTCGGTGCACTGCGACGGTGTCTCGATGCCGGAGAAGGGACGTCACATTGAGCGGTCCCGACCAACACCTCGATTGGGCGAGCCTCGTCGATTACTGGGCCGGCGATCTCGCGCCGGACGACGAGCTGACGCACGACGAACACCTGTTCGGCTGCGAAGCTTGTTCAACACTCTCGGCGCGCGTCGCTGTGCTCACCGAAACGCTGCGCGACTTGATCCCACCTCTGATCACACCCGAACGGCTCGCGAAGCTCGCCGCGCGCGGCCTGACGATTCTAGAAAATCCGATGCAACCGGGTGACCGCCGCGAGGTCGTGTTCCCGAAACACGTAGACATCTTGCTTCACCGGCTCGGCGGGCTCGATCTCGCGAACGCAACCCACGTGAGCTTCGTCATGCGCGTCGAAAGCACGAACGAAGTGCTCTCGACCGTCCTCGAAGCGCCGTTCGATCGCGCGGCCGGGACGGTGCTCGTCGCGTGCCAGCAACACTTCGCGGCGTTCCCACCCGACACCGTGGCGGAAGTGCACGTCCATGCAGCCGATGGCGGCGAGAAGCTCAGCAGGTATACGATCCTACATTGCTTCGAGCCGCCGACCTGATCGCCAGTCGTTCGGAACGCGTCCATACTAACGGTATGACTGTCGAGCCGGCGTTTGCCGGGCCGCCTCATATCCGACATGGCGCGCAGGACGAGCTCCACGCCTGGTTTACCGATCCGCCGGGAGCGGTTCTACAGCTCTCCAAGCCGCAGCGCGCCACAGTCGAGCAGGCGCGGTGGCTCGTCGGCCCTGCGATCGAGCTTCTTCGAGCCAGATTTCCGAGCGAAGAGAAAGTGATCCTCGTTCTCGATTACCGGAACATGACGAGTAGGGACACGAGCGCGCGCACCCTCATGATGGAACATGCGGGCGAGATCGCGCACATGTTCTCGCACGTGTACATCGTGCCGCCGCTCCAAGCGAACCCGGTCTACCGCTCGGCACTACATGCCGCGATCGCGCTAGTCAGCGTGTTCGGATCGCCGCTCGAGATCGTAGAAACGCTCGACGAAGTCATCGCCAAGCAATCCCTGCGTGCGCTCCGCGGCTGAGCGCCGTCAGACCACAACACTCAACAGACCACATCCTGACACCTAGTCTCCGGTGAATCACGTGCGGCAGATTGGTACCTTCTAGCACGTGGACGTTAGTCCAAACGACCGTTACCGCGATCTCACTCTAGTCGGGCGAGGCGGGATGGGCGCGGTATACAGCGCGTATGACGCCGTGCGACAGCATCCTGTCGCACTGAAGCGCTTGTTAATCGACGCAAACACGCGACATCGCGAGGAACGGATCGCGCTTTTTCATGGCGAGTACCGCACGCTCGCAGAGCTCGACCACCCGTGTGTAATCGCGGTGTACGACTACGGCCTCGACTCAGAGGGCCCGTACTATACCATGGAGCTGCTCAGCGGCAGCGACCTCTCGGGAACGCCTCGGCCGTGGCGCGAGGCTTGTTCGCTCGTGCGCGACATATGCTCGTCGCTCGCCCTGCTGCACTCGCGCGGCTACGTGCATCGCGACGTGTCGCCGCTCAACGTCCGCTGCACGCAAGACGGCCGTGCGAAGCTGATCGACTTCGGCGCAATGGTGCCGATGGGCGTGAGCGCGCTAACGATCGGAACACCGTCGTGCATCGCGCCCGAAGCGCTCAAGCGCGAGCCACTCGACGGCCGCACGGACCTCTTCGCACTGGGTGCCACGCTGTATTTCTCGCTGACCGGACAGCAAGCGTTTCCGGCGCGGACGCTGCTCGAGCTGAGGACGGCTCACCGCCGTACGCTTCGACCGCCGTCCGCGATCAAACCGGAGCTTCCGCACGCGCTCGATCGTTTGGTGCTTTCTCTGCTGAGCGTCGATCCGATGGCGCGGCCACGTCACGCATCCGAAGTCATGGAGCGGTTGACGGTTCTCGCCGATCTCGCGCCGTTCGAGCAGCTCGCGGAGCACGAAGCGTATTTGAACACGCCCGCCTTGGTCGGGCGCGCCGAGCCGACGCGCAAGCTCAACGAAACGGTCGTACGTCTCAGCGAGAGCCGCGGCGGCGTCGTGCGTCTCTCTGCAGCTGCTGGCGGCGGACGCTCGCGCATGCTCCAAGCTGCAATGACCGAAGCCCGATTGGTCGGTCTCACCGTGCTCTCCGCCGATGCAACGGATGCGACGTACGGCGCCTACGGCGTGCTGCGGGCGCTGCTCACGGAGTTGCGCGACACCGTCAGCAAGACGCGCGAAGCACTGGAGCGCGCTCCGGGCTTGCGCGCGATCCTGGCGGGCAGTGACCTGGGCAGCGAGGCGGCGGCTCGCGAATCCATCATGCGCGAAGTGACTGCGCTCATCGCAGCGATCAGCCACGGCCAACCGATGCTGATCGCGGTCGACGACATCGAGCGCAGTGACGAGCCCTCGCTTGCGGCGCTCCTGAGCTTGGCAGCGTCGCTGCGGCGCGGACCGATCGGGATCCTGTACACCGATTCGAATGACGCCGTCAGCGGCGATCGTGCCGCACTCTCACTGTTGCGCGAGCTGTCGAACGAGATCGCGCTCGAGCCGCTGAGCGAGTCGGACACCGAAACGCTGCTCGGATCCGTGTTTGGCCAAGTGCACAACTTGGCCACGGTCGCGCGCCACCTGTTCCAGCGCGCGGCGGGCAATCCGCGCTCGACGATGGAGCTCGCGCAAACGCTGGTCGAACGCAAGCTCGCTCGCTACGAGCTCGGCAGTTGGTCGCTGCCGGGACAACTTGCAGCAGACGCGCTGCCCGCGTCACTCGCGGATGTACGCCGCGCGAAGCTCGATGCACTCCACGAGGATGCGCGTGAGCTCGCAAACATGCTCGCGGTCCTCGATCGGTATGGATCGTCGGCGGACGATGTGATCTCGCTCGCGGACCATGGCAGCGCGGAGCGGATCGCGGCCGCACAGCATGCACTGATCGAAGCGCGGGTCGTCAGCGCGCTCGACCCTCAGACGCTCGCTGACCGCGGCTGGATCGACTTGCTGCGCGAGCGTATGGAGCCGGCGCGCTCGAGGCTGATCCACGCGCGGCTCGCCGAGCGGTTGGTGGCTCGACGTGCAAGTCCGATCGCGCTCACGCGCTGTCTGTTCGCCGCCAGTCAGTTCGATCGCGCAGTCGATGCGCTGTGCGGTGCGCTGACAGTCAATTCGCTCGTCGATCAATCGGATACCGAGTACCCAGACCTGCTGCTCGAAGCGCTGACCCACTGCAAACAGCTCGAGCGCCCTACGCGCGATGCGTTCAGCATCCGACTCGAGCTGGTTGCGCTGGCGGACCGCGTCACGATCAAAGGTTTGGCGGAGTGCTTCCATTCCGTCTTGCAGCAACTGACGAAGGATAGTGGGTGGGATGATTGGGAGCGGCTCGGAATGCCGAGCTCGCCTGACGTTTTAGCTCCGCCCGCTGCCGAACGCCTGACTGGAGCATTGACGGCCGTACAGGCTCGCTACGACGCGTCGCCGCTCGCCGAGCGCGTGCTGTCGCCGATCGACGCGATTCGCATCCTCGTGGAAACGGTCTACGCGGGCTCGGTATATTCGGCGGTGATCGGCGACCCTAGCCTGATTCGATCTCTGCCGACGCTCGAGCCTTTCGTTCCGTTGTCGCCGGCGATCTCCGGAGTCATCGCCGCGATCGAAGCGCAGAAAGCGCTGATCGGTGCCCGCTATGAGGACGCGCTCGAGCTGTACCACGTCCGCCTAGAAGCGCTCGAGACCTCCGGCCTGAGTGAAGTGCAGCTCGCGCGGTCGCGCCCACTCTTGACCTACGCCGTCGGTGCGTTGCAAGCAGGCCTCGGAATCGAAGGAGCTCTGGAGCGTGCGACCGAGCTCGACAGCATGCCGCAAGGCCAGATCCTCGCGAGCGCAGTCCGCGAGGCGTATTGCTTGCGCCGTGGCAACCTGCGCGGAGTCGAGCAGTGGCGCCGCCGCCGTGAGCTGCTGCAGATTCAGCAAAAGCGAGCGCACGAGCTGCGCTTGCGCCAAACGACGCAGCTGCTCGAGTGTGCGGCGCACGCCGAAGACCTCGAACAAACCAAACGCAACGTCGAAGTCTTGCAGGAGCTCACGGAGTTTTATCCGTCGGCCCAGCCATACCTCGACTACGGGCGCGCGGAATACGAACGGATCCGGGGCAATTACACCGCAAGTCTCATGCACGTGCGGCGCTGTTTGGACGTGACCCAGCCTGCAGTGCATCCGGCTTGGCCTTGGGCTGCAGGCTGTGAGATCGATTGTCTGCGCCTGCGCGGGGAGTTGAACGAAGCGCACACGATCGGAGTGGCACACATCGCTGCGGCGACTGCTTCGGGCTTGCGCGTGATGCGCGACCACATCGAGTGCTTTCTCGCGCTGGTCGAAGGCGAGCTCGGCCTGTTCGACGTCGCGTGCGAACGGCTCGACCGAGGCATCGCATACCGTGAGCAGTACGGAATGCACGGCTTGAACCTCGGCTGGTGTTACGAGGCGCGAGCGCAACTCGCGCTGTTGATGAAGGATCGCGCGATGTTCGAGCACTGCATGCGCCGGTGTGCTGCGAGCTATCAAGGCGAGCGAGACAACCCCGCGCTGCTGGGACGGCATCAACACTTGATGCAGCGCGCGCGAGAGATCTGGGAAGGTTTCGGCGAGATCACGATCTGGGACGAGGTCGAGATGACGACTACGGTCGAGTCGGCGATTAGTCGCGCCCCAGCTGCGACGACGTGGCACAGGTTGCTTCGTTATCCCGATCGCGAGCAGCGCGCGGCGGCAGCGCTCGGCATGGTGCTGTCGCTCGCGAAGTGCGAGCACGGAAGGCTGTATCTGTTGACCGAACAGGGCCTCACGTTAGTCGCCGGCCCCCCTGACACGCCCGAGCTTCACGCGATCGCAAAGCGTTGGATCGGGTCGGACGAGGACGAGGACGAGACGGGCGAGATGACGGTCACGGGTGAAGACGAATTGACCACGGCAGTTCCCGAACACGGGCCGATGCGGCCGGTACTCCTCAGCTGCGAGCGCACCGATGGACTCGCCACGGTGGGCGTGGTCGCGCTGTCATGTGACAAGGCCGATGAGTCGAACAAAGTGTTCCATCTGGCGCGCGAGTTGAGCCATGCGCTCATCGATTTCGGCGATGTGAAGCCGCGCATTCGTGCCGCCTTCAGGACCGAGAGCATCATTCGAGACTAACGAAGATAAGCGTCGCGCACGTCATGCCGTACACCGGTCCGTCGCTCGCGTTCCAGGCGAAAGTTCCGTGGCGCCAGAACTGCGCCGCAAACCGCTGGACGAAGTAGCCGTCTTCCCACAGCCCGCGCTGGAGCGTGGAGAAAAACACTGCCGCGACGAGGCCAGCAAAGCTCCCCGCAAGGAGCACGCGTAAAGCTTGGCCACGGCGAGCGCGCATGGAGTGCAGCAGCGTCACGGTAGGCGAGTGCCTCGGGACGGGCAAGTTGCGGCAGAGTTCCGTCGTGAAAGCGTTCGCAATTGATCGAGGTTCCGTTTCGCTATAAGTCCCAGACGGTGAACTTGGGTTTGCGTCAGCGTGTGTGTTCTGGAGGGTCATCGCTGCTGGTCAGCGCTGCGTTGCTCGTCGCGGTCGGCTGCGACGACTCCGGTTCGCATGGGGAGCTCGTGGTCGCGATCGGCACGGACATGGCGATGCCGCAGCAGATCGACACCGTCGAAGTGCTGATCCAGATGAACGGCAGAACCGAGTTCAACCAGATGTATTCGGTCGGGGCGGGCAATCAAGACAGTATGATCCCCGCGACACTGACATTGGTGTCCGGCTCACGGCGGGATCCTGTCACCATCCGCGTGTCTGGTCAGAAACGCGGCAAGTGGCGCACGTTCCGCGAAGCGACCACGACGGTACCCACCGACCGCAGCGCCCTGATTCGCATGCCTGTTCAGTGGCTGTGCGACGACAGCGCAAAGGCGGTGACGTTTCGCGATTCGAACGGCGTGACGCAAATCCGCATGCTGTCTTCGTGCGATGACGGCAATACGTGCGTCGCTGGCAAGTGCAAGCCGAGCCTGATCGACAGCACGATGTTGCCCGACTTCGGTCCGAAGGAGGTCTTCGGTGGTTCGACCAATCCCGAGCGCGGTCAGTGCTTCGATACGATTCCGTGTATGGCCGCCGGCAGCGTCGTCGACCCGGATGACAGTTGCACCATTCCGAAGCCCGACGGTGACGCTTTGAACGTAAACGTGGCGTTACGCGTGACCGATGACGGTATTTGTGACTCGACCACCGGCACGATCTGTTTCGTCCCGCTCGATCGGGACCGGACGGAAGGCTGGTCGCTGGTCGAAGGCGGCGATCGCTTGCAGCTGCCAGAGGCGGTTTGCGAGAAGCTGAAGACGAGGCTCGTGAACGCGGTGTACGTGAGCTCGGAGTGCCCGACGAAGGTTCCTCCGATTCCGCCGTGCGGTCCGTGGTCGAGCGTCGGTCGGCCGAGGAACAGCGGCAGCGCGGGGGTGCCGGGTGGCACTGCGGGATCGCCGGCCGTGTCGTATCCGAGTGCCGAACTCGTCACGAGCTTGATCCAAGAGGGTACGACGACGAGCGTGTGTTGCCCGCTGATGAGCGACACCGACAAGATCTACACGTGTTTGTGCACGAGTAAGACGAACGCGACGCTCGTCAGCATCGACGTCGCAACCGGCGTGAGCACGGTCATGGGCTCGCTCAATCCCCCGAACGGGCGCGATAACCTGCGGTTTCCTGCGGAGGTTTCGCAGGACGCGCTGTATTGGGCGGCGGATCAGGAGATTCAGCGCACGCCGTTCCTCGGCAGCAACTCGCTCGCGGATCGGTTCCCGGTCGGCGGCGCCGTCTACGAGAGCACGACGATGCTCGCGAGTGCCGGGAGGATCTTCGCGCTCGCGACCGGCTTCGCGAACGCGCAAGGCTCGCCCGTGCAGTTGATCGCGCTCGAGCCGATGATGCCGGTGAAGAGATTCGATACCGGCGGGACGCAACCGGTCTTTCAGTTCGCGCAGGACGAGAGCGCGCTGTACCTCGCGGTCGACGTCGATTCGGCCGGGCAGAACGGCCAGACCCGCCGCAGCTCGAGCGTAGTCAGGCTCGCGAAGGCCGACGGCGCACGCACTACCGTAATTCCCGAGCAAATCCTCGACATTGAGGATCAGCGCGGTGGCGGCTTCACGGGTGTCCAGGTCGATGGCACGTCGCTGTTCGCATTGTTCGAAGGCATGCCCGCAGAGGACGGCACCGTACCTGTTCAAGTGCAGCGGGTGGACCTGACGCAACCCGGCATGGTCGATGTGGCGTACCAGACGACCGTGGATCGCAACCTTAGTCAGCTCGCGATGGTTGGGGCGACCGATGGCGCGATCGTGCTGTCACGCATCGAGTACGAGACCGATGACGACATGCGTGCGGTGCGAAGCTCGTCGGTGATCGTGGTGCCCGCGACTGGGCCGGGGCCTCGGATCGCGGCTGACTATGCGAAGGACTATCCCGGAAATGATTTAGTCGCCGACGACGATCGGGTTTACTGGCTCAATAGCTCGGGGCGGCTGTATGCGTTTCCTCGGACAGCACTGCGGTAAAGTCATGCAGTTGCACCGGTTGACAGTCAGTTTAGTAGTGGCGCTCACTGGGCTAGCGCTCGCCGCGCAGCTCGCAGCGGCTCAACCGGTCGGTCCGAGTCCGCGTAATCTGCCGCCGGCAGCTGCAGGCTCGCTTGCTGAGACCCTCACAGGATCAGCCAGACAAGACTACGAGGCTGGCCGCGTGTTGTTCGAGGACCAGGACTACGCGGGTGCGCTGCTGAAGTTCGAGCGCGCATTCGAATCCGCGCCCGACCCGCGGCTGCTGTGGAACATGGCGGCCTGTGAGAAGAGCGCGCGCCACTACGCGAACGCGCTCGCGCTGCTCGCGCGTTATCGCAAGGAAGGCGATCTGCGCATGAGTGAGGCGCAGCGGGCGGAGGTCATTACGCTGATCGACACGCTGCACACGTTGATCAGTCGGGTTCACCTGGTGGTCGATGAACCGGGTGCGTCGGTGTTCGTGGACGACCGGCTCGCTGGAACGACGCCGCTCGCCGATACGCTGTTGGTGGATCTCGGAACGCGCCGCATTCGCGTCTCGAAGGCCGGGTTTCAGGATCAAGTCATCACTCAGGAATTTGCAGGTGGTTCGGAGCTCACCCTCTACATGACGCTGCCGGCGGCGCCGCGAGACGCGCGCATTACGGTCGCGTCGGATGCGCCGAGCGCCATCTATATCGATGGGCGCCTCGTGGGCCACGGGCGTTGGGAAGCACCCCTCGTGGCGGGCGAGCACACGTTGCGAGTCAGCGCGGCCGGAATGGTCCCGTACGAAAAGGAAATCGTGGTCCAGGTGGGCCAGCCGCGGACGATCTACGTGCAGCTCGAGAAAGACGAGCGGGGCGGAGTTCCGACCTGGGTTTGGTTGGGCATGGGTGTGGTAGCGGCAGGTGGCCTAGCCACGGGCGCTTACTTTCTGTTGAGGCCCTCGAAGGACGCCGACTTTACGCTCGGCACCCTCTCGCCCGGTGCTGTGATGTTGCCGATTCGCGTGAGTCATTGACCGGGTCGACGACCGGAGTGGACGCCGTGTGAGGCCTTCGTGCCGCGGCGGGCGAAAAGTAAACACAGCCCAGAAAACGTTGCGGCGAAGACCCGGCGCAACGGCAATTTCGCACACAAGACGGCCGCCAATGGAGGCGGACGGTGAACCGCAAGAGTCACAGGGGCCAGCGGAGACAAGCCGGGTGGAGCGTGATAGGGGTGGGTTTGTGTCGACTTTATGGCTTTCGCTTTTTGATCTTCGTAGTTTCGGTTCGCTCGCTCTACGCGCTTCGAGCAAGTGTTCTGCTCGCGTGTTTGCGCTTGCGGTGATCGCAGCCATTGCAGCGGTTGGCTGCAGTGACGACAAGAAGGATGGTGGGCTTGCCGTCGTTGTCGAAAGCGATCTCTCGATGCCGAAAGACATCGATCGAATTCGCTTCGAGGTGACGCAAGGCAAGACGCTCCGAACCGAAGATCACTTGCTCGGTTCCGGGCGTTTGCTGATGCCGGCGGAGTTTCGGTTGAAGCCGATCGGCAACTCGAACCCCGTCGTGATCCGAGCGATCGGTTACAAGGCGGGAGTGGCGCGCATCGAGCGTAGCGTGGTCACTTCGATTCCGTCCGACTTCCTAGCGATGGTGCGATTGCCGTTGACGTACCTGTGTGCCGGCACGGCGCGCGACGATGACACTTCTACCTGTGGCGATGAGCAAACGTGCAAGGTTGGATTGTGTGAGTCGGCCGTGGTCAATGTTTCCACCTTACCGGAATACATGCCTGGTCCGTGGTCTGGCGCAGAGAGTGGCAAGCGCGACCCGTCGATAAACGACTGTTTCGACGTGCTCACGTGCTTCACAAAAGCGTTCCGTGTCGACGTCGACAAAGAGACGTGCACGTTCCCGATCGACAATGACGATCCCAATAACATCAGCGTCGGCATCAAGCTGCCGCAAGGTAGCGACGGCATCTGTGGTGGCGGAACCGGCGCGTGTTGGATTGCACTCGATCGAGGGCCGGAAGGTTGGACAAACGACGGCACGATCTTCATGTTGCCGCCGGCGTTGTGCCGCGACAGTTCGGATGGAAGTAAGCTCGTAATCGTCGCGAGCAACATGTGCGGTGGCAAGACGTTGAGCACGCCGTCGTGTGGTGATTGGTCGTCGGCGACTCATCCGAGTGACACGAGTGAATCGATCGGCATGATGGACGACAGCGTGATCGAGACGCCGGGCGATCCCGTCGGTCAGTCGTGTGCGGGGTTGTCGTTTCAGCCGTGTGGTGACTGCGGCCAGCAGCGGCGGACGTGTAAGAACGGAAATTGGTCCGAGTGGGGCGAGTGTCTCGGGCAAGGCGTCTGTACGCCGAATGCGTCCGAGAACTGCGGCTCGGATGGCATGCGCGTGTGTTTGAGCACGTGCGATTGGGGAGACTGCACCGGTCAGACGTGCGCGGGCATGGCGGTCGAGGCGTGCGGCAACTGTGGAACGCGGCGCCGCGCGTGTACGAACGGTGAGTGGTCCGAGTGGGATGAGTGCGAGAACTCGGGCCAGTGCGCGCCGGGGACGACGCAAGGGTGTGGTGTCGATGGCACTCAGGCTTGCATGGGCAATTGTCAGTGGGGCGTGTGCGGCACGGAAGTGTGCGACGGCGCGCCCCAGCAAGCGTGTGGCAACTGTGGAACGCAATCGCGTACGTGCGATGAGGCCACGGTGCAGTGGTCGGCGTTTGCAGCGTGTGGCCAAGAGGGCATGTGCGAGGCGAACGCGACGCGTGTTTGCGGTTTGCGTGGCATGCAGACGTGCGGTGGTAACTGTCAGTGGGATGCGGCGTGTGCTGGTCAGGTGTGTGAGGGGCCGGCCAGTCAGCCGTGTGGCATGTGCGGCATTCAAGCGCGCACTTGTGACAGTACGACCGGTGTGTGGAGTGGATGGGCGGCGTGTTCGAACGAGGGCCAGTGCGCGCCGGGTTCGACGCAGGCGTGTGGCGTCGGTGGCATGCAGACGTGTCTCGCCAGTTGTATGTGGAACGAGGAATGTACCGGTCAACTTTGCGCTGGTGAGATGACGAGGTCGTGCGGTTTCTGCGGAAGCGAGTCGCGTGACTGCGATGGTCTCACGGCGCTGTGGACACCGTTTTCGGCGTGTCTGAATCAGGGTCCGTGTAACCCGGGTTCGACGAGGCGTTGCGGTTCGGGTGGAACGCAAACCTGTGCGGCGACGTGTCAGTGGCCAACGGCATGCACGGGCCAGGCGTGTACGGGTGAGTCGACCCAGGCGTGTGGAAGATGTGGAACGCAGTCGAGAACATGTGACGGAAGCACCGGTGAGTGGTCGGTATGGGGAACATGCACGGGCCAAGGCCAATGTACGCCGGGCCAGATCGATAGTTGCGATGCGCTGACGACCAGAACGTGCGGAGCGAATTGTGTCTTTGGTGCGTGTGATCAGTGTGTTTCGACGGCAGCGGAGTGCGACGACCAGTGCGTGAATCTGCAAACGGATTCAGCGAACTGCGGAGCGTGCAACACCGACTGTGGGGGTCGTCCGTGCGAGGGCGGTGAGTGCCAATGCGAAAGCGGAACGCACGACTGCAACGGTACGTGCCGCCGCAACGACGACGTAAATTGGTGCGGCAACGGCACCGACGCGAACCCTGGTTGCACGCCGTGTGCGTTACCGTCGGGTGCTCCGATGGGAGCCATTCCAACTTGCCCAGGCGGCGTGTGTGGATCCACCTGCCCTCCCGGAACGATCACCTGTGGAACGGGAGGAAACCTGACGTGCACCGCGAACAACACCACGAGCAATTGCGGTGCGTGCGGAAACGCGTGCACGCCCGGCGAGTCTTGCCAAAATGGCCAATGCACGTGCCCCGGCGGCGGCAGACTCAACACTGTCGAGAACTGCCGGACATGCGGTGACGTCTGCACTGCACCGGCGGGCTCAGCACCAAGGTGCAGGGACAGGGCCTGTGACTTCACTTGCAACGCTGGTTTGACCCGGTGCGGCGATCGGTGCGTGGGCAACGACGACGAAACCGCATGCGGTGAGTCTTGCGACGTCTGCACAGGCAACGAGCAGTGCCTCAACGGAGCTTGCACGGTCGTATGCACAGGCCAAACGCATAAATGTGGCAATGAATGCATCGCCAACACTGACCCGACTCAGTGCGGGCCGAACTGCACCCCTTGCCCAGCACCCGCGAACGGGGCCGCAACCTGCAACGCAAACGCATGCGACTTCACCTGCGCTGACGGACGCTTCAAGTGCGCGACCGGTAATCGGTGCGGCGCCAACGACGATGAGGCTGCGTGCGGCCCGTCGTGCACGGCGTGCACCGGCGGCTCGCAGTGCGTGAATGGAAGCTGCCAAGTCGTTTGCGATCCCCAACAGCATAAATGTGGCGATGCGTGCGTCAGCAA
>Ga0193753_10002177_pt1 | contig 15835 bp, 12 predicted proteins | sample H1c2metaG_FD_144925 | JGI IMG/M metagenome (GOLD analysis project Ga0193753, IMG submission 144925) | Soil microbial communities from a riparian zone of the East river system, Colorado, United States - H1c2 | ecosystem: Environmental > Terrestrial > Soil > Riparian zone | place: USA: East... | reverse complement strand
TCTGAATCGCCCGTTTCACTCCAGCCGCCGCCATCGGAAAGCGATCTCGCGGTCCTCATCTACACGTCCGGCACCACGGGCCATCCCAAGGGTGCGATGCTGTCGCACGGCAACCTGCTCGCCAATGTCGAGAGCTGCCGCAGAGTGCTCGCCGCGATCGACGGTGACAGGTTCGTCGTGCTGCTGCCGATGTTTCACAGCTTCATGATGACGGTCGGCGTGTTGCTGCCGCTGCTGTTGGGCGGCTCGCTTTTGCTGATTAAATCCGTGCATCCGCCAAAGAATGTCATCATGGAGATCATTCAGCGGCGGGCCACGATTCTTCCGGCAGTGCCGCAGTTTTTTCGCGCGCTCGCTCATGCCGAGGCGCCGGCTGACTTTCCCCTGCGAATTTGCATCAGTGGCGGCGCGCCGTTGCCGGCTGAAATTTTGAAAGAGTTCACCGAACGCATGCCCGTTCCGCTGCTCGAAGGGTATGGCTTGAGCGAAGCCAGCCCCGTGGTGACGATGAATCCTCTCCAAGGTCCGTGGAAAGCCGGCTCGATCGGCCGTCCGATTCCCGACGTGGAAGTGACCGTGCAGGATGATAACGGAAAAATCCTCGAGACCGACGCCACCGGGGAGATTTGCGTCCGCGGCGCGAACGTCATGCAGGGCTACTGGAAGCAACCGGAAGAAACAGCGCGAGCGATTCGCGGCGGCTGGCTGCTCACGGGCGATGTCGGCCATCGCGATACGGATGGCTATTTCTACATCACCGATCGAAAGAAGGACATGTTGCTGGTGAACGGCATCAACGTTTACCCGCGCGAAATCGAGGAAATCATTTACCAGTTTCCCGGCGTGAAGGAAGCGGCCGTCATTGGGGTTCCGGACGCGCGCCGTGGCGAACAGCCGGTCGCATTCGTGTCCGCCCAGGAAGGTGTTTCGCTCGACACGAAAGCGATTCAACAATTCGTCCGGGAGCGGCTTGCGGATTACAAGGTTCCGAAACAGGTCACGTTCATGGCGGCATTGCCCCGGAACGCCACGGGGAAAATCCTGAAGACTGAACTCCGAAAACTCCCGTCATCGACGACCGCTCCGGCCTGACGCCTTCGGGTGTCTCGGTTGATTACACTCGAACGAGACAGTCGTTCGGTCGATCCTCGTTTCAGCCAATGTTTTACGGCGATTTTTCGCCAAGCCTCGGAATGCAATCCGGCTGTCTTGTTTCGGTTCACTGCGAAAAATTTCTTCATTGGACGAATTTTTTTGAGCGTTCGGCTCTTTCGCACCGTCAGTCGCACGTTACTATACGACGACTCAGGGAAAGTCCTGAGGGCGAGTTCCGGGGCGTGAGGGAGGAACAAGGCTGAACCAGATGAGTGAATGATCAGTAACCCGATTTTGCCGCCGCACACCGCCGACCCGTGGATGATTTTCCACGAAGGATCTTATTTCTACTGCCAGAGCGCGGGTGGCGACACTGGCATCCGCATCCGCCGCGCGCCTTCCATCGCTGAAATCGCCCATGACGAAGGCTCGGTCGTCTGGACCGCTCCGTCGCGCGGCATGAACTCGCGTGAAATCTGGGCGCCCGAACTCCATTTCATCGAGGGCAAGTGGTTCATCTATTACGCCGCTGACGATGGCGACAACGTGAACCATCGGATGTGGGTGTTGGAGTCGGAAACTTCGGACCCGCTTGGCGCTTACTTCTGCCGAGGCTGCCTGAAGACTGATGGCTGGGCCATCGATGGCACGCCTCTCCTATTGGCGGATGGCCGCAAGTTCTTCGTGTGGTCCGGCTGGCGCGGCCAAGAAAACGGCCAGCAGAATCTTTACATCGCGCCGATGAGCAATCCTTACACGCTCAGCGGCCCGCGCGTGCTCGTCTGCGAGCCGGATCAATCGTGGGAACGCGTGGCGATGCCGATTTGCGAAGGTCCGCAAGTGCTTCAGAATAGCGGCAAGACTTTCATCGTTTACTCCGCGAGCGGCAGTTGGACGGAGGATTACTGCCTCGGATTGCTGACGAATGAAGATGGGGACGTGTTGAATCCCGGCGCGTGGAAGAAGCGCCCAACACCCGTCTTCAAAAAGACCGAACAAGTGTGGGGCCTCGGCCATTGTTCGTTCGTGAAGTCGCCTTGCCGCACGCAGGACTTCATCATTTACCACGCGAAATCTTCCAGGAAAGAAGGCTGGGCCGACCGCGATGTTCACGCGAAGGAATTCGTCTGGACGGTGGATGGCCTCCCTGACTTCGGCTCACCCGCCCCTCGCGTGCGCACGCTGCCGTTCGACTCCACATGGTCGCCAGCGGACGAGAATCTTTATCCCAAAACCCGCAACGAAATCGCCGCCTGATGCACGAAACCCCTTTCGCTTTTACCAAAAATTTCGCAGGCGTCGCCAATGCTCCAGCGTGGGTGATCAACCCCACTCGTTCTCGATTCGATGGATTACGTGGATGTCTGAAATCGCTGCTTGGAACAATGGTCGTCCTAGGCATGACAGGCGCGAGCTTTGGCGACAGCCTGCCGGGTAAAGTGAAAGTGATCACGGAACGCGACGGAGCCAGCACCCGGTTTTCGATCAAGAATTTCGAGACGATCGACATGACGGCCACGCTCGAAGTCGGCTCGGCGAACATGAAGAGCAGCGTGCCGTTACCCTGCACGGTCACGATTCCTGCGGGGAAGATGGTTGAAGCGTTTACGCTCACTCCCACCACCGACCGCGACAATGATTGGTCGTTCACTTACACCAATCATTACACGGTGGGTCGGCGCGATGCGGTGCATGACGACTCTTATCTCTATTCGTTGCCCTACGCTGCCGGGACGAGCTTCAAGGTGACGCAAGGTTATCACGGAACCTTCAGCCACACCGGGCCAGATGAATTTGCCATCGATTGGAAGATGCCCGAGGGCACGCCGATCATGACGGCACGCGGCGGAACGGTCGTCTCCGTGAGAGATGGATTCGATAAGGGCGGGCCTCATCGCAAGTTCGAGGATTGCGCAAACCTCGTTGTCATCCAGCACGAGGACGGCACGATGGCGCACTATTGTCACCTCTCGCCGCACAGCGCGAAAGTGAAAGTCGGCCAAAAAGTGCGCGCCGGCGATGCGGTGGCGGCTTCCGGCAACACCGGCTTCACCAGCGGACCGCACTTGCACTTCGCCGTGTTCAAAGCGCGTAGCGGCTTCGGGCGCGAAACGATTCCCGTGAAATTCCGCACCGCCGACAAACCCAGCGTGACGCTGACTTCCGGCCAGACCTACCGCGCCGCCGATCCGGCGGTGATGGCGCGGAACTAAATTCGCGTCGGTCGGATTCAGGCGACGGCTGCATTTTTCTCGTTCACTTCGGCCCCTGTGGCACAGACTGGCTGCATGAAACCTGTGCTGCGAATGATTGTGTTGATCCTGGCACTCGCCGGCTTTCTCTTCTTCTTTTCGTTCAACATCGAAAACCTCGGACCGAAGCAAACCGTGACGGTGGGATTCAACTTGTCGCCCTGGCTCACCTGGTCGCGCATCAAGGGCGTGGGTGATTTCGGGAAGTCAGTCGAAGTGAACTTTCTGTCGTGGTCTTCGCTGGGATTGGCGGCCGGCATCGCGCTGCTCATGCTGCGCTCGCGGATCAAGTGACCGGCTCAATCAATCTGACTTTTCTGAATTGTCCTCCGCCTCGCGTTCTGCTTCCTCCAGTGCTTTCTGGATGAGCTTCTCATGTTCCTCCTGAATTTTCTTACGGGTCGCGCGCACGTCGAGCAACGCGGTGATAATCGCCGCAATGGTACACAGGAAACAACTGCCCCAGTAGGTGAGAAACGCCACGCCCGTGAGCCGGTCACGCAACACCGTTTGGCCCCAGACCAAAAGTCCGAAAGCGAGGGCCAGGAAAAGCAGACCGAACCAACGGCGCAATGCGTCGGCTGATTTGGGCATGGGCCAAGTTTATGAAACTGCGATTCGAATCCCAAGCGTGAAGTGGCCAAATGTTACGGTCACGCAAACCTTCTCGATAGAATCGCGGACCATTACTTGCCGAACAACCTCATCACTTTCGGATGAATGCGCGTGCGGGACCATTCACCAGCGATCACGATGCGTCCGCTTTCCAGAAACAGTCCATGCGTCATGCAGCGCGGCAAGTCATCGAGATGATGCGTGACGACGAGCAACTGTGTTCCGCGCGCGGCCACAGCTTCCAAGGCTGCGGCAAAGTCTCGTTTGGAAGCCGTGTCCAACCCATCGAAAGGCTCGTCCAAAATCAACAGTTCCGGCTCGTGGACGAGCGCACGCAACGTCAGAATTTTCCGAAGTTCGCCGAAGGACAGGCTGTTCATGCTCTTGTCGCGCAACTGCTGCAGGTCGAACTCCCGCATGAGCTTGCGCACCTTTCGTAGTTGCGAGGCCGTCGGCACGTCCATGAGTCCGACGCTGGAAAAGAAACCAGAGGCCACGACCTCTTCCGCCGTGATTTGCTCACGGTAATGAGTTTGCAACAGCGGCGAAACGCAGCCGATGCGCCGGCGCAGATCCCAGATCGTGTTGTCCGCCGTGAACTCGAAGCGACTCACGCGCGCGCCAAACATCGGATACAGATCGCTCGCGATCAGTTTGAGGAACGTCGTCTTGCCCGCGCCATTCGCGCCCAGCACGACCCAATGCTCGCCGCGCCACAATTGCCAATCGATCCCGTGCAGCACCTTTTGACGATCGAGAAACACGTCCGCGTTCTCGATGCAAATCAGCGGAGTGGCGTTATGGCAGGGCGCGCTGTCCTCAGTTCGCCGAGTTGGCGCAATATCCTTTGATTCAACGCGGATCTTCGGCGGCGCGGTGAGGACGCCGCGCCCTGCCTGACGCAAATGTCCATCCTCGAACTCGGCGACGTGCGTGATGATCGAAAGGACTTCATCGTCGCGGTGCGTCGTGTAAACGATCTGCGTTCCACCTTTGGCGATCGTCTCAATCATTCGCAGCAGTTCACCTCGGAAGCGAGCGTCGAGTCCGTCACAAACTTCATCGAGCAAGAGAATGCGCGGCGAACCCACGACGGCGCGGGCGATCAGGATTTTTCGCAGTTCGCCGGTGGAAAGCGTTTGCATGTCGCGCGGCAACAACGGCGCGATGCCGAGCTTCGCCGCCAGCGCCTCCGCCTGCCGCTTCTGAGCGCGCGTGAGCTTCACGTAAAGCATGTCGCTCTGCGCGAAGCCGGTGTGGATGACGTCACGGCCAGTCATGAGCCAATCCTGTTGGAGGTAACGTTCCTGAGTTTCCGGCGAGACCAGCGCGATGTGGCGCTTCACTTCGATGGCCGTCATTTGCGTGCTGCCGTCGAGACAGTAAATCCGATAGCCACGGTTCGGCACCGGCCAAAGCTCGCCGCGCAGCAGGCGCAGGAAAGTGCTTTTCCCGGAACCATTCGCGCCGTGAATCATCCAATGCTCACTGCGGCGCAACGACCAAATGATGTTCCGCAGCACGGTGGGGCCGTTCAGCATCACGTCCACCTGGCGAAGTTCGATCAAAGGTTTCTGGTCCAAGCGCAGGAAACAAAACACCAGACCGGGACGGAACTCCAAACACCAAATCCGAGGAACGACGTGAAAGGTGGGCCGCGTCGCTCCGTGCGCCGGTGCCGAGCAGGAAGCGGCTCGTTTTCTGTCGTTAGCGGCGCGCGCGGAGCGACGCGCCCCACCGTCAAATGGGCTTCGATCAATCGCGACGCAGGCGATAGAAGCGTTGGGTGTTCGTCTGAAGATCGATCGCGGTGCGAGGACCAGAGGTGAAGGCGAGTCCGAGATTCGTCAGCAGCGTCCACAAATTCGTTTCAGAGAATCCCGCGCGCACTTCCACCGCGTAGGAGTAGCCGATGTCCGCATTGAAGCTAAGGGTCACTTGATTGCTCGCGGCGTGAATCGTGTGAATCCGAACGGGAGGCAAATACGTGATGACCAATTGCGGCGAACCCGCGGGGTCCTGCAACTCGCGCGAGCCGAAGCGGCGCGCGGTGAACCGGCTCAATTCGTCCTCCGTCTTCAGCATCCAGCCGAAGTTGGATTCAGGATGGTCGAGCCAGAATTGAACGTCTCCCAACGCCCCACCGGATTCGAAGAAATAAGGTTCCGAGCTGACGCCGGCGATGCCTGCGCTGCTGCTAATTGCATCGGAGTAATCGGTTCCCTCTAATCCGCCCGGCGCGGTCCAGCCGTTCGTGTTCCAAAAACTGTGCGACCATGTGGCGTCTCCGGCCAGGGCGGGCAAACCAAACCCTGGCGACGTGCTCGGAGTCGGGTTAGCGCCTTCGCCCCAGGCGCGCAACATCCGGCGCAGCGAGAACACGGAATCGGTGTTGCCATCGACTGGAGTTCGCGTGACCCAAACGTAGAGGCCCACATCGGTGACGGTCGCGCCCGCGGGCACCGCTGCCGCGACGTCGAATTGGATCAAGGCGCGATTGCTCGTGCCATTCTGGGTGGTGCCAGAAGAAATCCAATTGCCGGTGCCCATGCTGTTGCTGGGCCAGAGTTCAATCAGCGTCGCGTCGGCTACCGGGAAAAGCGTCACGGTTTCCGCATGGAGAAAAGCGCCCGCCACGGAACAGAAAAGCCCGATGAGCCACAGGATCCTTGGCGGGCGCAGGGGAACGGTCATGCCCTGACTCTACAGGATTCCGACCTCACCGCGGATCTGAGTGTTCACTTTGTCGAACGGTGTCGTGACGGTGCCGCCGCTCAGCAGGTGCTCCTGAGCTTCATTGGCGTAGCCCGGAATGATGCGATTGAGCTGCGCCTGCGTGGCGCCCAGGTGCTTGCGGATGATTTCGCCGAGCACAGAACGATAGTCCGTGGTGCGCTTCAGGTAACTGCCATCGATGGCAAACATCGAACCGGCCGCGCCAGGTGCCCATTGCAATCCTGCCAAGAGGCCTGCTTCCGCAGTTGAGCAATTGAACACCCCGGAGGGATTGCCCTTGTTGTAGCCCTTGACCGCTCCGCCGGCGACCCACATGGCGCTGGCTTCGGCGTGGTCGGTGCCGTTGTCGTTGTTCTCGCGCGACGTGCGGCCGAACTCGGAGAGAGTCACGACCACGAGGTTGTTCCAACTCACGTTTTGGGCGTAGAGTGAAAAATATTTTCGCAGCGCGTAAATGGACCAGCCGATAACGCGTTGCAGATCGGCGTGTGCGCCCAGGGTGGCGTTGCCATTCTGAATTTGCTGCAAGTGCGTGTCGAAGCCGCCCAGCTCCGTGCCGGCAATGATGGCCGACGTGTGGTTCAACACCAGCGCCGCCGCGCGCAAATTGTAGAAGAAGCCCTGGTGGTTCGGGTTCACCACGTATTTGTTCCCATCGACCGCCCCGCCGGGCGTACGACGCCAGCCACCGTTCTTGTCGTTCGTCGTCGGGAACAAGTAGTAGCCCTGCCCGCCCCAGGCTGAGGCCCACGTCGTGTCGTTGTCCGTAATGCCGCTGCCCACCGGATCGTTAGCGACCTGGCCATCGCGATAGGTGTTCCCTGCTTCGGTGAAATTGATCGCGGCGAAAGCGTTGAGCGTTTGCTGGAGGCCCGCGTACTGGTTGCGCAGCAGGTCGCGGTTCATCTTGGGCGTGAAGCCGTAGCTGTTGCCTGCCCCGATGGAACTGTCCGACTTCGCATCACCAGTCGGCGATGGGATGCTCAAAAGATTGTAGCGGAGCGGATCAGTCAGGTTGGTCAAGGCCGCTTCCGAACCGCGGAGAATGAGTGGCAAAGAATTCTGGATCGAGACGCCCGTCACTCCATTCCCCGCCAGGCCAGATTCATAGATGGCGCGATAAAAAATCCCGTCCTTGCTCAAATTGTTGTTCGGGTTGCCGTTCTCCCAATAATTTTGAGAATCAAAGTGCGAACGCGATTGTCGCGGATAGCCGACGCGATGAATCAACGCGAGGTCGCCTGCGTTATAGACGGGCGCGAGAAATTTCAGGGACGGATGCAGCCCGGCGAAACCATTGCCGAGGCGGATGGCGTTCGGATAGAAGCCGTAAGTGGAAGCCGAACCTGCTTGCGGGAAGTCGGCGATGATTCCACTCGCGCCGTAATTCGTCCCGCTATCAAAGGGAATCTTGATGTCCGGCCGGCTCGTGACATAAGCGGGATCGCCCACGGGAACGACTGAGTTCAGCGCGTCATTCGCGCCGCGCAACCAGATGAAGAGAACTTTCTTGCCGCTGCCGATCGTTCCCTCGGCCATCGCCCGCTTGAGGAAGCCCGGCACATTTGCCACCGAAGCGAGCGCCGCGGCGACGCCCGCCCGGCCCACGGTGCTGAGAAAATCGCGGCGGTTAATGATATTGAAGTGGTGATGTCGCATAAACGTGGGTCGTTATTGTTCCTGAAAACGCGGCAGGGTCATGAGCATCGAAACCATCGCGCGTACACGAGTGTCGTAATTGGTGGGGTTGGTGAGCACTGAAAAGTCCGAAGGCCCGCTGCCAGCGTCGTTCGTGTTCAGGAAGCTGATGGCAAGCGTTCGGTACTCATCCAGGTTCGCTTTGCCTTCGGCGGGATACAGGAAACTCAGGAACAGATCCGCAACGGCGCCGGCATTGTTCCAATTGCCCGACGTCAGCTTGGCCTTCAAAAGCCCAACCGGATCAGTGATGTTGAAGTTGCCACCGCTGATCCCATCGTTCTTGTTCGCGTCCGTCGTCGCCATCAGCGTTGTTTGAATGAATCGGATGCGCTCGGCCAGCGTGCCGGAACTGATCCAGGGCGAACCGGCTTCGGGATAACCATCCGGTGAATCACGATCGAACAGCATCATCCCACCCATGCGTGTGAGCGGCGCCGAACTCGAGGTGCGGCTGCGCCCGCTGATCGAATAGCCGTCCGTCCGGGCAGTGGGTCCGCCTGCGCTGTTGCTGGAAGAGAGCGCCCGAATCGCGCTGACCGCGAACTCCACCGGCGTCTTCACTTTTTGCAGCGAACCACTGTGAGTGCGGAACAGCTCCGAGTTGAAAATCACGTTCAGCACGGAACGAATGTTGCCCTTGCGCCCGTTCACCGGCGTGTCCCACGCGACCATGCACTGGCGCACCAGTTCCGCTTCGGCGGAGCGATTGGGATTGGTGTAGTCGTAAAAGTTATATTCCGGCGAGCCGGCGAACGTGTTGGGGTTGGGGAAACCTTCGTGCACGAACCACCGGCACAATTTCACGCTGATGTATTCCATGGTGAACGGCAGGTTGGCGATTTTCGCCGTCACGTCATAGCCATCCAGAATGCCGTTCGTACCTGAGCGGTTCGGCGGAATGGTCAGCGCGTACGGCGTCCCGGCCCAAGGCATGCCGAAGCGAGCGGGAACGGTCTTGGATTGCGGCACACCGCCGATCTTGATCGGCTGGGGATTCGTTGCCGGACTGGCCGGATCCCAAAGCGACCAGATGGGCGCGCGGTTGGTGCCGTGGCTCGCCGATTTGTAATTGAAGGTCCAGACACCCACCAAATTCGAAACCGCGGAAGATCCGTTGCCCGGAAAGAAACCAAGCCGTTCGGTGCGCGTCGCAAAAGGATTGTCGATGTGCTGCGGATCGACGATGTCCACTGACCATCCCGTCCACGCGCGTGACAGGGCGATGATGTCCTGCTGGTCGTAGCCGTTGTCCACGCCCATGCAGAACAGCTCCAAAATTTCGCGCCCGTAGTTTTCATTGGCGACGTTGGCGGCGTTGCCTTTGCTGTCCACCGAATCGAGATAGACAATCTCCGCCGGGCTCTCGACGTGGACCTTGAGCAAGTCATAGAAGTTGCAATTCGGGTCGAGCAGTTTGGCGCGCCATTTGGAACGTTCGCGGTATTCCCAATCCGTCGCGAAAATATCCATCAACGTGCTGTCATCGTAGAAACGATCGAAGTAATCCACGCTCTTCGCGTGCTGCGTGACGAAATGGTTCTCCAGAAATTGCAGCAGTACTTCGACAAGCTGCCGTTTCGCGCTGACCGCGTTCAGCACGTGGTAGGCGCGCAAGTCTGCCAGGGCCGCGCCGCCGACCGTGTTCGCGGTTTCAGTCCCATCCTCGACGCTCCCGTACTGGATCTGGTCGAAAGTGCGGCGCAGTGAATCGCTGGTCCCGTTCGGCTCGATGGCTTGCAGGCCAGCATTGCCAGGGTCCGCGCCGGACAGCCGCACCGTCAACGTTCGGCCGCGTGTCGGGTGCAAATACCAGAAGCTGACCGTGTAGGTCTGGGCGTTGGTCACGAAGATATTCGTTTGAATGACGGCGTTGGCGCTCCCTGAGCCGGCCGCCGTCGCGATCGCTTTCAAGCTGCTGTTGCCCGAGTGAGAAATATTGGTGCCGATGCGGGACCGCGTGAAGTTCGCCGTCGGGTTCCAATTGTTCGTGTGGAGCGGAGACTCGAAATCACCGTTGCGAATCAAGTTCGGCCCCACCTCGGGAACTGTTCCCGGCACCAGCTTGATGTCGTCGATGTAGGCTTCTCCATTTCCAGAAAGGTAGATGTAGATAGTCCGCGTGGCAGTGGCGGTTCCAGTGGCGGTGGCATAAATCCATTCCGCCGCCGGCGGCTCATTGTTGCCGGAGCCATTCACGCCGGAGCCGCTCAACCGCAGTTTGATGTTTCGCGAAGTTGCCGTCGGCAGATACCAAAAGCTCAGCACACCACGCTGTGTCCCGGCGTTGAAATTAAACGTCAAGTTCGTTAGCCGCTGATAAATGGAATTGCCCTCCGTGGTTCCCGCTTGGCTCGCTACCATTTGCAGCGAATGAGATCCGGAGTGCGCGTAGGCCGTGCTCAAGGCGGAGTTGGCCATGTTCGCCGTCTTGACCCAGCGCCCCAGTCCAGGCACGACGCTCAGGCTGGCTGGATTTTCGAAATCACCATCCACGATCGCTTCCGCGCCTTCGACAAAGTTGGTCACGTAATTCGTGCTCGTCTGATTGATGTTCGTGGTGATCACCGTGAGCACCGGCTTGAGCGAAATGTCATCGATATAGGCCTCGCCCGGCGCGGTGAGATACGCATAAAGATTGGAGCTGGTGAAGAGACCCGTGTAGCTGAGGAATTGCCACTGCGGCGCGGCCGGAGTGGGCACGCCATTCGTGATCTGAGACGTATAAGGTTCGGTCGGTTCCACGATCGCTTCGGGCGCGAGCTGTTCATCGATGAACGCCTGTGGCCCCATCGCCTTCACGCGCACCAACTCGTCTGGTGTTGGTCCGTAAGCGATGCGATTGAGCAGATTCACCGACAGCACATCGTTGCTGCTCATCGGTGTGGCGCCCACGCCGTAGAATTGAATCGGCTGGGTGTTCGTCACGCGAAACGCCGTGCCACTGAGCACGCCTGAATTGTCATTGAGGAACGGGAAAGCCAGATTGGTTCCGCTGCGCAAGATGTACGCCTCGATGGCCGGAGCAGGCGTGAAGGTGACTGTCTTAACTCCGTTCGACACTGTCACACTTTTCACCGTGGGCGCCGGAGTCTCGGCCAGGCAGGTCAATGAACAAACGGCGAGAACCCAGCACGCGAAGAGACGTTTCATAAATTGTTCAGGGGTCTGATTAGCGTAGAAGGTAGCATTCAGCGCGCCTCCTTCAAGAACCGAAATGTCACAACGAGGTTTCGAAGTGAGGCCGTTTGCCATTTGCGCAAGGATGGGAGCACGCGATAGTCGTGAGCAATGAGGAGCTTTTTCCACGCTGTCGCGTTGGCCCTGGTCTTGGGCACACTCCCGCTGTTCGCAAAAACTTCCTGGAACAATCCGGCGAAGCGAGCCGAGCCCTCCATCCAGCACGGGACGTTTCGCAGCGCGTCATTGAAGACCGAAGTCGGCTACAACATTTGCCTGCCGCCGGATTACAACACCAAGGCCGAGCGACGCTTCCCTGTCGTCTACTACCTGCACGGCTACGAAGGGAACGAGAGTTCATATCTCGAATACGCCCGCTATTGGCGCGACGCCGGGAAACGCTTCGGCCCCGCCATCCTCGTTTTCGTCAACGGCGGCGAGACGAGCTTCTTCTGCGATTCACCGGACGGATCGGTGCCGGGCGAGACGGTCGTGATCAAAGAACTCATTCCGCACATCGATGGGAAATATCGGACGATCGTGAATCGCGGCGGGCGATCGCTGCACGGCTATTCGATGGGCGGATTCGGCGCGCTCAAGCTCGCCTTCAAATATCCGGAGATGTTCACCTCTGTCGTCGCGTATGGCGCCACACTCTCGGATGCGGCCGAATTCAAAAAGCACCTCGGCAAAGTTTATGCGCAGATGTTCGGCGGCGATCCCAAACGGTTTGCTGAGAACGACCCACTCGTGCTCGCTGAAAGAAACGCCGAGAAAACTCGCGGCAAGATCGCCATCAGCCTGATCGTCGGGACCAAGGACGACTTTCTGGAACAGCACCGCGCGTTGCACCGCAAGCTCGATGAACTCAAAATTCCACATCACTTCCAGGAGGTCCGCGGCGCGGGGCACAAGAAGGATGATCTTTACGAGACAACCGCGATCAAAGCTTTTCAGTTCAGCCTCGAACATTTCGGGAAGTAGAGACTGGAACAACTTTGGACATATCCATGCAGAAGCCGTTTAACGCCGAGATATAGGCGCGGCGGAGCCGTAACCAAGTGATCAACCGCAGATAAACGAGATAAACGACCATTTTTATCGTCGTCCATGGTCGTCCATCTGCGGTTCAATGAATCTTCGTGGAACGTTACGAAGTTTGAGAGATAGCACTGCAAAGGCGCGCGGGTTTTGAAACATCTCTGCTGAGTGGCTTGGGCACTCACCATTTGGTGATCGCCAGTTGTCCGTATCCCGCCTTCGCTGCTCATCCCCATCCCGTGTGCCCCTCACAGCGTCGTTCAACCCTGCATTGCAGTCCCTCCCCATTTCGTCTCCAATCGCTGGCCATTACAAATGACCATTGATCCCATCCCCAAAACCATGCGAGCCGCAGTTTATCGCGGCACCGATGACGTACGCGTGGAGACGTTGCCGGTTCCCCGCATCGGCCCGCATGAATTGCTGGTTCGAGTCGCCGTTTGCGGTGTTTGCCCGACCGACCTCAAAAAAATAAAGTTGGGCACCGTGCCGCCGCCACGGGTTTTCGGTCACGAAACCGCCGGAACCATCGTGCGCGCGGGCGCGATGGTTCGCGGCTTCCGCGTCGGCGAACGCGTGGGTCTGCACCACCACGTCCCTTGTTTGGACTGTCACGCGTGCCGGCACCGGTCCTTTGCGCAGTGCCCCCAATACAAGCGCACCGGCATCACGGCCGGCTTTGAACCGGCGGGTGGCGGTTACGCCGGGTATGTTCGCGTCATGCGCTTCGTCCTGCCCGGCGTCGTGAAAATTCCCGGGCGAAACACCTTCGAGGAAGGAGCGATGCTCGAACCCGTCAACACCGTGCTCAAAGGCATCAACCGTTTGTCCCTGCTGCGCGGAGATTACGTTCTGGTCGTCGGCCAAGGTCCCGTCGGCCTGCTGTTCACCGGGTTATTGAAACTACGCGGCATCAATGTGATTGCCGCCGACCTGCTTCCATCACGTCTCGTCCTCGCCAAAACTTTCGGAGCAAAGCACGTGGTCCCAAACGGTGAGCCTGAAAAGACGAACACGGTTTTGCCGAAGGGACGCCTCCTGGACGCCGTCATTGTGACCGCGCCTTCAGACACGGCGGTCCGCGAGGCGCACCGGCTCGTTCGCGCCGGCGGCAAAGTGCTGCTCTTTGCCCACACCACACGAGGCGCGGCCACGGACATCGATCTCTCGCGAATTTGCGTGGATGAGCGCGACCTGATCGGCAGCTACTCCTCGGACTTCACGCTGCAAAAGGAAGGGGCTGCCACGGTGTTCTCGCGTCGATTGGACGTGCGCCGCCTCATCACGGACTGCGTGCCCCTCGAACAGATCAACACCGCCCTCGCGCTCGCCGCCGTGCCTCAGCCCGGTTCCTTGAAAATCCTCGTGGCACCGTCTTTTGGAGGAGTCGAAAAGTGAACCATGGATGGCACAGAAACCTGAAACCGTGAAATCCGCGGAATCCGTGGCTAAAAACGCGGGAAAAGGGATTTAACCGCGGATGACGCGGATAACACGGATGCTTGGTGTGTTCGCTGTTTGCAAGGCGAAGGCAGTCGCTCTAATGCGTCCGCCCGGCCTGCACTTCGTTCAGTGCTGCAAAAGGGTGCAAAGCAAAACGATCTTCCCAGTCTGCTCTTGCCCAAGCCCGGAGGGATTGAATGTGAATAGTCCTTCGGGCAATCCCTTTGGGATTCACAGATTGATTCGCTTGAGATGTTGGTGAATGACGAAGTTTTCCAGCCATGCCCAGCCCGGCGCTCGTTCCTCGCGGAGCGACGATTGAAAAATCCCGCGCCAATGAGACCCTGCAGGTCGCCCGTGATTTAGGCTTCCTTGCAGGTGTTCAAAAAAAATAAAAAAAGTTTTGACACCCCTTTGGCCCTTTGAGACATTCGCGCCACACACAGAGTAAACAAACAACAAATCATGAGAACAAAAACATTTCTTTTCACGGCTGCCGTGCTTGCGGCAGGTGTCGGTGCCTCAATGGCTCAATCCGTTTTTTCAGTGAATGCGGTTGGATACGTGAATGTGAGCCTCAAGGCTGGTTACAATCTGATTTCCAATCCGCTTAACGGCACCAACAACAACATTAATACGATCATTCCGAGTGCCCCTGGTGACAGCCTTGCATTCCGCTGGGATGCTGTGGCGCAAGGGTTCTCGCAGGCGGATACCTACTTTGATGTCCAAGATCCAGCGTTAAATGGATGGTACGATGGCGTGCCGAGCAAAAGTTCGACTGTTATCAATCCGGGTGAGGGCTTCTTCATTTATTCGCCGACGGCGACCACGGTCACTTTCGTCGGGGACGTCCCTCAGGGTCCTCTTACTAATGCTGTTCCTGCTCTATTTAGCTTCAAAGCCTCGATCGTCCCGCAGTCGGCACCCTTGCCTTCAATTGGTTTTCCAGGCGTTGGCGATATGCTTTATCAGGCGTGGGATGCAACTGGCCAAAGTTACGCCCAAGCTCTCACCTATTTTGAGGTTCCTAGCGACCCTTCGTTAAACGGATTTTATGATGGGGGTGGGGCAAAAGTGGATCCGACACCTGCGGTTGCCGAGGGTTTCTTAATTTACAACCCGGGCCCGAGCCTTAACTGGGGTAGGACATTCAGCGTTAACTAATCTTTGACAAAACCAAGCTAATCAAACTACTGACTCATGAACAAAAAACTACTGATTCTAAGCCTGCTTGCGCTTCCTTTAACTCTTTTTGGGCAGGGAAGAGTGCAGTTCGCAAACACAGGAACGACGCAGATTACCACCAATAGCCCCACAGGCGCTTCTGGGCCTACTACGGGTGGCAACTCTTACCTGTTTGGATTGTACATCGCCCCTGTGGGCACGGTAGATCCAACGGCCTTTACAATGGTAGGGACGGCGACTAATGGCACCGTACCCGTTAACAACGGGCGCTTTAACGGTGGTAACCCATTTGTGATACCCGGCAACAATGGCGAGGCAATTGCGTTCCAGATTCGTGCTTGGACGTTCAGTGCTGGAGAAACTTACGAACTGGCTACCGACCCTCTCGCGTACAAGGGCGTATCTGCCATCGGTCAGGTGACCCCGACAACGGGGACAGCGCTAGTTCCCGCATTGTTCGGCACCGGACCAGGTCAAATCGGTGGCTTCAGCCTGCAGCCCATTCCTGAGCCCTCGACCATTGCTCTCGGATTGCTCGGTCTCGGTGCCATCGCTTTGTTCCGTCGCCGTAAGTAAGTGTGTTGTTT
>Ga0193753_10002176_pt1 | contig 15837 bp, 11 predicted proteins | sample H1c2metaG_FD_144925 | JGI IMG/M metagenome (GOLD analysis project Ga0193753, IMG submission 144925) | Soil microbial communities from a riparian zone of the East river system, Colorado, United States - H1c2 | ecosystem: Environmental > Terrestrial > Soil > Riparian zone | place: USA: East... | reverse complement strand
TCACGCCTACGGGAACCACGGTGAACGTGCCGTCGCCCGTATGTATTCAGTTCGTATCGGCTGGGAACCGTTAGATCTGCTTGAGCAGCCAGCGAACCGCGCGTTTCTGAAGTTCGATATGTTCCGGAATCCACATCGCGTGAATGGTGTGACCGACCGCTGTGAATACAACCCGGCCTTGTCCAAAGTCATAGGCCCAGCCCGCGATGGATTTGGCGCCTAGCTCCTCGTACACCAAGCCGTCCACGTTCTCCGACTCCAAAATGACGTGCTTGCGATCCTTGTCGTACTCCACGTAGTGCTGCTCATCATTGACCATGAAAGGCTTCACGCCCCGAGTGATGGGGTGGGCTCCTCCGGTAGCGCTCACACGGAAGGGCCTGAGCGGAGGATGACCTATGTAAGCTCCGCCCATTACTTCCCGATAGTTTTTGGAGCCGAGCGAAATATGGCTGGAATTATGAAGAGCGTAGAAGCCATTGCCAGCCGAGACGAATTCTTTGATTGCGGCGCCCTGCGCTTCTGTCATCCAGGTCTGTGACTTTGGCTTAGGAAACTGGCTGGGATTTTCAAGGTTCGCCTCATATGCGGTGTAGGCATCGGGTCCAAGATAACCGTCCGGCCAAATCATGCCATCGCGCAGGCAGAGGAAGAGCTGATAGCCCTTCAAAGTGCTTTGAGAAATCTGCTCGTACTGGATCGTATAGTCGACAGGAATTTCGAGACTCTTGAAGACCTTGTCGAGACTTACGCGGATGTAGTCAGGGTTGTGGTAGCGATCGCCAATGAGCGCGAGGGCCCGCGGACGTGTTTGGGCGCGCACGTTCTGAACGGCGCCGAGGCCCAGAACTCCAGCTCCGGTGCCTGCCTTCTTTAACAATTTTCGTCGCGATAGCATTGGGTCAGGTTTCGTCATAGAGCAGCACGGTGTAGTTCTTTGTCTTCAAAGTATTTTCAACCGTCGGCCATACCTTCTGGTGAGTTGCCGTCGCCACCCATTGCTGGCGTAGTTCCTCTGTTGCAAACGTGAGAACAAAACGGTAGTTGGCGCCCTCCGGAGCGGCGCCCTGAAGTGCTGAGCGTAGTTTCAGCATCTTGACGTCTTTGAAGCCAGGCTGATTCTTGGCAGCAGGTAGAAAGATAGTACGGAAGTTTCGGAGCATCTCCTGCTCTTTCGATGCATCGACAGAAAGGTCGACGTGCAGTTCGATTGGCTTTTGTGTTTCAGCCGCCGGGACGACGACTGTAGCGGCGCCTGCAAGAACCGCTTTCAAGTATGTTCTTCGCTTCATATGAATGATTGACCTAACGATACATTGTCTGCTCGCCCGGCGTGGATAATTTAATCCGATAGAGGCCGTCGACCGCCGTGATGTAAAGCGTTTTCCCGTCATCTCCCCAGTTGCAGTTTGCGGGCGGCTTGGGAGTCTTGATGGTGCCCAAGTGCTTGCCTTCGGTAGAAAAGACCCACACGCCGCCGGGTCCCGCGCAATAGAGATTGCCCTTGCTGTCCACTTTCATTCCATCGGGAAGACCGGGTGCCGCCTCCGATGTGGCGTCGTAGAAAACGCGCCCGTCTTTGACAGAACCGTTCGGGTTAACGTCGTAGCGCATCCAGACCTTGTGTTTTTCATCCGAGACGGAGATATAGAGAATCTTTTCATCGGGTGAGAACGCGATCCCGTTGGGGCGTGTAAGGTCCTGAATGAGAAGTTGTAAGTTTCCAGCTTTAAGTCGATACACGCCGTTAAATTTCAACTCTTTCTTGAGGTCGTCATCCTGCTTCGGAAGTCCATAAGGCGGGTCCGTGAAATACAATGAACCGTCTGATTTGAATACCAGATCATTCGGACTATTGAGACGTTTCCCTTTGTACTTGCTGACCAAAGGGGAGACTTTGCGGTCTTTTGAAATTCTGGCAATCTGCCGGTTCCCATGCTGGCAGAGTAAGACGGCGCCATCCTTGTCGTGGATCATGCCGTTCGGACCCATGAGAGATCCTTCGGGAGCATCCTTGCCGTTGTATCCTCCAGGCCGGAGAATTTCTGTGACTTTCCCATCTGCCGACCACTGCCGAACTACGTTTCCTTGGACATCGCTGAACCATAGGTGTCCGGCGTCGAACCAGAGCGGCCCTTCTATGAATTGGAAGCCGTCGGCCAGTTTTTCAAGTTGCGCGGAGGGCGGTACGAGAGCGTCGAAGGCGGGATCGAGGCGCACCAGATCGCTAGGAACCGGAGGCTTCGCGGATTCGGCGACCGGCTTCTCGGGCTCTTTGGTACAGCCGACAAACATCAAAACGGTCGCGATCACGGCGAACCGAACCTTCGCAAAATTAGTCATGGCAAGTGAGAGTATGTCACAATGATCGGCGAATTGTAGAAAGGTTCCAATGAAGAACCGCGCTTCGTTACTCCTAGTCAGTCTAGTTGCCGGCATGGGCCTCGCCGCGGCGCCGAGGCAGGACGCGGTAGAGCCCGGTGAGTTCGTCATTGAAAACGCCACCCTGATCAACCTAGGTTTTGAATGGTTCATTCAGGGAGATGACAATCGCAACGCAAAAGTAGAAGTATCCTATCGCAAACAGGGTGAGACCACATGGAAGCAAGGTCTCCCGCTACTCCGCCTGCAAGGGGAGCGAATTTACCAGAATCAAGGCGTATTCGACGTCGTATCGCCTAACATGTTCGCTGGCAGCATTCTCGATCTGCAGCCCGACACCCCCTACGAGGCGCGTTTTGTGCTGTCCGATCCGGACGGTGTCCGGAGTCAACGCAAAGGAACTTCTACGAAGACAGTGACGGTGCGAACACGCCCCGAACCACGGCCCTATGCCGGCGGGCGAACCTTTCACGTTTACCCCAAGGGCCACCAAGGAACGAAGATGGAGCCCGCATTTGACGCCCTGATGTGCGCCTACAACTACTATTGCGGCGGGGGCGATACGGTGACAGCGGGCCGACCCCGCGTCAGGCCAGGCGATACCATTCTGGTCCACGGCGGACTTTACAAATACCATCCTGAATACTACACAGGCGACATCGCAGTCAATGCGACCACGCCTTTTGAGGGGACCTATTATCTGACTGCCAGTGGGACGCCCGAGAAGCCCATTGTCATCAAGGGAGCCGGCGACGGCGAAGTGATCTTTGACGGTAATAAGAACTTCAACCTCTTTAACGTCAAGGCGGCCAATTACAACTATTTCGAAGGCGTGACCATCCGCAACACAGACATTGGAATTTGGGCCGGAACGCAGTTCATCGCTGGTTCAAAAGGGTTGACTGTCAAGAAATGCCGGTTCGAGAACGTGAATATCGGCATTTTCACGAATTACTCCGGATCGAGCAACTTTTATATCGCGGACAACTATTTCATGGGCAGGGACGATCCGAAGCATCTCTTCGGATGGAACGGGAGCTTCTGGGCGCAATTCAATGGAGTAGATGGCCAGGAATTTCCTCCCAAACTCGATTCCTACACGGCGGTTCGACTATACGGCCCCGGTCACGTAGTCGCCTATAACTACGTTGCTAATTTCCACGATGGAATCGATATCGAAACGTATGGCAACCCGGACGGTTCGCACGCCATCGATGGCCCTCACTACCCACCGAAGGAGTTCTGGGACAGGCGGCCCGTGGCAATCGATTTCTACAACAACTACATGACGAACTTTCATGACAACGCATTTGAGATCGACGGCAGCATGCACAACGTGCGAGTCATGCGCAACATCATGGTGAACTCGGCTTCGCATCCGTTTTGCAATCAGCCGGCGATCGGCGGTCCGGTTTACTGGATCCGCAACATTGCCTACCACGCGCCCGGTGGCTCGACGCGGATGACCAACGGGGCCGCCGGTGTGTTGTTCTACAACAATTCGATCCTGACGGAAACGGCGGCGGGCTCCTCGGCCAACTCGCATTGGCGCAACAATCTAATGCTTGGCGAAAACTCCGCTCCCGCCATTTTCAGCGTCAACACGAATACAAACTACAGCTCCTCGGATTACAATGGCTTTCGAACCAATCCTGGAGCGGCGTTTTCGTTTCAATGGAACTCGCCGCCTGCGAAGATCCTGGCCGACTATAGCGGTCTGCTGGTAGCTCGTCCTCGGGGAGCACCCGGAGCCAATCCAACGTTAGAAACGCGCCGGTTCAAGACGCTCGCCGACTATAGCCGGGCCACGGGACAGGACCAGCACAGTGTCGAAGTAGACTATGGGATTTTCATGAACGTCAAAGGGCTCGACGCGCAAGATCTCAAGAAGGTTCAAACCCTCTACAGAGCCGAGGATTTTGACTTTCGTCTCAAGCCTGGCTCCGGGCCCATTGACCGCGGCGTCATCCTACCTAATGTCACGGAAGAGTTTACCGGCAAGGCGCCCGACCTCGGGGCGTTGGAAGTGGGCCAGCCCTTACCGCACTACGGTCCGCGGCCGTAGAAAAATTCGAAATTCTTGCAAGCCGTTCGTATTAGAGCCTTAAGTTCTGATATGATCGCCGGACGCAAACGGTCTTTCGGCTTGCACTGGGGAGGGTTCGATGGGACACCGCGTGACGGGATGTATCCGGACAGCTTGCTCGTTTACTTGTCTGATTTTGGCGCTGGCCACGGCCCAACGGCTGTCTGCCCAAGGGAATGCAAGCGTGGTCGGAGTGGTGAGCGATAGTTCGGGCGCCGCGATTCCCGGCGCGGCAGTGACCATCACGAACGAGGGGACCTCGCTGCAGCAACATGACACGACCGATTCGATGGGCCGCTATAACTTTCCACGGCTGCCGATCGGGAACTTTTCAATAGATGTGGTGGGTTCCGGGTTCAAGAAAACCTTGCAAGCCGGAATCAATCTCACGGCCGAACAGGTATTAACCATCAACTTCACTTTAGAGGTCGGTCAAGTGAACGAGAGGGTGGAGGTAACTGGCGCGGTAACAGGTATCGAGACCGTGACTTCGACCGTAAGGACGGTTATCAGTCATCAGCTAGTGGAGGACTTGCCGCTCAATGGACGTAATGCTCTGCAACTCCAGACCCTGATTCCCGGAGCAATTAACCAAACCGGCGCCCGGGTCAGCCTGTCGCAGGAGGATGGCGTATCGGTAAACGGGGCACGCGGCAACGACAACAACGTGCTCCTGGACGGCGGCCACAACAACGACGTTTATAACGGAACTCCTACCTCCATGCCTAATCCGGACGCGCTGCAGGAGTTCAGCATTCTAAGCAGCAGTTTCAGCGCGGAATATGGCAGAGGCGCGGGAGCGTTAATCACCGCGGTTACAAAATCGGGAACAAACAGTTTTCATGGTTCGGTTTATGAGTATCTGCGGAATGACAAACTCGATGCACGGTCGTTTTTTGGCCATGCCGGATTGGTATCCAAACCCACGCTCAAGCGAAACCAGTTCGGCGCAAGTCTGGGCGGCCCCATCATCAAGGACAAGACGTTTTTGTTTTTCTCCTGGGAGTCATTACGGGAACGCAGTGCTACCACCAATACGGGTCAAGTGATGCCGACCGCCGCCGAGCGCGCCGGCGACTTTTCCCAAAGCAAATCGAAGCCGGTTGATCCTTCGACCTCGGCACGGTTCACAAATGACCGGATTCCTGCAAGCCGTTTTTCAAACGCCGGGGTCCAGATTAGCAACTTGCTGTTTCCTCTGCCAAACATCAACGGCAATCAGCTTATTTTCAACGCGCCCGGTAGCGACAAACGCAACCAATACGTGACTCGCTTCGACCACGCGTTCAGATCGACAGATTTAGTCTATGTGAGTTATTTCTATTACGACACGCTTACCGACGCCAATGCGGGTCTTCCGCTGTTCAATGGATTCAACAACTGGACCAACAACCATCTGGTTGGCAATTACACGAAGATTGTTTCTCCGACGGTAGTCAATGCGGTTACGTATACGCTCAACCGCCTGGCCTTTGTGCGCGGCCCCGATCCGATTCTGCCCGATCAGTTTAAGGGCAATCCGCCGGCCGTAGCCCCGGGCTTCCGCTATCAGAACGCCGGCGTGACGACCGTAGCGCAGGATCCACAGTTCCCGATGAGCACACGCCTCGGAAACTTGTCCGGATATTTCAACACCGGCGGCAATACGTATTTCGACGTGATCCCTACCGCCCATGAAATTCGCGATACCTTGGCAGTTACGCGCGGAGCGCACTCTTTGAAATTCGGCGGCGAGTTCGCAACAAGTAAGGCGTACCGGCACGAGGTATTCAACGCGGACGGCGCTTCATTCGATTTCGGAGGCACGCGGCTTGGAAACGGCTTTGCTGAATTCTTAACCGGTCTGCCGACTAACTTCCAGCAGTATTCCACGCTTCGCAGCGACAATCTTTTCAAGACATTCGCTGCATTTGTCCAAGACGACTGGAAGATAGCGTCGAACTTTACTCTGAACCTTGGCTTTAGATATGAGCCGTATTTCGGAATACACGATGGAAACGGCGAGATTATCGCTTATAGGCCTGATGTGCAATCCACCCTGCTACCGAATGCGCCCAAAGGACTGCTGATACCGGGCGATCCCGGCGTTTCCTCTACGACGTACAACAAGGATTGGAACAACCTCGGCCCGCGCGTCGGCTTCGCGTGGCTGCCGTTCGGAGCGAATTCACGCACGAGTGTACGCTCGGCGTACGGCGTTTTTTACAATACGGAGCGCGGATATCTGCTGAACGAGACCCAGTTGAATCAACCGTTTGTTTTGAATGTGTCCATACCGAATCCAACATCGCTCGAAAATCCCTGGGCGGGATATCCCGGTGGAAATCCGTATCCGTTCACGCCCCCAAATACCGCACAGGCGCGTCAAGCGTATCGATTTAACCTGCCGATGCCGATTTCGCGATTCTTTGATCCTTCTTCCGCGACCCCTTACAACCAGCAATGGAATTTCAGTGTTCAGCAAGAGCTTCCAGCGGAGTTCGTCCTGTCGGTCGCCTATGTCGGATCGAAAGGAACGCGCCTGTGGCTGAATCGCGAAATTAATCCGGCAGTCTATATTCCGGGGAATGGATCGAATGGACAACCGTTGTCGACAGCGGGGAACATCGATTCACGCCGGCTCAATCGAAATTTCCAGGGAATTGACAAGGCATCCACTGACGGTAATTCGACATATCATAGCCTGCAGATCTCGGGCAAGCGACGCTTTTCCAAGGGCTTTTACATCATGTCGAACTATACATATTCAAAAGCGCTGGACTATGAGTCGCTCGACCGCAATGCGAGCCTTCCTCAAAATCCATTCGATCTTAGGTCGGAACACGGCCCGGCTGATTTCGACCGCCGGAATAGTTTCGTGACGTCGTTCCTGTACCAGATTCCGTCTCCGTGGACTCACGGCGTGGCCGGCAAGCTCACACAAGGCTGGCGTACAAACGGTATCTATCGATATGTGAGCGGAAGTCCGCTGACTGTGGTACCTGGAACCGATAGAGCGTTGCAGGGCGGCGGGAATCAACGAGTGAACGTTACAGGGAACCCGGTATTGGGAGGCGATCGATCGTTCGACGACCAGCGAGCCCAATACTTTACTACCGCGGCGTTCGCCACGCCGGCGCTCGGAACGTTCGGCAATATGGGTCGCAATGCTATCTATGGTCCCGGCCAGTACAACCTGGACCTATCGCTTATTAAGACCACGAAAGTAACCGAACGTGCAACGCTCGAATTTCGTTGGGAGCTGTTCAATGCGTTTAACCACGCCAATTTGAGCAATCCAAACGTTACTTTCAATTCAACAGCGTTTGGACGGATCGATACCGTGACGGGCCCGCGGATTATGCAGCTTGGAGCGAAGGTAATTTTCTGAAGAGTATGACAGATATAAGCAGGCGGTCGGCTGTTTCAAGTTTGGCGCTGGCAGCTACAGCGGCTTTCGGGCAAGAGAGAGCAACGGCGTTCGCACTGATCGGGGACCGCTACCACAACAGCGATTACATCAGGACGGCTCTTAGCAAAACGCTGTCCAAAGGTCTTGGACTCGGGATCGATTTCCGGGACGACGTGAGCTTGTTGAATGAGCGTGAACTGAAGGGCCACAAGCTCTTGATCATTCTGCGCGATGGTATGCTTTGGCCCGACGGATACGCGCAAGCGGGGCCGGGGTGGCCGGAGATTGTCAGCGATCCGCCTGTTGCCAAGCCCGATTCTCAGCCCTTATATTGGATCACCGCGGAGCAAGGCCGGGCGGTCAGGAACTTCGTAAACGACGGCGGCGGTGTGCTTTTCTACCACAACGTGACGTATATAAGCCCGCACAACGAAGATTTCCGGGATGTGCTCGGAGCAGTGACGGAACAACATCCACCTCTCCGTCCTTTTAAGGTAAAGGTGGTGAATAAAAATCATCCGATCACGAGCGGCGTAAACGATTTCGTCGTGACCGACGAGCAACATTTCGTGAAGTATGACAAAGATCCCAAATACCTGCTGCTTGAAAGCGTGAACGAGAACGGTCTTACCCATAAGAATCTGGGTACATCCTCCGCGGCAGGATGGGCGTACGACTACGGAAAGGGCCGAGTGTGCTATCTGGCGCCGGGCCACGTGATTACCGCGCTATGGAACCCGGAATACGAGAAACTCCAGCAGAACGCAGTGAAATGGCTGTTGAGGAAAATATAGAATGAACGCGAAACGACTGTTGGGTGCGCTGACGTGCGCTTTACTGATGGCCGGCGCCGCAATAACGATCGCTCAAACGCCGAAGCCGAAGAGGATCAATCAGGCAATCGAACTTCTAGCGCAAGGACAGCCCATCTACTACACGGGATCGCACTCCGGGACCAGCGGCACGTATGAGCAGGGTGTCAAAGATGCTCAGACATACGCGGATTACATCAGCTACGACATGGAACACGCCCCCTACGACATCAAAGGGCTGCGGGACTATATGCGAGGGTTAGTAGCGGGTGGTCCTGACAGGAGCGGACATCGCACGCCCGCCGTTATTGTCAACGTACCCGTGAACGGAATGGACGAGGCCGCCGTGCATGCGAATGCCTGGATGTTCAATCAAGTACTCGCAACGGGAGTTCACGGAATCATGCTGACGCATGCCGACACGCCTGCCGCGGTCCGTGCTTTTGTGGAAGCCGTGCGTTTTCCTGTCCACCACCAAGCAGTCGGTAAGAATGGATTGCCGGAAGGACGCCGGGGAATTCACGGTGTGGCGACAGCGGCGGAGATATGGGGCATTTCACAGGAGGAGTATGTAGAGAAAGCAGATCCCTGGCCGCTCAATCCCAATGGCGAACTGCTGCTTGGTCTGAAGGAAGAGGACAAATATGCTCTGGCCAACGTGGCGGAGAACCTGAAAGTCCCGGGCATTGGTATGGCCGAATGGGGTCCGGGTGACATGGCTTTATCGCTTGGTATTCGAACCATGGGCCCGTCCGCGGTAAAAGATCCTTTGATGGTTGCGGCGCGGGCGAAAGTCCTGGCCGCATGCAAGGCGAATCATATTGCCTTTCTTAACTCGTTAGGTCCACACGATGTCATAGACATGATCAAGGAAGGCGTGATGGTCGGTCCGGCAAGCGCGGAAACTGCGGAGATCGGACGTAAATTCACGAAGCGGCCGCCGCCTTATTAGCGCGGTTTCGTGAGCGGTAGCAGCCGGATATTCCGGAATTGAATGCGATTGTCTTTCTGGCACTGAAACCCGATCACACCGGAAGCGTGTTTCGAGTCGCTACCGTCGAGCAGTGTCTTGCCATTCAGAACGATCGTAAAATGATCTCCGCTCGCGGTGATCTCGTAACTGTTCCACTCGCCGGGAATAATTTTCGCTGGCCCCGCCTTCAAGGATGCAACCAGGCTGCCCGTGTTGTAACCTTCCGGCTGATAATCCCAAATCTGCAGCTCATAGCCAGTCTTGTGAGGTTGTCCGGCTTTTTCCGATCGCAGGAAAACGCCGCTATTCACTTTTTCCACCCCGCGAAATTGCAGCTTCAAGGTGAAGTCCGAAAAAGTCGCGTCCGTTGCCAGCCAGCCGGCCGTTGTACCGGGGCAGGAGATTGCCTCATCTTCAACAGTCCAATCGCCGGTTGCCGGAGCGGCAGAGGTGGTGTGCGGCTCCCAGCTCGTAAGACTCTTGCCGTCAAACAGCAGTTTCCACCCGTCCGCCGTCTCGCTCGGGGCCAGCGTGTTTGGCTTGTCCTGAGCGCCCAGGAGGCTCGTGGCCAGTAAGGCCATACATACTTGGATCAGTTTCATGGGTTTTAAATCCTTGTTCGATAAATGAACGACGATAGATCGGTATTTTACATTATTTATGACAGGCTAGTTTATTTGGCCTAGCATATCATCGTTGATAGTTCAGTTGGTAAAGGACTCGATCAAGATGCCCAGTCAGCATGATTCGAACCGAGCCGTTGGTTGGACGCGCCGCCAGATATTGGGCGCACCTATTATAGGGTCCGGAATGTTGGCGACCGGAACCGCCGCTCAGGCGGGCGAATTTCGGCGCAAGCCTACGGAACGCAAAGGTAGTCTCGTCATCGATAGCCACATTCACCTCTGGAAGCTTCCACGCAGCCAGCCGCCAATGAATGACAATGCTACCTATCCAAGCGGCTGCTGCGGCAGCATTCCGTGGCTCGAAGTGGATCGCCTCATGCCTGACTACGATGCGAGAGTCGGCGGTCCGAAGGTCGACAAGGTTGTATTGATCGAATCAAGCGTCGGTGTGACGCCGGACAAGATCATCCAGTCGAACCTTTGGATGTTACAGACCGCAGCGGCAGACAACAAGATCTTAAGCGTGGTGGGCAACTTGGATGTCACACAATCGCCGAGTACCTTTGCCGCACAGGTACGCCAATTGTCCGCTGACAAGAACTGGGTAGGAATACGCATCGGTGGCGGGATTTTCCAGTCGGGCGCCGATCACATTTTTGCCAACATCCAGCCAAATGTTTTGACCAACCTGGCGCTTCTTGCGAGGCGGAGATTGATGATCGACACGTTGGGAATCGCGGGTTCGGTCCTACGTTCGATAGTGGGCGCCGTGCCCGGTCTTACGATCGTGATGGATCATCTGGCCGGTAAAGCGACTAAGTTTGATGTCGAGGATTCGTGGAAAGCGGATATGTATCAGGCTGCGGCCGCTCCGGGCGTGCACATCAAAGTCTCCGACACTCATAAACTCAGCGCCCAGTCAGTGACCGGTGCTCCCGCGGGCCTAATTCAGTTTCAGCCGGTCGCCGATCCGGAGCCCTACGAACCTACGCTCGAATTTCTCTTCAGGACTTTTGGTGAGGATCGGCTCATCTTTGGCACAAATTGGCCTGTGAGCGACGCCGGTGGAATTTATGTGGACAGCATCGATCTGCAGATCAGTATTGTCGAAAGCTTTTTTGCAACCAAATTCGAAGGCCGGGACAAGGTGATGTACCGGAACGCTCAACGCGTATACGGCGGCGCTCGAAAGTAATTTTGTGATAGGTTCTACTCTGTGAATCGCCGCCAAGCTATACGTTCGTTCTTGCAGTTTGTAGCCAGTTCCCCTCTTTTCGCCGATCCGCTGCTCAAGCAAGTAAATGTATTCGACTTCGCTAAGTTGGCTAAGGCAAAACTAGACCCGGTGGCGTGGGACTATCTGGACGAAGGATCTGACGACGAAGTTTCTCTTCGCGCCAATCGGGAGGACTTTAATAACATCGCAATCCGGCCGCACTTTCTTCGCAATGACGTGAGCAAGATCGATACTTCAATTACGTTACTTCAAAAGCAGCTCAAGCAACCGATCTATCTCACGGTAACGGGCGGCAAGAACTGCTTCGTGCCCAATGGCGAGCGAGAGAGCGCCTTGGCCGCTCGGACCGCGGACTCCATGATGATTGTGTCGGGAGGCATCAACGACGTCCTTTCGTCCGGCAAAGGGCCGCCGGTGTGGTGGCAATACACAACGGCGGCTGAATTCCGCAGCAAGAGCCAGATGGCTGCGTTTGCCGAAAAGCTTGAGGATCAAGGTTGCTCGGCTATTTCCGTAACCGTCGATATTTATGTGGTTTCACATCGCGAGCGCAGTATGCACAACGGGCTGGTGCGGAACTGGTGCCAGGCAAATGGAGTTCCTAGAGACGCCAAGGGGGAGTTGATCTACAAGCCAGGTGATGTGCTCTGGACTGCGGGCGAGGCGCCAAAGCCTCGGCCGTTTCCGACGCCGACTTGGGACACGTTGAGGCAACTCCGGGAAGCGAGCAAAATTCCAGTGGTTGTGAAAGGCGTGCTCACCGCCGAAGATACTGAGCTTGCAGTGAAGCACGGATTGTCCGGGATCATCGTCTCCAACCATGGAGCCCGTCAGTTGGACCAGACCGGGTCCACTATCAGGGCGTTACCGGAATGCGTTCAGGCCGCCGGTGGCAAGATACCAGTGCTCGTGGACGGTGGCTTCCGGCGCGGCACCGACATATTTAAGGCGCTCGCCCTGGGCGCCACTGCGATCGGCGTCGGGAGGCCTTATCTATGGGGGCTGACGGCATTCGGACAACGTGGCGTTGTTCAAGTGATGAATATCCTGCAGAGCGAATTGGCCACTGACATGGGCATGGCGGGAACCGGCAAGATTTCGGAAATTGACCGATCGTATGTGCGTGTTGGAGGGTGATTCGCGCGATCAGTTATGACAGATTTTGCAAGCAGTTTCTTTCGGATATAGAAGGTGCGCCTTCACCGTTGATCCGTGAGCGTTATGGCACATTCCACACTGTTCGAGCACGGAAGGGTCATGAGTATGAATTTTGGCAAACTCGTCACGTTTGTGGCACTCGAAGCAGCCGCCTTTAAATACAAAACGACCGTGCTGATTGAGGGCGTGGCATTGTGAGCACTCGATGCCCGGAACGGGTGGATGTTGGCGGAAGGCCTGAAAGCCGGCGGGAGGGTTGGGCCCTACGAAGAAGCGTGCTTCCTTTTTTCCACCCTCCCAAGTCAGGACCACCGAGTGCAATCCAGGCGAGACCTTTAAGGTGGTGCGAAAAACATTCGGAAAGGGCTGAGAGGCTTGGATGGCGCTGCCATCGAGCTGAAGGCTTCCAGACGGGGCGGTTGCGACTAAGTCAATCTCGCCGCCTATAAACGATGAGTTATCGGCGGGACGAAGAATCCTCCCATCGTCACTATCCGCCGCCAGCATCATTACAAGGACAAGAAGCGGCTTGGCAATAAGACTCAAAATGACAGCCTGAGGCTCAACTGAATATCCCGAGGCGAACCAACGGTGGACGATATCACGCCAGCCGCGGCGCTTCCAATCGTCGCGTTGGGAAGATCGAATTGAGGATGATTGAAAATATTGAAAAACTCGCCGCGGAATTGCAATTGGCAACGTTCGGTGACAGGTATCGTCTTGAAAGCAGAAAAATCTAAATTCGCGCGGCCGGGCCCACGAAGAATATTACGGCCTCCGTTGCCATACGTGAATTGACGTGGCGTGACCCAGGCCGACCCGGCCGAATTGAAAGACGTATCGAACCAATGAGCGATCGTTGGATTCGATATGCCGGCAGAGGTCAATCGGTCGGGTCGGCTACCCCCAGCATTCGATACGGACGTGGCGAGCGTTGGAGTGAAGGGCAGGCCACTTTGCACTGTGAGAATTCCATTGGCCTGCCAGCCGCCGAAGATCGCATTCGCAAAGGAATTGGAGATGCCGAAATGCCGCCCCTTCCCGAATGGCAAATCGTAGATAACACTTTGCGACGTACGCTGCTTGATATCAAATCCGCTCGTTCCGCGGTCCAGGAAGCGATACCGAATATCTTGTGGAATCGGTCCATCCGCGCCTCCACCTTGCTGCAGCGGAACGTTGTCGATGGAATGGGAATAAGTGTAGGCGCCCAACCACGCGAGCCCTTTGCTAAATCGCCGTTCTGCCGAAACCTGAAGCGAATGGTAATTGGATATTCCGGTGGTATCGCCATAGGTAGCGTTGACAACGTTCGGCAAAATATTCCGCAGCGGCCGGCGTGACGCCGGAGTACCGGGTCCAGGGTCAGGGGTATTGATGTTGAAATTCGAATCCACCTGCCTGCCTAGATTGGCTACATAGGCGGCCTTCACAACCAACTCCCATTTCGGAATTTCCTGTTCGATTCCGAAGTTACCCTGTTGCGCATAACCTGTCTTGTAATTTGGTGGAACTACATTGAAGTTTCCGGACGGACTGTTAATCAGAGTCTGCGTATCGACTTTCGGAATGGGAGGCAATCCGTCTTGAACGCGCGCCGGAGAAGCGGCGAACTGATCCACCGTAGCGGAATAGCTTGGGCCGAACGGGAGTTGCCGATGGAGGCGGAACAATGCCGAGCCGTTTCCTTGCGTGTTATAGAAGATCCCAAAACCTCCACGAATCACCGTGTGCGGCCGCGCTTGATATGCGAAGCCGAAGCGGGGAGCCCAATTGTTTCCATCATTCTCGACACCCACCTGACGGCCCGCATTGACTCCCGCGAGAAGCAGTTTGCCGGTAGCTAGGTTTACGTTCGCCCACTGATCGTGCACCTCGACCGGTGGCGGAGTGTACTCATACCGTAGGCCGAGATTGAAAGTCAGGTGTGAAGTTGCCTTCCAGTCATCCTGCACGAATGACCCAATTTCCATGGTGCGAATTCCGGGCCAGACGAGCAGAAAATCCTGACTAATCCCAGACGCTGTGCCCAATAGAAAGCTGGCCATCGAATCGCCCGTCGATCCGGGACTATTGGGATTCGATGTGAAAGTTGGATCGAAATTAAAGAGCCCGTCACCTTGATTCGTTTGGAAATCGATGATCTGCCGCCGCACGATGCTAGTGCCGAATTTTAGCGTGTGAGCGCCGGAAACTTTGGTTAAGGTGACATTTGGATTGAAGGTATTCTCCAGCCGAAGCGTGGGAAGAGCGGCCGGACCCCCGACACCCGTGTAATTGGATGGCGCGAAGATCGGGAATCCATAGGAGAAGGGACCTTGGTTCGAGTTTTTTACTCCCAGCTTCTCCCCTAAGTTTGCGCCTGTCGAAGCGCCGTCCTTCAATGCATTCAAGTGAAAACGGCCATATCCAAATCGCGCATCGAGAATAAGCGTCGGACTGAAGACGTGGGTCCCTGCGATCACGGCATGATGGGCGACGAGGTCGTTGGTGCCGGCATAGGTAGTCGAGTTTCCGAGCCCGACTGGCACGTCCAAGCCTTGGATCGTTCTGAGTCCGAACGTCGAAGGCGGCAGTGTCAATGTATTCTGCTGCGAGAAGCGTCCAAACAGCGTAGTGTTCGCGCCGAAGTTGTAGTCGACGCGGATGTCACCTTGATCCCAGGTCTGGCCCAGCACAGGATTAGTTACCTGGTTGTTCGCTAAGGCCGTCGTGTCGGGCAATGGGTATGCCTGGATGACTCGGCTAGTCACGGAATCGAACATCGATGAGGGAATCTTGCTCCCAGCAAACGGATCGCGTGCGAATCCACTCGCGGTTCCCGCTGCGGGATGTACTGAAAACGGATTGTAGATGGGGCGAACCGCGGAAAAGTCTCCATTGCGCATCGCCAAAGTGGGAACGGTATTCACAGAGGCGAAGGTGCCCTGCCGCTTTCGGTAGCCCTCATAGTCGGCGAAGAAAAAGAGCTTGTCGCGCCGGATAGGACCGCCCAAGCTCGCTCCAAACTGGTTTTGTTGGTACTGAGCTTTAGGCGCTCCCGGCTTGGCGAAAAAGTTCTTCGCGTCGAGCTGAGTATTGCGGAAGAATTCGTAAACGCCGCCGTGAAATGCGTTCGATCCGGATTTGGTAATTACGTTCACCGTCGCACCGGGATTGCGGCCTTGCTCAG
>Ga0193753_10002175_pt1 | contig 15839 bp, 10 predicted proteins | sample H1c2metaG_FD_144925 | JGI IMG/M metagenome (GOLD analysis project Ga0193753, IMG submission 144925) | Soil microbial communities from a riparian zone of the East river system, Colorado, United States - H1c2 | ecosystem: Environmental > Terrestrial > Soil > Riparian zone | place: USA: East... | reverse complement strand
CACTTACCGGCGCCACCTCTCCGGCTCCGCGCCACCAGAAAATCACGGGCAACGCCGAAAGCAAAGCCGCGACAGCGCAGCAGTACATCAACAATTCGTACCCATTCGCCGCGATCAGACCCTGTCATTTCCGATAGGGCGCATTTCGATCAGTCGAACTGCCTAGAGAAATCCATAGGTGAACCACCGGCGATCTCAATGGTCGGACTGGGCGTTGCTACCCATAAAGTTGAAGCGTCATCTTGACGCATAACACATTTTGAATTGTCGATTCCGAGGCTGACCTAATGACTGACTCCCAAAGTTCCAAATCGCGTCCGAAGGTCATCATCCTGGGCGCGGGTTTTGCGGGGCTGAATGCAGCCAAGACCCTTGCCTCCGCCCACGTCGATGTCACGATCATCGACCGCAATAACCACCACACATTTCACCCGTTGCTTTACCAAGTCGCTCTCGCCGTGTTAAGTCCGGGGGATATTGCTCAGCCAATCCGTTCCATCCTCAGGAATCACAATAATGTCGAAGTGCTCATGGAGGAAGCCTGTCAGATTGATGTTGTCGCTCAGACTGTGGGCTTGAAAGCTGGTATCAGATTTCCTTACGACTATCTGATCGTCGCCACCGGCTCAACGCACAGTTACTTCGGAAAAGATGAGTGGGCCAGCATCGCGCCTGGCCTTAAAACCATCGAAGACGCTACTGAGATCCGCAGAAGGGTGCTGCTCGCGTACGAACTCGCCGAACGGCAGATGGTCGAGACCGGCTCCCACGCCCCGCTGAAATTTGTCATCATCGGGGGCGGTCCCACAGGGGTGGAGCTTGCCGGAGCGATCTCCGATATTGCGAATCTCTACATGCTACGAGACTTCCGGCATATCGACACGTCGTCAACAGAGGTCTGCATCCTCGAAGGTTCTACCTCTATTTTGGCGGCGTATCCAGAGGAACTCCGCCAGAAAGCCGTGCAACAACTCGAAGCCTTAGGCGTTCAGGTTCGTACCGGCTTTCACGTCACCGATGTTCAACCTGGCTATGTGATGGTTGGTAGCGAAAGGATCGAAAGCGCCTGTACGCTTTGGGCCGCTGGAGTTCAAGGTTCTCCTCTGGGAAGAATGCTCGGCCTTGACGTCGACAAGCGCGGCCGGGTTCCGGTAGATCAGTTCTTGAACCCTAAAGGATTGCCTAACGTCTTCGTCTGTGGCGATCTTGCGTACGTGGAGCAAGATGAAACTGCGATCCCCGGTGTAGCGCAGCCTGCAATGCAGATGGGCGTATACGCGGGAAGACGCATTAAGCACCTTGTGCAAGCTTCAGAGGCCGTCAAGAACTTTTCCGGCTTCCGCTACTTCGATAAAGGTAACATCGCGACAATCGGGCGGAAGGCCGCGGTTGCTGAGATTCGCTGGCCTTTTCGAGCGAACTGGAGCGGACTCTTTGCGTGGTTGACATGGATGGGCGTCCACATATTTTTTCTCATTGGCTTCCGAAATCGACTTTCGGTTTTCGCCTCCTGGGCGCGAACCTACATTCACTTGCGGGACGGGGTGAGACTGATCGTTGGTTCTCGTGAGCTTCCCGGTTGGGATTCGCTCAGTAAAGAGACAATGCCCGCACCTGGACCTGAAGGCTGTCCTGCTCCAATGCAAAGCGATATCGAACCTACAGAAGCGCTGTAGTTGAGAATGAACGGAGGCAATGCGTCTTGCGGAAGTTGTCGGAGAATGGTCTGAAATATCACCGTTAGCTGCGCGTTAACCTTATCCACACTTGCATTTAGCTGAAAGTAGATCCTGATGACGGCGGTTCCATTGATTGTAGTGGACTCGATGTGTTCAATGTTGTCCACCGTCGTCGTAAGCCCGCTCTTAGACCGAAGTGATTCTTCCTTCCATTTCCATGGAGTTCAACCCGTCATACGTAGTCGGAATGTGCTGCGGCCGTCGTCATTTTGTGTTCTATAACAGCTAGCGATGAGACGATGTCCTCGCAAGCGTGAGGGCGTCGTCAAGATAGTGAGGCTTGGGATCAGAGAAAAACGATTGATGTAGGCATTCGCCTATAGAAATCTGGAGGGGAGGGGCTTCTATGATGTGGCTTCGAAAGCGGACAAAAGAAAGCTGAGCACTTAGAGTACCAGCAACAGTTGGCCGGAGGCCTCAGCCAATCGTCGATTCGGTACGGTCTTCCGGAGAAGCGCTCTGCCGAATTCGTTGATCAAACGCGACGACTGATCTGCCCTCAGCACGAGCGAGCTCGAAACCTCTAATGGTTTGTGTGAGAGAGGCCGGCAGACCAACTCCGATGATCGGACTTGTTCAGTACATCCCTTCGACATGAAAGCGATACCAAAGTTCTCAGCGAGGAGTTGAACGGCTTCCTGGGGAACAACATAATGATGAAGTTCCACTGGAGCAGCTCCCGAGACTCGGCCTGTCTCGATGAGCCTGTCATAGATCGAAGGGTTTGCAGCTCGCGGGAAGACGAGCCAATCGACTTCACCCAAATCCTGAAAGGTGACTTCGGTCTTACGGGACGCCTTATGATCGACCGACATCACGACGTAGAGCGGCGCAGTGATGAGGGGAACGATAGTCAGCATCGGGTTTGGTGGCGGTTCCGTAATGATGGCGAGATCGAGTTCGGCCGCGAGAATGCCGTGAACTAACTCTCCAAAGAACATCGACTCCATGCGGAGGCGCATCGTTGGATACAACGGCAAATGAACACTCAGACACGCGGCGACAAGAAGTGGATCGACATAGGGTCCGTGGCCAATGGTAATTACGGGCTGAATCTCTTCCTGAGTCGCTCTGGCCACTCGAACGGCTTTTTCGATTATCGTCAACGCATCTTTGCAGCCTCGCACGAAGACATGCCCAGCTTCGGTTAGTTCAACGTGGCGCTGGTCCCGTTTGAAGATCGTGAATCCGACGCGGTTCTCGAGCTCAGCAATCTGCTTACTCAGAGCAGGTTGGCTGATGGCTAATCGTTCAGCGGCCCGGGAAAAGTTCAGTTCTTCCGACAAGACAACGGCAGCGACTTGAAGTCGAGCATCAACTGGTTGCATGGTTTGGCACGTATCTCAGCAGCCAACGAACATATCTTCTGCAGCCCTTCCTTAAAGATCACAATCATTCCTCTACGTCTCGTTGTTTTCAGTACGTCGTGCTTGTTTCCAGTTCATCGAAATTGAGCGGGCTTGCATTGGCGTCCAACCACTTCCTCAGAGTGCCGCCTTCAATCGTGCCTAGGGACGTCAACTCACGAGCGAGAGATTCGATCAGGGGTTGATCCGTCCGCAGAACCCGCGAGGCCAACTTGTACCCGGTGTGCGCAAAGGAATTAGTGTCTGTCACTGCTTTGGCCACACCCCAATCGACCGCAGTTTGCCTTGCGTCAAGTGCTCTCGACATGTCGGATACGAGCTCTTTGTGCAGCTCGTCCGAAATCGGATCACTGATTGCCTGGTCCACGATCGATCCGACGTAGGCGACGGCGAAGGCTCTCCCTAGCAGCTTCGCGTCATCGTGAAACGAGTCACGTCGGCCCTTCCAGTCACATACGATACCGTCGGGGCACTCGCTACTACGAGTAACCGAAAGTACCGCGATCGGAAGGCCCGCACGATACGCCATCACGACTCGCGCGGCCAGATGTTTTGCGCTTTGTTGCTGTGACGCTACGTTTTCTGGCATTGAATCAACTCCTTGCATCTCTCTGTGAAGAGTACTTCTGTTTCCAGACCGGTTCGGTTTGACTCTCAGTTTCGTGAGTAAAGGTGGTCATCGAGGGTTTCGCCTATGGTCGCTAGTTGAGTTAGATTCGGAGCAGGTTCTCTTCCGTTCGGACATTGAGTTCACTTTGTGTTGGCAAATAGCTTTTGGAGCGTGCCATGCGCCATGGAGTCTTTCGCAAAGAGCTCCGAATCTCCCGCCGCGAGAAACGCCTCTGTAAGTTTTGCGATTCGTTGCCAAGCAATCTGCGAAATGGCCGGGCCCACGCTGAGGCGTCGGACGCCAAGCTTGGCGAGATCAGCCGCCTTGGGAAGACCAGGCCACGCGAGAAGGTTTATGGGAAGCTTTGTTCCGAAGGTGATCTGGGCGATCTGCGTCAATTCCGTCAAAGCCGGGACAAATAGACCATCGGCTCCCGCTTCGCCATAGAGGACCGCTCGCGTAAGTGTCTCTTCGGCCTTGTTTTCGTCCGAGACCAAATTTCTAAGATACACATCGGTTCGTGCGTTGATGAAGACATCTACGTTCATCGCTGATGCGGTTCGCTTGATCGCTTCGATCTTTTTCGCCAACAGCCTTGGCTCGCTCATGCCGTCCTCGATGTTGATGCCTGCGATGCCAGCATCCAGGACGCGTTTGAGACTTTCGCCAACGAGCTCGGGATCGTCTGAGTAACCTGCTTCCATATCGATGGACACCGGCACTCTTACAGCCTTGACTAAATGGCTTGCCAGTTGGGCTTGTCGCTCGACCGGCAACTTGTTGCCATCGGGATATCCTAAGGACCAGGCCACTCCTGCGCTTGTCGTTGCGACGGCTTTCGCTCCGAGCGACTCAGCAAGCCTAGCTCCTCCAACGTCCCAGACATTCGTGAGGAGCAAAGGTTGATCCGTTTTTGAATGAAGTGCCCTAAATACTCGAGTCTTGGGCATAGGTATGTTCGCCTTTCAGTTTGATCGGGAAGAGCTCTTCGACTGCTGACCAAGGTGCCCGCTTGCGAGGTCTTCGAAATCTCGAGCGTCGCCTTCTTGAAATCTTCCGGTTCCGGGTATTCATCTAGGCATTGTCGGCAACGGATTGAGGGTTAGGGGCAGTCATGCGATCGCTGGTGGGTCGTAACCACTCACTGCACTTCCAATCTACCGAAGGCTATTCATTCGAAGATCCGTTTTGTGTGTCGCAGAGTCCATCGTATTGTTCGATTTATACGCACGCGATACGCCATCAACATTGGTAGCCAAATGCCTGACTTTTTCTTTAGGTCGTCTCTCCACAACCTGATGTGTTCTAGAGGAGGCGAGCGTCCTTGGAGCCAGGAGGGTTTTGTATAACCAGAATTCATCCGTATTGAACCGAACTTAACTTATTTGGAGCGATGGAATGCTCCAACCTCGGTCGTCGTTCGGCATGGGGTTAGCATTTACGCCTCTAGGTTTCCCTCTGATTTCGGCGAGGTCGTTGACGTTCCGAGTGAAGACAAACAGAACTCGTGCTCGAACAATCGCAGCCGTCTAAGCGAAGCACAACGAGCAAATACATTCGCAATTGAGAGGAACAGATAATGTTTTCGGTTCTATTCGAAGTTCACCCGAAGCCAGATCAGTGGAATGCGTACCTTGGGTACGCAGAAATGCTCAGATCAGAGCTTGAGCAGGTTGAAGGGTTTGTCGACAACATCCACTATCGCAGCCTGAATCGGAATGGTTGGATACTCTCGCTCTCTAACTGGCAAGACGGAAAGGCCGTGGTTCGCTGGCGGACGAAGATAAAGCACCACGAAGTCCAAGAGTTGGGACGTGGCGAAGTGCTTCTCGATTACCATCTCCGCGTCGGACAGATCACACAAGACACGCGGTTACCTGAAGGGATGGAACTGCGAGAGGAGCGGTTAGACGAGACCGAGATTGGCGTCGGGACTGCCGTGGTTCTCATTGACGCGAGACGTCCCTTAGATTGAACGAAACGACGAATCCTGCCGATTGCGCCGAATGGCTAGGTCTTCGGCCCCTCCATGCATTCCTCGATTGGGACCTGTTTGACGCAGTCTCGACGCCTGGGGACATCACTCTGGTAGCAACATTCAAGGATGGTGCCACAGCCGCCGCATTCATCGATTCGGTATCCATTCCAGACGATGCGCTGTTGCGTTCTGTACGGATCATCCGGGACTACAGCATGTTTGACCGGCGAGAAGCACCGCAATACTTCCCGGATGCTATGCGATCGTCAATTCGAAGCTAATCAATTCTGAGGCGGGTCGGTGAGCAACGAAAAAGACATTGGGACGCAACCCACGGACTCGAAGTCCCTTACGCTTCACATGGAGAGCTCTTAGCGCCATACATTGACCTCTCAGGAGATTTCCGAACCATGCCACGAATCGAACTTCCCACGCGAGAGCAGGCTCCAGCTGAAACCCAGTGGACGTGATATTCAAAAGGGTTCCAACGTGACTTTTGTATCGAGTTCTCAGCAAGATGATGGGGAGCGCCTAGTCGTCTTTTTCCGCCTCTGACGTCGTAGCAAGGCACTGGCTAGACGGTCGTTTCAAGAATGTATCGGTTTTCGCCTGGGTGCGATACTCAGTCGGATCGCATTGGAAGGCCTTTCGGAATGCCTTGACGAAGCTGCTCCTACTGTCATAGCCGGCAGAACGAGCGATTTGATCGACAGACATCTGGCTGGAGGCCAACTGTTTGGCAGCCTGTCTCATACGCAGATGGCGGAGGATAGTCATCGGAGACTCGCCTACAACCTCCGCAAAGCGGGCCATAAAACTGGAGCGACTCAGACATGCCGTGTTCGCAAGTGAAACAACTGTGTGATTGGACCCGGGATGCGCAGCCATTTCGGCAAATGCTCTGCATATCTGCGGATCACTGAGAATTGCAAATCGTTCAACCCAAAGATTCACAGAGGTCAGGGATCGGCGAAGAATGGTGATAATAACCTGCTTGAGGAGAGCGGCACTCATCGCGCCGGAACCCACTTCCTGTTTGACCAACTCTGAGATAGCGAGTTTGAGAGTTTCATCGAGCCGGTCGGTTTCGTCGAATTGTTCCACAACGGGTCCGCTCAGGTAAGAAAACACATCGGTTGATGATCCGTAGAAGGCATTAAAGAATCCGCAGATCAGAACTATTTCGGGCTCGCTATTCCCAGCTACATGGCGGCGTATTGGACCGGATGTTTCCACGCTAGACCAGTTTGGATCGGAGGCGAGCATCGACTTGCCGGCGGAGGGCGATGTCTCGATTTGAAACGGCATATTCGCTGGAAGAATGACGAGCGTATGGGGCTTGAGTTCAATCGGTGGAAATCCAGAGACGAACATTTTGCCGACGCCTTTGAGGTTGTAATGCAGTCCGGTCACGCTGGCCGCACCCATTTCTAGTCGGTTGCCGCGGCTTACCAAGCACTCCGATAGTGCTATAACGTTGACCTCCAACGTACTCATCAGACTGTTGAGGTGAGTTTGGGATACGCGGACTATAGGTTCGATCTTCAATTCAACGCTCTCGATCTTGAATGGGCCGTGCAGCACGCACAGCGATTGCGAATTCAGTCGTTCGGGACTGGACCTGCTAGCGTGACCGCATACCACCCACCTTCGTCTTTCCACTGATTGTGAATCGAGAACCCAGTGTCTTCCAATAATGCACGCAACGAGGAAGATGTGTACTTGTAGCTGCTCTCCGTATGGATCGTTTCGCCGGCTTCAAACTCGAGATATAGATCTGCAAGCAGAACGGAGACACGTTGCCTCTGTACATCTTTCTAAATGCATCTCCATTCGCGCTAGTTTCGCATTCCATACGGCACGGTGCGCAAACATTTCAGGAAGGAAGTCGGCGTGAAGCTCTGCATTGAGTCGCCTCAAAACATTCCGGTTGAACTCGGCCGTGACGCCTTGAGCATCGTATCGGCAACTTCGAGCCACTCGACGCACGCAAAATTCTTAGCAATTTAAGGCACCAACTTCATTCTGCCGATACGTTACCTCCCGGCAGGTCCAGCTCCAAACTTTTCCGGGCTCCTTCGAGAGCCGCAAGAGAAATATCAATCGGGACATACGTTAGTTCAGACGAAAGAGTTTGCGCCTCGGAAAGGAGGATGCTCGTCTTTTCTGCCGACCCGGCGCCGAGCTCAATGATGCGAACGGGAGCATTTGGTTGGGTGAGTACCCGGCCCAAGATGCTCTTCACATTGTCTCGCAGGATCTTTCGCTCGAGCTGAGAGACATAGTATTCCGGCAGCGCAGTGATTTCTTCAAACAATGCAGATCCAGCATCATCGTAAAAGAGCCAAGGAGCTAGCGACTTCCGCTTGCTCATTGACCCTTTGCGAACTTCAGAGATGACAGCATCCACGGACTCGGCATCGCCGAGGATGGTGGATGTTTCGATCGATATGGATTTCATGTACGCTTAGATTTTCAATCAAGGACGCTCGAAGGAACCTGAACATTTCTACAGGCTAGCAAGGCTCCCACATCCCTTTTCAAGAATTCAACTTGCTCCTCTGATGTGCAATTCCAATGCCTCCAACCCTTTAGATCGGAGAGAAGAAGAGGTTAGGCATTGGATGAAAAGGTCCGTTCTTTTTGGCGGACACGTTCAAAGTCCGCCTTCGTCAAAGGTCCCACCGTCAATTCCGGGTTCTTCCATTACATATCCAATGGAGAGAACCCAAACTCAAAAAGAAATCTCTTGGCAACACTCTTTCAGTACCTATTTCTTGTCTATTGTCCGGTCGAGAAACTCATGTTCAGCGGCCCAGGAAAAGTTCAGTTCTTCCGATAAGACAGCGGCAGCGAGACGGAGGAGGTCGCTTCAAATCACCGCGAACGCCACTTCGGAGGTTGCCAACCACCTCCGAACGAACGGAACACTCCTACGGCGGAGCGCGCTGCATCGGCTCGATTTGCGGCCAACTGATCCTGCGCCGTTAGCAGCTGACGATCCGCATCCAATACATCAGTAAGGGTGATCGACCCGGCCCGATAAGCCTCTTGTGAGAGGTCGCGGACACGTGTTAACGACCGCACCTCGGCTTGAACCTCGACGCTGTAAGCCTCAGTTTCGGAGAGCGATGCAAGAGCGTTTTCAACATCCTCGGCGGCCTTCAGTACAGCTTGCCTGTAGTCGACCAGTGCCTCCGCATTTATGCCGCGAGTTTGTTTGACCTCTGCATTAACCCTGCCGAAGTCGAAAAGTCGCCACCGCAATCCCGCGACAGCAGCAGGCTGGAAACCACCTGAGGTGAACAAACTTCCCGAGTTCAAACTGTCGAAGCCAAGCACACCCGCTAGAGATATTTTTGGGTAATACTCAGCAAGGGCTACTCCGATCCGCTCGTTCGAGGCCGCGAGCCGCCTCTCAGCTGCGATGATGTCTGGTCGGCGGCGCAGAACATCTGTCGGTCCCTGATCAGCAATACTGGGAATGGATGGTACAGGTGTCACAGTATCGAGCTCGTTTGCGTAAGTACCGGGCTGCGCACCCATCAAGATGTCGAGACGATTCAACTGCTTCTCAAGAGCCAGTCGAAGCGGCGGAAGTGTGGAGCGAGCTTGCTGCAAGAGAGCTCGCGATTGTTCGATCTCACGCTTCGTCGCAGCGCCCGCTTCGTAGCGGTTCTGCACGAGTCTTAACAGATGTTCGTCCGTTTCGATCTGGCTTTTCGCAATTGCGATTCGAGCCTGATAGCCACGGACCTGCAAATAGGCGTCGGCAGCGTCAGCGGCGATAATAATACGAGTGCCGATCCGGTTCGCCTCAGCAGCTTGCACTTCATCTCGAGCGGCTGCAGCATTATGACGAATCCCGCCCGCCAGATCGAACTCCCAGCTTGCGGCCGGTCCAACTGTGAATTCGTGAATGTTCCTTCTAAAATTGGGTACATCGCGGGAAATCGTACCCAGATTTCCCTCTAAACTCTGGTGCTCGCTGTTTGCGGAGGCGTCGAGTTCCCCAGCCGGGAACAGTCCTGCGCGAGCCCCTGCAGCAACAGCCCGTGACTGGTTGACTCGTTCGAGCGATGCGGCAAGGTCAAGGTTCTGACTCAAAGCCCGCTGCACAATAGTTACGAGCATCGGATCGTTGAACCCGTTCCACCACTCGTCGAGCGATGGAGCGGGCGTGTCGCGGGAGTTCGGGACTTCCAACTTGTTGTGAAAGGGAGCAAGCTCCGCTGCAGGCGGCGGAGGAGCCTTGTACTTCGGACCAACGGAGCAGCCCTGGAGAAACATATTCAGCAGCAATATGGTCAGACTCGCCGTCGTGGTTAGAGAGGATGCCTGGGTCTTGCGGTCTGTACTGACCTTACCTTTGCGCACAAGAACGTAGAAGGCTGGCGTAAATAGAAGTCCAAAGATGGTCACGCCGAGCATTCCGAAGAACACCGTAGTTCCAAGCGATTGCCTCATTTCCGCGCCAGCGCCATGCGCAACTGTAAGCGGCGCCACGCCTGCGATGAAAGCAATAGACGTCATCAGGATTGGTCGAAGACGCACATGTGCCGAATGCACAGCCGCTTCTTGAGGATCCGCTCCGTCGTGATCCTGCCGCTGTTTGGCATACTCGACGATCAGGATCGCATTTTTAGCAGCTAAGCCGAGTAGCACGACGAAACCAATCTGCGCGAGGATGTCAATCGGCATTGTCCGGAGATTGAGTCCCGTCGTTGCCGCGAGCAGACACATCGGTACGATCAGCACGATCGCCAGTGGAATCTTCCAGCTTTCGTACTGTGCAGTAAGCACTAGGAACACAAAAAGTGCCGAAGCGCCGAAGATAGCAGCCGTTGGGATGCCTTTCTTCGACTGCTGGTACGCCAGATCCGTCCATTCGAAAGTAATACCGGGGGGAAGATTTTCCTTGGCGAGCTTTTCGATGCGCTTGAGCGCCTCTCCCGACGAGACACCCGGAGCGGCCTCGCCCATCACTTCGGAGGCAGAATAGAGATTATAGCGAGGGATGCGGTAGGGGGCGGTCTTCTCTTTGAAAGTCGCCACTGTACCTATCGGAACCATTTCGCCTGTTGCGTTACGAACCTTCAGTCGTGCGATCGCCTCCGGGGTTTGACGGAATTGTTGATCGCCCTGCACAAAGACTGGATAGGTGCGTCCGAGGAGATTGAAATCGTTCACATACTGCGATCCCATATAGAGCTCGAGCGTCGGGAAGACATCGGCGGTGGAAAGGCCGACCTTCTCAGCTTTTTCGCGGTCGATATCCGCATAAACACTCGGAGACCCAGCATTGTAGAGTGTGAAGACCGCGGCAAACGCGGGATCTTTCCTGGCCGCGGCGACGAGTTTGTTTGTCGCATCGGCAAGAGCTTGGGGGCCCAATTCGGCGCGATCTTCAAGCATCATCTTGAAGCCGCCAGCCGTGCCAAGGCCCTTTACGGCTGGCGGGTTCACGACAAGGATGTTGGCGCCTTTGAAGCCAGCAAACTCCTTGCGTAAGGTCGCCAGCATGGACGCGGCATTGACTCCTTTTAGATCCTCTCCAAAGAGCGATGGCAACGAGATAAATACCGTGCCAACGTTCGGAGCGATTGTATTCGTCGTTCCATCGAATCCGGGGTCTGCGGATGTGTGTTTGATTCCGTAAGTATTGAGAGCGATCTCATTCACCCGGCGAACGACCTCATCCGTTCGTTCCAAGCTCGATCCCGGAGGAAGCTGGCAAACGATTACAAGATACCCGACGTCCTGCTGAGGGATGAAGCCGGTGGGCATCCGAAACATCTGGAAACCTGTCAATCCGATAAGAGCGAGGTAGATCAGAAAAATTACCCTGGGTACTCGAACGAAGCGGCTCGTCAGATTGCCGTAACTTGTCGACAGCCAACTGAATGCAGCGTTGAAGCGAGAGAAGATCGGGTGCAGGACACGGGCCAAGCTTACGCGTCCGTTGTGCTCGCCGCCAAGCGCGTGTGGCTTCAACAAGACAGCGCAGAGTGCGGGACTGAGAGTAAGCGAGGCGAAGCACGAAATGATGGTTGAACCAGCAATCGTGATGGCGAACTGTTTGAAGAACAATCCAGGGATGCCTGAGATGAAGGCAACTGGGACGAAGACTGCGCAGAGCGTCAAAGCAATAGCAATGAGCGCGGTTGACACCTCGGTCATTGTCTCGTGGGCGGCCTCGCGTGGCGACATGCCTAGCGCCATGTTCCGTTCGACATTCTCAACCACGACGATGGCGTCGTCGACGACGATACCGACGGCAAGCACCAATCCGAACAGAGACAGGTTGTTGACTGACCCGCCCAGTATCGTCAAGATCGAGAACGTGCCTATCAGGGAGACCGGGATTGCTACGACCGGAATGATTGTCGCGCGCCAACTCTGCAGGAAGATATAGACGACCAGGACAACGAGTACTACAGCAATAAAAACCGTTACTATGACTTCATGGATCGACTGACCCACGAATGTGGCGGGATCGTAGATCTTTATGTAGTCCACACCTGGCGGGAAGGTCTTCTTAAGTTCGGCCATTCGCTTCCAAATCGTCTTTTCCAGTTTCACCGCGTTTGCGTCGGGTGTTGGAACAACTACCCATTGGGCGCTCGGATATCTGTCCGCATACGCCAGTGAGTTGTAGTCCGCAGAGCCCACTTCGGCGCGGCCGATCTCGCGAATTCTGGTAATGCGGCCTTGGCTGTCCGCTTTCACAATCACATCCTCGAACTCCTGAGGCGTGCGGAGACGTCCCAACGCTTCGATGTTGAGTTGATAAGCACCCTTCGTCGTTACCGGCGGCTGATTCAGCACACCAGCGGAGATTTGCGCATTCTGTGCACGAAGCGCTGCAAGAATCTCAGTCGCGCTGATGTTGTAAGCGGCAGCCTTATCCGGATCGATCCAGATACGCATTGCATATTGCCGGTCGCCGAACAATAGAAAGTCCGCGACGCCGGGCAGGCGAGCAATCTCATCCCGGATGTGGATCATGTAATTCGAAAGGTACTGAGGCGAACGGGAACCATCCGGCGAATAGGCGTGGACGGCCAGCAGGAGGTCATCAATAGTCTTCTTTACCTGCACGCCTTGAAGCTGAACTTCCTGAGGCAAGCGCGCAAGCGTATTCTGGACGCGCGTTTGGGTGAGCAGCAGGTCGCTATCAGCATTGGTTCCGATCTTGAAGATGACGGTGATAGTAAGCTGTCCATTGCCTGTGGACTGGCTGCTGACATACTCCATGCCTTCCACACCGTTGATAGCCTGCTCAAGCGGCGTTGCAACGGTACGAGCAATAACATCCGAGGAAGCGCCGGGATATAGTGTCGTGACCTTGATAGTCGGGGGAACAATGTTCGGATACTGTGTGATCGGCAACGAGAACATGGTTGCCAGTCCGGCCAAAACAATGAACACGTTGAGAACAATTGCAAAACGCGGATGGTCGATGAAAAAATGGGAAAGTTTCATGGCCGTTCTTAGTTGCTCCCTTCATCGGAACCAGCGATGAGCGTGCCCGCCTCGGCCGATACCTTCATCCCTGGTGCTACCGGCGGTCCGCCGATTACAACTCGGTCCGAAGGAGCAAGTCCGGAATAAATGACACGCAAGCCGTAACGGAGACCGCCTGTCTGCACCTTCTTTTCATTGAGCACACCATCCGCTCCAGCAACTAGAACCACGCGATCCGTCTGATCCGCCGATACGGCGGTATCCGGAACAAGAAGCACTTGGTGTGAAGACTGGAAGTCCACTCGTACACGACCAAACTCCCCCGGGGTCAAGAACAGATCTGAATTAGGCACAGTAGCGCGGGCATGAATCGTTCCACTCGCACGGTCGAGGCTGTTATCGAGGAAGTTCAAGGTGCCTTGGCGCAAGAACTGATTCTCGTCGCTCAGCGCGATATCAACTTTGTTCGCCAGCGCGCTCTTATGAGATGCCCGATCGCGTTGGAAGTTGAGGTAGTCACTCTCACTCATGTCGAAGTTGAGATAGATAGGATCGATTGAGACGATGGTCGCCAGAAGCGTGGTGGAGCTACCGCCGCCTCGGTTTCCTGATACAAGATTTCCGACCGACACGAGGTGGGTTCCCATACGTCCTGAGAACGGCGCGTAGACGTGGGTTCGATCGAGATCGAATTTCGCGTCGCGGACCTGCGCTTCGGCCTCGTCCAGTGCCGCCTGGGCCGATCTTTGCTCCGCAGAACGTTGCTCGACGTTCTCGATAGTTCCCGCATCTGTTTTTTGCAGGGTCTGAGCACGGGCTAGCTCGTTCTTTGCCAATTCGAGTCTCGCCCGAGCCGTCGCAGTTTGAGCGGTGCCTTCGTCAAACTTGATCTGGTAGGGAGCGGGATCGATCGTGAACAGGAGAGCGCCCTTCCGGACTACGTCGCCATCCTTGAATCCGATATGGGTAAGTGTGCCCCCGACCTGTGCCCGCAATTCGACCTGATCCACGGGCGAGAACTGTCCCAAAAGCTGTAGCCGTTCGTGAAGATCCCGCTGCAGCGGCTGAGCAACTGAGACTACCGTTGTGGAGGCTGCAGCACTGACAGGTGCCTCGTGAGACAGTTTTGGTGCTACCACTACAGCCGCTACAACGACCACAACCAGAGCGGCAATACCCCCATACAGCTTTGGTCCGTGTTTCGCGGAGCCTTTCTCGCTCCCGGATTCCGCCGTGCTATTTTTCACTGTGCTATCCATGTTGTCTCCGCGTATGAGATTGTTTTGAATCGATCCTTGTGAACGTCAGAACTTTCGGTAAGCTGTCGCTGGCCTATTGCCGCGAGGTATTGTGGGGCTTCACTACTCGCTGACTGCGCGGGCCCCTGCTCTAAGGCTCTACTCCGGTCAACGTTGTTTTCAGTACGTCGTGTATGTTTCCAATTCATCGAAATTGAGCGGGCTTGCATTGGCGTCCAACCACATCCTCAGAACGTCGCCTTCAATCGTGCCTTGGGACGTCAACTCGCGAGCGAGAGATTCGATCAGAGGTTGATCCGTCCGCAGAGGCCGCGAAGCCTACTTGCAGCCCTCTTCAGGGATTCAATCTGTGCCTCTGATGCGGAATCCCACCCGCCTCCACCCCTTAGATCGAAGAGGACAGGAGGTTCCCTCCACATTAAGCGTGCGATAGAAAACGGTGGGCGTAATCGTGTTTGACATCCAAACTTTCCTCCGGCGCACGAATCACACCCTTCGAGAGACTAAGCCGCGATAACACGCAACTCCCTATAGGAATGTCTAGGTTTAGAGCAATACAAAATTGCAAGTGCAGAAAAGAGCAGGCCACGGACTGATTGAAGCAGTAAGCGCATCTGTCAACACACAAACCACGCCTAGTTGGTCCTCTGTTAATCAGCTATTTTCGGCAACTAGGGCCACCGTTAATCGTCTCAACGAAGCCTTGCTCTCATTCTCATTGATCCTTAGTTAGGGTCATGATTCATTACTCGGCAACGTGGAAATGCGATCGATGATGTGAGCGATTGCGCTCTAGCCGATGCAAATCCTTTTGCCGATCCATTCATCTTCGGCGAAAGGGCTGACCGTTAGACCAAGAATTAGATGGGCGCGCGAAAACGGCGTTCGTGGCTGGATCGACCCACCTCTGAAGAGATCTGGTAATCGTCTGACAAGAAAGCAATTCCTTCTCGTCACTGGTGGGCAGCGGTCAAGCCTGGGACGAGATCATATTCTTAAATTCATCGTCCATCTCAAGCGCGGCGATATGGTCGAAATAGTTACTGATGGTTTTAATCCCAATTCCGATCAGGACTTCTAGCAACTGCTCTTTCTTGTAGCCGGCATCGAAGAAACGTTGGGTCATCTCCCGGGAGATAAATCCCCGCCGTGCGACTAATTCTCGTGTGATCGAGACGAGTGCATTTAGCTTCGGATCTTTCGGGTTTCCGCCAGATTCGATTGCAAGGAGCGCATCCCCAGGAACATTTGCGAAGAACCGCGCCAAGGCGCTATGAGAGATACTGCAATACGCACAATTATTCTCTTTGCTTGCTGTGAGCAGTACGATTTGTCTTTCAGCAGGTGTCAGCGTCCCGAGCTCGAAGCCAAGATTCGCATTGAAGTAGACGCCAAGGGCGACCGGCGAGGACGCCATGG
>Ga0193753_10002174_pt1 | contig 15843 bp, 11 predicted proteins | sample H1c2metaG_FD_144925 | JGI IMG/M metagenome (GOLD analysis project Ga0193753, IMG submission 144925) | Soil microbial communities from a riparian zone of the East river system, Colorado, United States - H1c2 | ecosystem: Environmental > Terrestrial > Soil > Riparian zone | place: USA: East... | reverse complement strand
CAAGGGCCTATCGGTCGCAAAGGCGGTAGCGCACGCCCTCGCCAGTGAGTTTCGCAACTCAGCGGACACTGCTCAAAAGCGGACTGAGACCAGTCTCATCGAGCGATTCCTCTATCCCAAGTTCGGTCCTGGGCAGATGTGGGAGGAGGTAGCACGTCGCGTCTCTGCGGGCGGAGGTCAAATCCATCTTGGCCATCGAATAGTCGGGATCGAGCACGACGGTATTGCTGTCACGGCGGTCAATGTGTTGGACGAGGCGACGCGATCGCAGCAACGAGTCTCGTGCGACTTTCTAGTTTCAACGATGCCAGTTCAGGACCTCATTGCATTGCTCCGGCCGGCGGACTCGCAAGTCCAACGGATTGCAGACAACCTCCCATATCGTGACTTCATGACGGCCGGCCTATTGCTCCGCCAAATGAGCCCAGGCACCGACCGTCGCGACGTGAGACGATTTAACGGCATGCCGCCGGATAATTGGATTTACATTCAGGAGCCAGATGTGAAGATCGGGCGTCTCCAAGTCTTTAACAACTGGAGCCCGGCCCTGGTCGCCGATCCCGCCACGATCTGGCTGGGCTTGGAATACTTCTGCAGCGAGGGCGATGAACTTTGGTCGATGGACGACGGCCGGTTCATCGACTTCGCGGCCACGGAACTCGAAAAAATCGGCTTGATCAGCCGTAGGGACGTGATCGACGGCACTTTGGTTCGAGTCCCCAAGGCATATCCTGCTTATTTTGGTGCGTATGGCGAGTTCGAAACGATCCGCGCCTACCTGGATCAGATTTCAAATCTCTATCCCGTCGGCAGAAACGGCATGCACCGGTACAACAACCAAGATCACTCCATGCTGACTGCCAACATTGCGGTCAATTCGATGATCAATGGCGGGAGCGGCAAGTCGAGCATCTGGCGCATCAATGCCGACGGCGAGTATCACGAAGATGTGGCCGTTCGCGAACCTGGACAAATGCCCCGGTCGACCGCAAAGATGTGATCAACAGCACCCTAGTGGGAGAGCTGAAGGCGTAGCCTTCATATTTTTGCGGCATGCGGTCAGGATAGTAATAACCCACTATGAATGCGGCGGCCGCAAACGATCCAATGTCGGAGCACGAGTAGCTCATGGAATTGACGATTCTGATGCCCTGCCTCAATGAGGCCGAAACCGTCGCAACCTGCGTACGCAAGGCGCACAGCTTTTTGACACGAACCGGCATCGAAGGTGAGGTGCTGGTAGCGGACAATGGTTCGTCAGACGGCTCGCCGCAACTTGCGCGGGACGCCGGGGCCCGCGTCGTGGAGATCTCGAAGAAGGGCTATGGCAACGCGCTGATCGGCGGAATTGAGGCAGCGACTGGACGCTATGTGATCATGGCCGATGCCGATGATAGCTACGATTTCGCGCAGCTCGATGCCTTCGTCGACGGCTTACGCGCGGGAAACACCATGGTCATCGGTCACCGCTTTCGCGGCGGCATTCAGCCTGGCGCAATGCCCTTGCTGCATCGCTACCTCGGCAATCCGGTGCTGAGCTTCGCTGGACGCCTTTTCTTTTCGTCCGACATCGGTGATTTTCACTGCGGCCTGCGCGGCGTCGATCGGGCGGCCACGCTAGAATTGGGACTACGCGCCTCAGGAATGGAATTCGCCAGTGAAATGATTGTCAAGGCGACGCTGGCTGGCTGGCGCATCGCCGAGGTTCCCACGGTGCTCTCGCCCGATGGGCGCTCACGCGCGCCACATCTGCGCAGCTGGCGCGACGGGTGGCGCCACCTGCGCTTTCTCCTGATGATGAGCCCGCGCTGGCTAATGCTGTATCCGGGTGCCTGTCTGATCGGAGTCGGTGTCGCGGCCGAAATCGCGATTTTACATGGACCGGTCGTCATCGGCGGCGTTGGTTTTGACATCCACTCCATGCTGTACGCGGGCGGCGCAACCATTCTCGGCGTTCAGCTAATATTGTTTGCGCTCTTGGCTCGGACTGTTGGCGTATTAAAGGATCTCTTACCTATCTCGCCGCCGCTCGAGCGCTTCTTGCGTGTTTTCACTCTCGAGCGCGGCATTTTATTCGGCCTGGTGCTCGGTCTTTCCGGTTTGGCGCTCGCAATTTACTCGGTAGAAAGCTGGGCACATGCACGCCTCGCTGCTCTCGATCCGGCGACGATGATGCGAGTGGCGATTCCGTCAGTTACTTTGATGCTTGCGGGCGCAGAAATTGTTTTCGCGTCGTTCTTGCTCGGTCTGATCGACGTGCGCACACCCAGCGCGGGCGATTCATGAGTGTAGCCGAGAACATTGTTGCGTCGGGACGCCCCGATGTGCCTGTCACCACAACGAGCTTAGCCACGGTTCCCCGTGTGCCCGTGTACGTCGCCTGCACCCTGGCGGCGCTGATAGCCAACTATCTGCTTGGCAAGGACATGGCGTGGGACACGCTAAACTATCACCTCTACGCCGGATTCAGTGCCCTCAACGATCGCTTCGCTCAGGACTATTTCGCCGCCGGACCGCCTTCCTACTTCAATCCGTATGCCTTCGTGCCTTTCTATGTCCTGGTTAAAGCTGGTCTTTCGCCGCTCGTAATCAGTTCCTTGTTGGCGATAGTTCACAGCATCATTTTCTGGATTGTCTACGAGCTTGCGATTTGCGTTTGCCCATCATACGACCGTCGCTTGCGGATGACGTTCGGCGTGTGTGCGATTGCGATGACGTTCCTCAACCCGATTCTGGTGCAGCAGATTGGTTCTAGCTTTGCCGATATTACGACGGCAGAACTAATGCTGGGCGGATGGTTGCTGCTCGCTCAGGCCGTGCGCGCGCCACACTCGGCACGGGTGGTCTGCGCCGGACTTCTGATTGGATTTGCGACCGCATTGAAGCCGACCAATGCCGTGCACGCGGTTGCCGCCTGCACGCTATTGATCTTTCTGCCCAAGGCCATTTTTGGCAGGATCCGCTACGTGCTAAGTTATGCCGCTGCGCTGGCGCTGGGCTTTACCATCGTCGTGGCTCCCTGGTCTTATCGGCTCGAACAGATGTTCGGCAATCCTCTATTCCCATTGATGAACGGCTGGTTCCGTTCTCCAGAATTTACCACGGAGCCGCTGCGCCATTTCCGTTTCATTCCAGCGTCCATCGCTGAGGCCTTGTGGCGCCCATTCGCGATCGTCAATCCGGTGCAAATGGTGCAAGAAGAATTGACGGCCCCGGATCTGCGGTATGCCGTGTTGGCAGTGCTAGCCAGCATGCTGCTAGCGGGTTGGCTGGCGAGGCGTCTTGCCCACTCGTCGGCGTCTACGGCGCCATCGGAGCCGGCGGCGGCGACTCGGGTGTTGGCTGCACTCGGCTGCGGTTTCGCCACCGACTGGGTGCTGTGGCTGAGCGCTTCGGGCAACGGCCGATATTTCCTGCCTATGGCCAGCGTCGCGGCGATTCTGATCGTTGCCCTGATTTTCCGACTCTTCGCCGCGCGACCGAAGCTGCGCAATTACGTTCTCCTCGTAATCTTGAGCGCTCAGATAGTGCAAATCTACTATGGAGCGGACCATCGCTGGAATGCGGATGCGGCGCCCTGGGATCGTAACTGGCTCAGTATTGAAATGCCGGAGAAGCTGTCGACCGAACCAAACCTTTACTTGACCACGGGCGTGCAGTCGAATTCTTTTATTGCGGCATATTTAGCCAAGGGTTCGGGACTGGTCAATTTCTCCGGCGCGTACGTGCTCGGATCGAATGGAGCGGCTGGAGCAAGAATCGAGGCGCTCATGCATCGGTATGCTCCGCGGCTTCGAGTACTCTGGCGTGCCACACAGTCGGAGGCGGCGAATTTGCCACGCGACTACCGGTTCCCGGTCAATGATTCGCTTGCGCGATTTAGCTTGCGGATAGACCCTAGCGACTGCTCCAAGATTATCGTGCACGGCTTGCCTCCCGACATGGAGATCAATTTTTCAGGGCTGCTTTCCAGTGGGCCTGTGAAACCATCTTCTAAGACGCAACCCAACACAAGTTATTTGATAACGTGTCGCATCATTCCAGACGACAGCAATCGCCGAACCGAGGCAGACCGCGAGCGCGCGGTCAACGTCGCCTTCGACCGCGTTGAAGACGCCTGCCCGGCACTCTTCCAGCCGCGCCGCCTGCACTCAGAACACGTTCGCGACGTCTGGCACCGGGTCTACGTTAATACCGATATTGTCCTAGTGAGTATTCACGGCAAAATCAAGTTTATGAATCCGCCCCATAGTGAATCGTTGATTTCTCTCGGCCCCGAAAGCGAATGGGCAAAAGCGCCTTTGCGACTTGCCTGCGGGCGTCGAAATGGCGCCTACTTCGCGGACGTACTGAAATCCGAGGAATAGTAACCCCCCTCTATGCCAACCTACCTACTGATCGCGGCAGTAACACTGAATGCCGTCGCCGGACAATTGCTTCTTAAACACGCGCTCGCCACATTGGGAGGTCGAGCCGCCCTAGGAACAATGTCCAAGTTTATTGCGGATGCTCTCTCCTCGCCCTGGATGTACGCGTCGCTCGCAATCCAGGGACTAGGTTACATTTTGTGGATCGTGCTCATATCGCGCGAAAAGCTCGGCGTAGCCACGGCAAGCGTCGGCGCTGGTTTTTACGCTCTAATGCCACTCTGTGCGTGGGTTATGTATGGCGAATCCCTAACTAATATTCAGTGGCTCGGCATCGGTTTGATCACGATAGGGGTCACTTGCGTGAGTCTTGGTCTCACTGCGACACCTTGATACGTGCATTCAGCTCGGCACGACGCGGCCCGCAACTAGCAATCGCCTGATGAATGTAGGAGACGATCGATGGCATTGGCCAGAATCAAGGAACTGATCATAAAACGCCAGCAGGCGGCTGGGGCCCAGTTGCTGTCATCCGAAGACGTCGAGCGCATCGCCGCCATGTTTGCGTCGGTCGAGTCGGGCGATGTTCGGGCTCGGCCATCTAAGTATTGGGTAGAACTTAACAAGATGAACCTGGCTCAGTTGCAAGAGCATGGCTATGACAACTTTAAACGTACGATCGCCCTCAATTACTTCACCTTTGTGCGAATCCTGCCTTGGGACGCACAGTTTCGCTTTCTGCTAAGAAAGCTGCCTGTGGGCACGTTTATGCGCTGCCTCAAAAACGCGTTACTTGCGGGCAAACACGAGTATTTTTCTTCCTTCAATGGAATACAGTCAATCCTCTACAATTTCCTCACCTTGGCGTCATGGGAATTCACCAGACACGCGGTATCTGACGCGAATCTGCTGGCGCTTCGCGAACCCGAGGATGGTAATCCGGCGGCGATCCATGATGACTCTGGCGCCCTCATTTCGCAAGATTTGGCAAGCTCGATTCTCGAGATTTCCTCGATGGGAGCTGGCTTGGTGTCCGGTTCTGTGGTGCTCGAACTCGGCGCGGGCTATGGCCGCGATGCCTACGCAATGCTAGCCACGCAGCCAGGCATCAAGTACGTTATCGTTGATATCCCCCCCGCCCTTTGGGTGGCCGAGACTTACCTACGGCGCCAATTTCCCAACCGTCGCATATTTCGCTACCGGGAATTTACAAATTTTGAGGAGGTCGAGAGTGAGTTCCGCGATAGCGACATCTCATTCTTTCTCTCGACACAAATCGCGAAACTTCCGGATGGCTTGGCTGATCTAGCGATTAATATCTCGTCCCTTCACGAAATGCGCCCGGAGCAGATTTCTTTCTATTTTTCGGAATTCAACCGCCTGCTGAAAGACGAGGGAGTGTTCTATTTCAAGCAGTGGAAACGGGGAGCCGTGCTGTTTGAGAATGTGGTCATCCGTCAGGAGGACTATCCGATTCCCGGTTCCTGGCTCTGCGAACTTTCGCGCGAAGCGCCGCTACAAACCCGTTTCTTTGAGGCGCGCTATCGCAAGTCCACTCGAACTCAAAACCGTCAGCCGATCAGATAGCATTTCTTTTGTCAGCGACACGACGAACCGTGCGCCGTCGACTTGCCGCGAGCTGTCTTACGGTCGGATGAGTGTCGCGATGTTGTTCCACCAAGGCCCAACCCTCGCCTCGGCGACTATTGAGGCCGCGTCAAAACTGATTGCCAGATGTTGACGCATTTCGTCCCGCGTCATGTAACTTATCGGATCCCCGGTAAGCCAGCGGTCCGAGGCGTAACACAGCCAATGGATGGGCGTGCGGTTTCGTTGCCAATCCTTGAATATGAAGGTGCCCTTTGCGGCCAATACGGTCCGAATCGAGTTAAGCAATTCCTGACGGAACCCTACCGGGACGTGATGCAATACATCGCTGAGGATGACTAAATCATACCGTCCTGGGTTCTTTTTGGCGATTTCCTTAACGTCCGAGTGGATAAATTCAACGTCACGGAGCGATCCTCGATACAGACGCCCGATCCGCGGAGTAATGTCAATGGCGGTGATTTTGGCGCCGGGATAAGTGGTTCTCAATCGCTCCGTGACCGCGCCCTCTCCACAGCCCACTTCCAGGATCATGCTGGCCGAGGGCTGCCACCGTTGCATGAGTCCTATGAATGCGTCTAGGTCAAGATAGATGGATCGATAGGCGGCGCTGATTCGTGGTTCGAATGGTCCGAACATTTTGCGAATGAAAGGGCCCGGTTTCACGTTAGTACACGCCGGCAATTTTCGCGCGAATGCGCGGCACTACGCGCTCCGCGATTCGAGAATCGCGGAGGTAGCGTCGAATGCCCGCGGGCCCGAGCCGCAAGACTTTCGCGGCCGCCCGCCATAAACCACTTCGATCGCCTGCGGATGCCGAGGCGAGAGCGACGTTTACGGCAATTGAGGCCCGTGCAACCGGCTCGGTCTGTCTCGAGAGCCCGGGATGTCTGCTGATATGGCGTGCAAGGACCATCTGCATTTGATTCGCGAAATTTTCAGCGTCACGGCTTCCGGTGGAAGTCAGCGAACCACCGTGAATACGGAAACCCACCGTAATCGCATCGTGATAGTAGACGGATCCGGTTGCCACGAGCTTTAGCCAGATATCCCAGTCAGCTGTATACCAGAGTTTCTCATCCAGACCTCCGCAGCCAAGCCATGCGTCCCGTCGGAAAACCGGTGCAGGTGCCGCGATGAAATTTTGAACCAGCAGTCGTTCTGTTACCAGGGTCGTTGAGAGTTCTCGGTCTGAGGGTAACGGACAGCGCCACACGCCGAGTTTGTGGCCGTCCTTGTCGATAATCACACTGGGTGCGAGGTGTAGAGGGGCGTCAGGATCCGCATCTATCCAGGTCTGAGCAGCCGCTGCGCGCCCCGGAAGCCACAAATCATCCACACCCAGCCAGCAGACGTGGCTCGATTGGGCGAGTTCCACGCCGACATTGGTCTTCGCCTGCCATGACGAGAGGTCACAGCGTTCGAATATCCGCATCAGTAAGCGATCGGAAAAGCCGCGCGCAATATCGCGCGTGGCAGACGTTGGGCTACTGTCGATTAGCAGAACCTCAATACCTTGCGTCCCCTCAGCAACAAGCGAGGTTAATGAGGCGCCGATCCACTGCTCGCCGCGGTAGGAGGGTATTATCACCGTGAGCCAGGGAGGTCGTACGGCGTGAGCGTCGTTCATGGTCAAGCTGGTTTTAACCTGAGTTTGGAATCAATAGCGGCTTCCCTCAATAGTCCTTATCATTAGACTTGTTCCAATCTCAACTGTCCGATTTATAGTAGCTGGAGACGATCTACCGATCCGCTGCCTTGAAATGTGATCGCTCTCACCAATCTTGCAAATTCACTATCCTCCGGGGTTTTTCTCCACCCAACCAACTTATCAGGTTATTACGCGTATACGTTGATTTGATTGCGCGACCCACTGCTAAGAGAAACTGTTGGACGGCTGCTCCCCTTACTAACCATGTTTGCTGGTCCGGTTTGCGCTTTTCCGTGATTCGCGTCCGCCGGATGCGTCAGCTGACGCTAGAATAGGACCCATGCCAAATCCCGCCGTCTTGGTTGTCGATGACGAGCCCGACCTTTGCGAGTTGCTGTCAATCACGTTGCGGCGCATGGACCTTGATTCGCGAGTCGCAAATACTGTCGCGGAAGCACAGCGACTGCTCAAGGCCGAGCACGTCGATTTGTGCTTGACCGACATGCAGCTACCCGACGGCGACGGCTTAGAGCTGGTCAAATGGATACAGCAGTACTCGCCGAGCGTGCCCGTGGCGGTGATTACTGCGCACGGCAATATGGAGACCGCCGTGCGCGCTCTCAAATTGGGTGCATTCGATTTTGTGTCCAAGCCCCTGGACCTCGCGGGACTGCGCAAGTTGGTTGCCAGTGCCATTAAACTATCGGAAACCCAGAACGGTGACACCAGCGTCTTCGGCCCGCGTTTGCTCGGTATGTCCGCAGCGATGCAACACATGCGCGAGATGATCGGGCGCGTCGCGCGCAGCCAGGCGCCGGTTCATATTTTTGGGGAATCCGGGACCGGCAAGGAGCTGGTGGCGAAACTCATCCATGAATCGGGCCCACGGCGCGACGGCCCCTTTGTGCCGGTGAATTGCGGCGCCATTCCGACGGAACTCATGGAAAGCGAACTATTCGGCCATAAGCGCGGCAGCTTCACAGGCGCCGTGAGCGATAAGAAGGGCCTAATTCAATCCGCCGAGGGCGGTACATTGTTTCTTGATGAGATCGCCGACTTACCTCTTCATATGCAGGTAAAGCTGCTTCGTGTCATCCAGGAGAAGGCGGTGCGACCGCTCGGAGAGCAGCTCGAAGTTGGCGTTGATGTGCGCATCCTGTCCGCGACGCACAGGAACCTGTCGATTCTGGTTGCTGAGGGAAAATTCCGTGAAGACCTGTTCTATCGCGTGAACGTCATCGAATTGCGCGTTCCGTCGCTTCGCGAAAGACCCGAGGATGTGCAAGAACTTGCTGAGGCCATATTGCGGCGGTTGGGGCGACGCATGAAGATTTCGCCGCCAATGCTTGGCAGGGATGCACTGAGAGCGTTCGAAAGCTATCCCTTTCCCGGTAACGTGCGAGAACTTGAAAACATCCTCGAGCGCGCGATTACCTTGAGCACTGGCGGAGAGATAAGCGCCAGCGACATCCAGCTGCGGCCAACCCGGACCGACGCCCCCGCCGCGGCCAATACTCAAAGCGGAGGAGCGCTCGGGGATCACTTGGAAGATATCGAGCGCGACGCCATTCGAAAGGCGCTGGAGCAAACTCGATATAACAAGACGGCGGCCGCGAAGGTGCTGGGCATGTCGTTTCGAGCCTTGCGATATCGCATCAAAAAACTGGGGATCGAATGACACTTTCGCGACTTGAAGCACAAAAGGCCATCGTGTGATTATGTAATAGTCGGGAGCAACAAGCCCCGTAGTGCATGCCTCGAGATTTGAATCCTCCGGGAAAAAACGCAATGAAATGGTTCGATGCAAGCGAAGCCGCTAAAATCGGTGCTGAGTTGGCCGACCAATTCGCACCTCAGCCTGCAACGCGTTCCGGCATGCACGGCAACCAATCGGCATCCAGCAAACAGGGTGACGACTTACACAGGATTCTTCAAAGAGCCGACCGCGAGGTACGCGGTCTGCAGCTTAATTTTTATAAAAAGGCCAAGTTTGCGAACTCCTTTAAGTGGAGATTGATCGAAAATGGCATCGAACCCTCGATCGCCGATAGGGTAACCCAGTCGTTGATATTGCATCTTTCCCAGGATCCGTCCAAAGCGGCAAAGAGCAGCGACGCAGCGCCAAGTCGGGCAGACCTCGCAAAAATCCAGCAGCTACTTCAACAGGGCAACGGCTGCCTTACCCAAGGCGCATGGGCACAAGCCGCAGTCCACTACGAGCAATTACTCGAGCTGCAGCCCAATAATCCGGAGGCCCTAGCCCAACTTGGCTTGGCATTGTTCGGCCTGGGACGTTATGAAGAGGCTGAGCGCTACTATCGGCAGAGCCTGGAAATCAACCCCATGTCCGCATCGACGCTGTGCAATCTCGCGACGGTGCTGCAAAGCGATCCGCCGGAAGCCGAGAAATATTTGCGGCAAGCCCTGAAATTAAATCCGAAATACGCCGATGCGCGCAGCAAGCTGGGCTTGTCGCTCGCTTTCGCGGGTCGCTTGCGCGAAGCCAAGGGTGCCTTTCAGAAAGCGCTCAAGGTTGATCCTCGTCATGCTGAGGCCCTACTGGGTCTCGGACAGATCGCGCGCACGGAGGGGCACTTCGCAGAAGCTGAATCCTTCGTCAAACGCGCATTGAAAGTCGAACCCAAACTGCCGGGCGCCTGGGCCGCCATGAATAGCACTCGCCGAGTGACCATTGCCGACAGCAACTGGCTCAAGGAGGCAGAGGAGATCGCAGCAAGCGGGATCTCGGTTTGGCAGGAGGCTGAGTTGCGTTTTGCAATTGGCAAGTATTTCGATGACGTCGAGGATTTCGAACGAGCTTTCCAGAATTACAGACGCGCCAACGAACTGCTGAAAACAGTGGCGCTAAAATACGATCGACAAGCGCAGTCTCGTCTCGCGGACGACCTGATTCGCAGTCATTCGCGGGAAGCGCTCGTGCGAGCGGCAGCCGGCGGTTCCACCTCAATAAAACCCGTTTTCGTCTTGGGAATGCCGCGTTCCGGCACCTCGCTCGTCGAGCAAATCATTGCCTCACATCCGTCGGCCAGGGGTGCAGGCGAACTGCAGTTTTGGCTGGATGCTGCACGCGCAAACGACGCTGAGCTTCGACAAGGAGTCCTTGGCGAGCCTGTCAGGAAAAAGCTGGCTGAGGACTATTTGGGTGTTCTCGCACTCCACGGTGCAGATGCTTCGCGCGTGGTCGATAAGAGCAACTTCAATTGCGACTATATAGGTCTCTTGCACTCGGCATTTCCGAAGGCGCGCATCATCTACGTGCGCAGAGATCCAATCGACACCTGTCTTTCGGTTTACTTCCAGAATTTCTCGGCGACCATGAGATTCAGCATGGATCTGTCCGACCTCGCGCATTATTATCGGCAGCACGAGCGTCTGATGAAGCATTGGACTGCGGCGCTGCCTGCCGGGACGTTGCTCGAGGTGCCTTACGAAAAACTCGTCGCCGACCAGGTCGCTTGGACTCATCGGATCTTGGATTTCCTCGAGCTCGAGTGGGACGATCGCTGCCTGTCGTTCGACAAGACGGAACGCCCCGTCAATACGGCCAGCGCCTGGCAGGTGCGGCAGAAAATCTATGCTCGCTCAGTGCAGCGCTGGCGCCACTACGAAAAGTTCATCGGACCGTTGAAGGGACTCAGAGCCTAGAAAGTCCTCGGGGTCCGTGACAAAAAATGTCAGTCTGTGACCGTGTGCGCCAACGGCGGCGCCAGAAGACGACGACTCTATGTCAAGTCGGACCTACAGAGACTCGATAAATACACGCAATTTCATGACCTTAGCTTGCACGACCATGCATTGGCACAGCCCTTGCTTCCTTCTTGTCACCGGCGTGGGCCGTTGCTCGAATTATCAAGTGTTTCGTTTCAATTAGGAGTTCATAAATGCTTAAGCAAGTGCAACAGGGTTTCACCCTCATCGAATTGATGATCGTAGTTGCGATCATCGGTATTTTGGCGGCGATCGCCATTCCGGCGTATCAGGACTACACGATTCGCGCGAAGGTGACGGAAGGTATTGGTGCTGCCGATGCGGCGAAGACCTCTGTCGCTGAGGCCTACGAGTCGGGTGATATAAAGGGCGTAACCGCTCTAGCGACAGGCTGGGTTCCCACCCAATTTGCAACGAAGTACGTGACATCGGTAACTCTTACGGGCACTGGCCTCGTTACGGTCAAGTATTCAGCCGTCGTCCCGCAGATCAGCGGTAAAACGTTGACCTTGACGCCGTTCGTCGCCGGCACGGCGCCGTTAGTCGCCGGTTTGGTGGGCAGCGTTGACTGGGGCTGCGCAACCCTGACGGCCGCAGCATCCGCCGCCAACGGCTTGACGGTTCCTGCCGGTAACATGGGCAATTTGGATGCCCGTTACACGCCTGCGTCTTGCAAGTAATGACAATGCGCTGTTGGCGCGACTAGCGCTTCTGAAGCAGCACCGAAGCCCCTCCCATGGAGGGGCTTCTTTTTTGGGTGAGTCTGCCGGGTAGGCCCCAAGAAGGCTCATTTTGCGATCAATATCACGAGCGAGACGGCCGCGATGTGCGAGTATCCGCGGATGATTTGACAATTGCTCTGCAAGCTACGGATAGTAGAATAGAAACAGGCATGGGGTTTACTGTAAGTCCATGAATGACAACGCAATAGCGTCGGTTGGCGGCACCAGTCGGGTAGCGTTGGGCGGTCTTGCCCAGCGATTGGTGCAGGATGGCCTTCTCGATGAGAATGCCATGCAGGACGCTATTGCCAAGGCCAAGGAGAAGCGCACCAATTTAGTCACCCATTTGGTATCGATGAATTTGGCGACCGCGCGCGATATTGCCATTTCCGCCTCGAACGAGTTTGGTGTGCCATTGCTGGATTTGGACGCGGTCGCCCTCGATCAGGATGCCGTCCGCGTGGTGAGCGAGAAGCTCATGATGAAGCATCGCGTCCTACCCTTGATGAAGCGCGGCAAGCGCCTGTTCTTAGCGGTCGCCGACCCGACCAATCTGCATGCCTTGGACGAAATTCGCTTCCAAACCTCCATGAGCATTGAGTTCGTGGTCGTTGAGGACAATAAGCTTCAGACCGCGGTGACCAAAGCGATCGATCAAGCCGAAGCGGTCATGCCCAACCTGACCGACGATGACTTCGACCTTGAGAATCTCGAGGTTTCTGGCGGCGATGAGGACCCCAGTGCGGATGCCTTGGGGCGCGACGACGTCGAAGATGCTCCGATCGTGCGTTTCGTGAACAAAATCATGCTCGACGCCATTAAAAAAGGCGCCTCCGATATCCACTTTGAGCCCTATGAAAAACTGTTTCGCATCAGAACACGCTTGGACGGTGTTCTGAAAGAAGTCGCCGTACCTCCGGTGCAACTGGCAGTCAAGATCGTCGCGAGACTCAAAGTCATGGCGCGTCTCGACATCGCAGAGCGGCGCGTACCGCAGGACGGCCGCATCAAAATGCGGCTTTCCAAGAACCGTGCTATCGATTTTCGCGTCAGCACCTGCCCGACACTGTTCGGGGAAAAGGTCGTCACTCGTATTCTCGACCCCTCGAGCGCGATGTTGGGCATCGATGCGCTCGGATATGAGCCCTTCCAGCGGGAACTGTACCTCAAGTATCTGGCGAAGCCGCAAGGGATGATCTTGGTCACCGGGCCTACGGGCAGCGGTAAAACCGTATCTTTGTATACGGGGTTAAATATCCTGAATACCGAAGATACCAACATTTCGACCGCCGAAGACCCTGCCGAAATCAATTTGCCCGGCATCAATCAGGTCAACGTCAACAACAAAGTTGGGCTCACATTCGCATCGGCGCTTCGCGCCTTTCTCCGTCAGGATCCCGACGTGATCATGGTCGGCGAAATTCGCGATCTGGAAACCGCAGAAATTGCCATCAAGGCGGCGCAGACCGGCCACTTGGTTCTTTCAACGCTGCACACCAACGATGCGCCGCAGACCTTGACGCGCATGGTGGACATGGGCGTCAAACCCTATGCAATTGCCACCTCAGTGAGCCTCATCATCGCTCAGCGCCTGGCGCGCAAGCTCTGCTCCAACTGCAAACAACCGATTGACATCCCCGCAGAAGCGGCAAAAAAAGAAGGCTTCGAACCGGCCGACATCGTGAACGGAATCAGGGTATTCAGGGCGGTCGGCTGCGGTCAATGTACCGATGGCTATAAAGGGCGGCTGGGGATCTATCAAGTCATGCCGGTCACCGACACAATCGGCCGCATCATCATGGAAGGCGGCGGTGCCATGAACATCAATGATCAGGCCAACAAGGACGGCGTTTGGAATCTTCGTCGTGCGGGATTGGAAAAAGTGAAGGTCGGTTTGACCAGCTTGGAAGAAGTAAACAGCGTCACTATCGAATAGTGGCTGCGAGGGACTGACTTATGGCGATATCAGCAACGGCAAGCAAGAGAGAAACCCAGTTCATCTGGGAGGGCAAGGACAAACGCGGCCATAGGGTACGCGGCAAGGCCCTCGCTGCAAACGAGCAAGCATTGCGTGCTGACCTAAGACGCCAGGGCGTGGCAGCAACTCGCGTCAAAACTCAAAGGAAAGTGGGCGGCGGGAAGGTTCAACCCCAAGATATCGCCGTATTCGCCCGGCAACTCGCTACCATGATGTCAGCAGGCATACCCATGGTTCAAGCCTTCGAAATTGTCGGCAATGGCCATGAAAAGCCAGCTATGCAGAAGCTTGTGCTCGACATCAAGGCCAACATCGAAGGCGGCAGCACGCTGCATGAATCTCTCGCCAAACATCCCCTATATTTCGATGACCTTTTCGTGAATCTGGTGGAGGCGGGAGAACACGCGGGCGCGCTCGAAACATTGCTGGACAAGATAGCGACTTACAAAGAAAAGACCGAGGCGTTGAAGAAAAAGATCAAGAAGGCCTTGATGTATCCCACCGCAGTCTTGGCCGTTGCCATTATTGTCACCGTGATCCTGTTGATTTTCGTCATTCCGCAATTCGAGTCGCTGTTCAAAGGCTTCGGCGCGGATTTGCCGGCCTTTACGCAAATGGTTGTGAACATGTCGAAGTTCATGCAGCACCAGGGGTGGATGCTTCTCATTGTGGTTGGTGGCGCCATCTATGCCTTCATGTATTTTCACAAGCGATCAAGGAATATGCGTCGCGCCATAGATCGTGCGGCGCTGAAATTTCCGATCATCGGACCGATTTTGGTCAAATCGGCGATTGCGCGCTTTGCACGAACGCTCTCGACCATGTTCGCGGCGGGTGTGCCCTTGGTCGAGGCAATGCAATCCGTGGCCGGCGCCACGGGCAATATTGTCTATGAAGAAGGCACGCTGCGCATGAAGGACGAAGTGGCGACGGGCCAGCGCCTACAACGCGCCATGGAAAACACCGGCCTCTTTCCGAATATGGTCGTGCAAATGATCGCGGTCGGCGAGGAATCCGGCTCGCTTGACACCATGTCCGCCAAAGTCGCCGAATTCTACGAGGCAGAAGTGGACAATGCGGTCGATAGTATGTCGAGCCTCATGGAACCCATGATTATGGCGATCCTCGGCGTGCTCGTCGGCGGCATGGTCATCGCCATGTATCTGCCCATATTCAAGCTTGGCCAGGCAATCTAATCGAGCGATTGCCTGTGAGCCATTGGCCGGCTAGCCGGTGCTAAACGACGTAGTCGCGCTCTACACCACAGACCCCGCAATCTTCGCGGGGTCTGTTTTTTTGATCGGTCTCATTGTCGGCAGCTTCCTCAACGTAGTCATCTATCGATTGCCGATCATCCTGGAGCGTGAGTGGCGCTCGCAGGCATCAGAGGTTCTCGCAGCAGGCGCCGAACCTACGGCCGCAGCAGTCCCCGTCGATCGCTTCACCTTGAGCACCCCTCGCTCCGCCTGTCCCAAGTGCAAGGCACCCATTACGGCACTACAGAACATCCCGGTGGTCAGCTGGCTGGTGCTGCGCGGGCGCTGCGCTTCCTGCAAGGCCAAGATCTCCGCCCGCTACCCCTTGGTAGAGCTGACCACGGGTGTTCTTTCCGCCTGGGTGGCCTGGCACTTCGGCTTTGGCGCGGCCGCGGCCTGCGCGCTCTTGGTCACGTGGGCACTCATCGCGCTCACCGGCATCGATATCGATCATCAGCTGCTGCCCGACAACATCACCCTGCCGCTGATGTGGGCGGGCCTCGTTGCCGCCGTGGCCATCGGAGCGACATCG
>Ga0193753_10002173_pt1 | contig 15855 bp, 14 predicted proteins | sample H1c2metaG_FD_144925 | JGI IMG/M metagenome (GOLD analysis project Ga0193753, IMG submission 144925) | Soil microbial communities from a riparian zone of the East river system, Colorado, United States - H1c2 | ecosystem: Environmental > Terrestrial > Soil > Riparian zone | place: USA: East... | reverse complement strand
CTCGCGGGCTTGCCGCGCGAGCCGGCGCCGGCGCCGGAGCCTGCCCAGGCCCGGGTAAACCCGCCGGCGATCAGCGTCGCCACCGCCACGCCACAGGAAGCCAGCGTCGGATTTTCCACGATCGAAGTGGTAGTCAGCCGCAACGACACCATGGATCGCCTGTTTCGCCGCTTCGAGCTGAATCTCGGCGATCTTGCTTCCTTGCGCAATCTGCCGGAACTGCGCAGCCAGGTCGATCGATTGAGACCCGGCGAGCTGCTGCGATTCATGCACCGAGGCGGCGAACTGGTCGGCCTCGAACGCAAACTCTCCGACAGCGAAACGCTCAAAGTCACGCGCGACGCGAATGGATTCAACACCGACGTGCTCGAGAATCCGCTCGAGATCCGGACCCGCTCGGCCAGCGCATTCATCGACAGCTCGCTCTTCCAGGCCGCGGCGAATGCCGACCTCAACGAGCGCGTCGCATTCGATCTCGCCGAAATTTTCCAGTACGACATCGACTTCGTGCTCGACATCCAGCCGGGCGATCGCTTCTCGGTCGTGTATGAAGAAGTTTTTCAGGACGGCGTTCCGCTGCGCACGGGAAACATTCTCGCCGCAAAGTTCATCAACGAAGGACGCGAGTATCGGGCCGTGCGATATGTCGACGCCGGCGGCCATGCCCAGTACTTCACGCCCGACGGCAAGAGTCTGCGCAAGGCGTTCATTCGCGCGCCCGTGCAATTCTCGCGTATCAGCTCCCGCTTCAATCCGTCGCGTCGCCACCCGGTGCTCAATCGCATCCGTGCGCACAAGGGCGTCGACTACGCCGCGCCGGTGGGCACCCCGGTGCGCGCCGCAGGTGACGGCCGCGTACGTTTCATCGGCCGACAAGGCGGCTACGGCAACGTCATCGAACTCGAACACGGTTCGGGAGTCGTGACGGTGTACGGTCACATGTCGCGGTTTGCGGCCAGGCTCAAGCGCGGTCAACGCGTCGATCTCGGCAGCGTCATCGGTTATGTCGGCATGACCGGCCTCGCTACCGGCCCGCATCTGCACTACGAATATCGCATCCGCGGCAAACATCAGAATCCGCAAACGGTACCGCTGCCCGATGCCGAGCCGATTGCCGCGGCGGAACGCGAACATTTCTTCGCCGCGACGGCAGGGCTGGTCAATGCGCTCGATCTGCCGGCGGGCCCTGCTCTGGTAGCTCGCTAGCCGTCTGAAGCAACTGTCACATTAATCCGGGCGGGTCTGTGGTCTGATATTGGCACTCCGGACCCGCGCCATGGATCAGCCCGACCTCCGCTCAGCCGAGCACTACATCAATCGCGAGTTGTCGCTGCTCGAATTCAACGAGCGCGTGCTCGCGCAGGCACTCGATGCGAGAGTGCCGTTGCTGGAGCGGCTCAAATTCCTGTGCATCTCGTCTAACAATCTCGACGAATTCTTCGAGATCCGGGTCGCTGGCCTCAAGCAGCGCATCGAGCTCGGCTCGGACCAGCCCGGCCCCGACGGCCTCGTCATCACCGAACAATTGCAGGCCATTCACGACCGAACCTGCGGCCTGGTGGAAGCGCAGTACGCCTGTCTCAACGACATCCTGCTGCCGGCGTTACGCAACCAGGGCATCGAGCTCGAAGCGCGCACCACCTGGGACAGCGCCACTTCGCAATGGCTCGAGCAATACTTCGAGCGGGAGGTCGAGCCGGTGCTGTCGCCGCTCGGCCTCGATCCGGCGCGCCCATTTCCGCGCATCCAGAACAAGAGCCTGAACTTCATCGTGCGCCTCGCCGGCAAGGACGCGTTTGGGCGCGACACCGGCCTCGCGATCGTCCAGGCGCCGCGTTCTCTGCCACGCGTCGTCGCGCTGCCCGAAGAGAGCGGTCGCCGGCGATTCGTCCTGCTCACGGGCATCGTGCAGCAATTCGTCTCGAAACTCTTCTCCGGCATGGAGGTGCTGGGCTGCTACCAGTTTCGCGTCACCCGGAACAGCGATCTGTTCATCGACGACGAAGAAGTCGACGACCTGCGCCGCGCGCTCGAAGGCGAGCTCGCGCATCGGCGTTATGGCGCGGCGGTGCGTCTCGAGGTGTCGCGCGACTGCCCGCCCGATCTGGATTCTTTCCTCATGCGGCAGTTCGCGCTCGCGCCGGTCGACTTCTACGAGGTATCGGGCCCGGTCAACCTGAATCGGCTCGAGGCTATCTACAACCTCGCGCAACGTCCGGACCTCAAGTATCCGATCTTTACTCCCGGTTTGCCGCGCCGTGTCGCCGGCTCGACCGACCTCCTGGCCGTCATCCGGCAAAAAGACGTGATGCTGCATCACCCGTTCCACAGTTTCGGACCGGTGCTCGATTTCCTGCGCGGCGCCGCTGCCGATCCGCGCGTGCTCGCCATCAAGCAGACGCTGTACCGCACGGGTAACGAATCTCCGATCGTCGATGCGCTGGTCGCGGCGGCGCAGTCCGGCAAGGACGTCACGGTCATCGTCGAACTGCGCGCGCGATTCGACGAAGAAGCCAATATCGAGCTGTCCAACCGGCTGCAGGAGGCCGGCGCACACGTCATGTACGGCGTGGTCGGTTTCAAGACCCACTGCAAGATGTCGATGGTGGTCAGGCGTGAAACCGAAGGCCTGCGGCGTTACTGCCATCTCGGCACGGGCAACTATCATCCGCGCACCGCCCGCGGCTACACCGACTACAGCCTGTTCACCTGCGATCCGGAAATAGGCCAGGACGTACACGAGTTGTTCCTGCAACTCACCAGCCTCACGCAGACGCCGCGGCTGACCAAGCTGATTCAGTCGCCGTTCGGCCTGCACGAGGCGATGATCGAAAAGATCGAGCGTGAAACGCGGCTCGCGGACGCCGGCAAGCCCGGCCGCATCATCGCCAAGATGAATTCGCTGGTCGAACCGCAGATCATCGAAGCGCTGTACCGGGCCTCACGCGCCGGCGTGCAGATCGACCTGATCATCCGCGGGTTGTGCGCATTGCGGCCCGGAATTCCCGGAGTGTCCGAGAACATCCGCGTGCGCTCGATCGTCGGGCGGTTCCTCGAACATTCGCGCGTCTTCTATTTCGGCAACGACGGCGCGAGCGAGTTGTATCTCGCCAGCGCCGACTGGATGGAGCGCAACTTCTTCCGGCGCGTGGAGATCGCATTCCCGGTGCGCGAGCAGACTCATCGCAAGCGCATCCTGCGCGATCTCAACTCCTATCTTTCCGACAACACCCAGGCGTGGAAGCTTGAGCGCGACGGGCACTACACGCCGTGCGAACGCGGCGACGAAAAAGCGCGCGACGCCCAGGGCGATTTGCTCAAGCGATACGCGGCCGGCAGCGCGCCGGTAATCGCTCCCTAGAAATCCTCACTTGGCCGTGAAGACGCGCAGCCGGAAGCCGACGTCCTTGAGATTCTCGATTTCCGTCTGCAGGTCGGCGACCGTCAGCGGGTGATCGTCGAGCCATTCCGGTGGAAAACGCAGCTCCAGGGATTCGGCCCGCGCGAAGAGCTTGATCTGCGGCAGCGGCACCGTGCTGCGGCCGCGATTCAACAGGACGGCGATCCGCAGCAACAACGTCATCGGCGGGGCGCGTTTGTCCCAGGGCGCGGCCAGTTCGCCCGCCTCCTCGATGGCCGGCTTGCGGCGATGGCTGCCTACCATGATCGCGAGCAGCTTCTGCTCCTCGCGCGGGAACCCGGCCATGTCGGCGTTTGCCAGTAGATAGGCCCCGTGGCGGTGATAACCGCTGTGCGCGACGTCGAGCCCGATCTCGTGCAGCCGCGCCGCCCAGCGCAGGATGAGCTCGATCTCCGGATCCGCCAGCGGCCAGGCCTGTTCGACCTGCTCGAGAAAATTGGCTGCCGTGTTCTCGACCCGCTCCGCCTGCGCGAGATCGACGTGATAACGCTCCTGCATGCTGCGCACCGTGCGTTCGCGCGCATCTTCGTCGGTATAACGTCCGAGCAGGTCGTACAGCAGGCCTTCGCGCATCGCGCCGTCGGCGACGCGCATCGATTCGATGCCCAGCTGTTCGAAAACCTCGGCGAGTATCGCCACGCCGCCGGCGAATGACAGCTTGCGATCGTCGGTGACCGAACTGAGCTTGAGATCGCGGATGTGCTCGAGCCCGCCGAGCTCGTGGATGATGCGTTCGAGGCCGTCGGCGCCGATGTCCACCGCCGTCGGATCGAGTTCCCGAATGCTGTCGCCGATGGCGCGCACGGTGCCCGAACTACCCACCGCTTCATCGAAGCCGCGGCGGCGAAACGCGGCCTGGTACGGCTCGATGGCCTGTCGCGCGGCAACCCGCGCGCGCTGCATGCGCTTCTGGCTCAGGCGTCCGTCCGCGAAGAACTCTTCGCTGACGCGCACGCAGCCGGTCTGCAGGCTTTCGAGCTCGAGCGGCACGAGCCCTTCGCCGATGATGATCTCGGTGCTGCCGCCACCGACGTCGCACACGAGCCGACGGCCGGGTCCGGCGGGCATCGTGTGCGAGACGCCCGAATAGATGAGCCGCGCCTCTTCGATGCCCGAAACGATTTCGATGGGATGCCCGATGGCCTCGCGGGCGCGTTCCACGAACGCCTCCTTGCGGCGCGCGCGGCGCAACGCGTTCGTCCCGACGACGCGCACGCTGTCGGGCCGCATGTCCCGCAGACGCTGGCCGAATCTTTCCAGGCAGGCGAGCGCGCGCGCGGCGACATCCTTGTTCAGCCGGCCATCGGCTTCGATGCCGGCGCCGAGCCGCACCATCTCCCGCAGACGATCGAGGATGACCAGCTGGCCGTGCGTGTAACGCGCGACCACCATGTGAAAACTGTTGGAACCGAGATCGACCGCCGCCAAGACGTCCGGGACGGACTTCGGAGCGCGTCGCGCCACGTCAGGAAGCGTGGATCAGGCGGAGAAGGAGGAACCGCAGCCGCAGGTGGTCTGCGCGTTCGGGTTTCGAATCACGAACTGCGCGCCGTCGAGGCCTTCGCGGTAGTCGATTTCGGCGCCGGTGAGATATTGCACGCTCATCGGGTCGATCAACAGTTTGACGCCGAGATTTTCGACGCAGGTGTCGCCGTCCTGTTCCTGCTCGTCGAATTCGAAGCCGTACTGCATGCCGGAGCACCCGCCGCCCTGCACGAAAACGCGCAGCTTGAGGTTCGGATTGCCCTCGCCGCGGATCAGGTCGCCGACCTTGCGGGCGGCGGCATCGGTGAAAGTCAGGGTCTCGGTATCGATCATGGGCTGCACACTACGCGCCGGATTTTGCCGCCGCAACCGCGGGACCTGATTCGGCCGGGGTTTCGGCTGCCGCAGGCGCCTGTCCGTTACTGAGGGGGATCAGCTTCCCCGTTATGACGGCGCCGGGCGCCATTTCAATCACGCCGTAGTGGACATTGCCGTTCACGCGGGCCGAGCCGCCGAGTACCAGCCGGTCGCCGGCGTACATATCGCCGTTGACGGTGCCGTTCATCATGATGTTGGTGACCTGGACATTGCCCTCGATGAAGCCCGTCTCACTCACCGACAGCGCGCCGCCGTCTTCGGCCGAACTGCGCACGTTGCCGTTCACGCGGCCGTCCAGATGCAGGCCCCCGGAAAACTCCAGGTCGCCGTTGAGCAGGGCGGTTTTGCCGAGAAGCGTATCGATGCGTGTGGATGTCTGCTTGCGTCGACCGAACATTGAATTGGCTCCGTTCCGCTTACTGCGGATCGACACTCCAGACGTAAGACTGCTGCACCGGCGCGGATCCGCGCCGATTGGACCGGACTTCGACGAGCAGTTGTTCGGGTTTCATGCCTGGAGGCATCGTGATTTCCTCTTCGATGTTCTCGAGATATCGAAAGGTAAAGGGTATCTCACGCCGCTTGCCGCCCGAGAGTGTCGCGAAATCCGCACGCCCCGGCTTGCCGTCGACCTCGCCATCGACCGACAAAACGACGACGCCGCTCACCACCGCATCCGGCTTCATCGGCTGGACCAGGGTTACGCGAATTCGAAACTTGTTTGCCGTGGCCGTGGCCACCATACGCGCCTGCTGGATTTTTACTTCGGCGGAGTTCGCATTTTGCGTGACGATCCCGCGGAAAAAGGCCAATTCCTGGTTGGCCCGGGCCACCTGGGCCTGCAGATCACCGATCGTGCGCTGCACCTCTTCGCGCTCCCGGGTCTGCCCTACGGTCGAGGATTCCAGTTGCGCCACCTTGGCGCGCAGCTCGGAGATCGTCGCATCGCCGGCTTCGATCTCGCCACGCAATGCGGCGCGCTGCTTGAGCGCCGCGACGGTGTCGTAGCCTGCGCTGTAGCGGCCGAACTCGAACATGCCGTAGACGCCCGCGGCCACGATCAGCAGCAACACCACGATGGTGATCCAGCGCCGGATGGGCGCGTACGTGGTGACCACGAGTTTCGGTGGCAATCCAGGCATTTCGCGTCAGCCTTCCGCGCTGGCGGAAATCTCGGAATGCCACCATTCGGGCAGCGGCGGAGCGCCGTTGGGAAACGCCACGCCGGCGAGCTCGGTGAGCATGCGGACGTACACCGGCCGCTTGAAATAGATCACCTCGCGCACCGGCTCCCAGTAGTTTGACCAGCGCCAGCCGTCGAATTCCGGCTCGGCGGTGTGCGTGAAGCTGAAGGTGACATCACTTTCCTGCACGGCGAGGCGCAGCAGGAACCAGCGCTGTTTCTGCCCGATGCAGGTAGGTCCCCGGCCGCGGCGCACGTAACGCTTCGGCAACCGGTAGTGGATCCAGTCGGCGGTCGAACCCGCCAGCGATACGTGCTCGCGCGTGAGACCGATTTCTTCCTGCAGCTCGCGGAACAACGCCTGTTCGACCGGTTCGCCCTGGCGCACGCCGCCCTGCGGAAACTGCCAGCCGCGTCCGCCCGTACGTTGTCCGAGGAATACCTCACCGTTGTCACGCATCAACAGGATGCCGACATTGGCGCGAAAACCCTCCGCGTCGATCCAGTCACTCATGAGGACCGTTTTACCGGGTGCCACGCGGCCGAACAAGGCAGCGTTCCCGGTTTTATCGGACAATGCGCCGTGAACTCGCGCCCCTCCGTCAGCCTGCGTTTTGCCTTCCTGGTCGCGCTGGCCGCGGGCATCGCCTGTCTTGCGCTCGTCACTGGATCCACCGGGATCGGCGTGCGGGCCGGCATGGCGGCACTGCTCGGCGACATGTCCGAGCCTGCGCGCACGGTCGTCATGGAGTTGCGCGCGCCACGACTCCTGTCCGCTTTCGGCATCGGCGCGCTGCTTGCGGTGGCCGGCGTTCTGCTACAGGCGCTGTTTCGCAATCCGCTCGCCGACTCGTATGTGCTGGGCGTGTCCGGCGGATCCGCGCTCGGCGCATTGCTCGCGCTGCTGGCCGGCGGATCGTTGTGGTTCGTGCAGAGCTCGGCGGCGGCGGGCGCGATGCTGACCACTTTCCTGGTGCTCGCGCTGGCGCGCGGTGGCGCCACGGTCCGCGTGTTGTTGACCGGCGTCGTGGTCGCCAGCGCCTGCGGCGCATTGGTGACGCTGGTCCTGGTGCTGGCCGACAACGGCCAGTTGCGCGGCATGATGTTCTGGCTGGCGGGCGATCTGGGCTGGGCGGCCCGGCCCTGGACGATGGCCGCGGCTGCCTTGTTAGGCACCGGCGCCGTGATGCTGGTCGCGCGCCCGCTCGACGTGCTCGCGACCGGTGACACCAGCGCGCAGAGCCTGGGGCTCGACCTGCCCCGCTGGCGCGTGGTGATCGTCGCGCTCGCCGGACTGCTCACCGCCGGTGCGGTCATCCAGGGCGGCACGATCGGCTTCGTCGGCATGGTCGTTCCACACCTGGTGCGGCTCGCGTTCCGGACCGCGTTGCACCGTGTGGTAGTGCCGGCGGCCGCGCTGGCCGGCGGCACCTTGTTAGCGGCGGCGGACCTCGTGGCCCGGACGGCGGCGGCCCCGCGCCAGCTGCCGGTCGGCGCGATCATGGCCTTGTTAGGCGTGCCGGTGTTCCTGGTGCTGCTGCGGCGGCTGGAAGGGCCGCGGCCGTAGATTTCAGCCGATGACGTGCGTCGAGACTTCGACGCGATCGCGTCCGGCGCTCTTGGCGCGGTACAGCGCGCCATCGGCCTCGGCGATCAGGCGCTCGGCCAGCGCCTTGTAGTCGTGTGAACGCGGCTGCGGGCGCGCCGTGGCCACTCCAATCGACAAGGTCACGGTGACATGCGCGCCACCGTGCACGCGGATCGGCGTGGCTCCGACCACGTGATGGATGCGCTCCGCGAGTTTCAAGGCGGCAGGAAGCTCCGCGCCGCCGAGCAGGATCGCGAACTCGTCACCGCCAAAACGGGAACCGGTGTCGCCGGCGCGAATCTCCGCTTCCGCCCGGCGCGCGACTTCCTTGAGCGCCTCGTCACCCGCGAGGTGCCCGAACCGGTCGTTGATTTCCTTGAAGTGATCGATGTCGATCATGAGGCAGGCGAGCACCTTGCCGGAGCGCTCGGCGCGCGCCAGTTCTTCGCGCAGGCGATTGTGGAAATAGCGGCGGTTGTGCCAGCCGGTCAGGAAATCCGTGACGCCGCTGCGCACCAGGCGCGCGCGATTCACGGCATTTTCCAGGCTGATCGCCACGACCACGCCGAGGTGCGCGAGAAAATCCGCCGCCAGGTCGCTGGTGAATCGCTGCGGGTCGCGGCTGCCGAAGGCGATGACCCCGATGGCGCGGTTGTCGCGCGGCAACGGGATCAGCGCGACACTGCCGCGAGTCATCGTCGGTGACACCAGCAATTCGTGGTCCGCGGGGTTGAAGACGCCGAGCCACGGCCGATCGAAGCTGGCGAGCTTGGGCGCGAGCGGCGAGACCGAATCGATGAACCGCACTTCTTCGATGACCGCGATCGGCAGGTTCTCGTTGCCGGACAGGTGGCGCAGCTCGTATTGCGGATCGAACAGCGACAGGGTCACGAGGTCGAGACCGTAGGCGTCGCGCAGCCCCGTGACGATTCGTACGAACAACTCGCCCAGCGAATGCGCGCGCAGCAGTTCGACCTCACGATCTTGCGTCTTGCGCAGCAGCAGCTCGTTGCGCTGCACCTCCTCGGTCAACGCGCGCAGGCGCTCTCGCAGTTGCTGTTCGGTGCCAGCGTACGGGTCGCGCTCGGTCATGATCTCAGGCGCGGCGCTCGGCGACCTGCCGCCGGTCCTCGAGATATTCGCGGCCGCGCCGCATGAGCGTGGCGAACGATTCGAAGTCCCGCGAAAGCACGGCGGTGCGCAGCTTTTCCACGGCCTGCGACAGCGCTTCCAGGGATTCCGATCCGTAGTCGTTCAGGCTCTGGATCTCGAAGTACAACTCCGGGCTTTCCTGCGCCACGAGCGAGGCCACGTCGAGCTGCGAGTCGAACGTGGTCGACGACAACTTCGCGAGCCTCGGCGCGGCCTCGCCACTTTCCGCCAGCGCCGTGAAGAATGCGATGTTCAACGCGTGAGAGAGACCCAGCACGTAGGCGATGAGACGATCGTGCTCATCGAGCGACATCACCACCTGTTCCACCATGGTCGAGGCGAACAGGTCGCGCGCCGCCTGCGTGGCCTCGGGGGAGCCTGCCTCGACGAAGATGACGTGCCGGCCCGACAGCAACTCGGTAGTCGGGCCGAACATCGGGTGCAGCGACGTCACGCGGCAGCCATGCGACTTCAGCGCATTCAAGCCGGCCCGCAGCGGCGACTTGAGGGAGCCGACGTCGAAGATCACGCCCTTGGGGCGGCGCATCGCGATCTCGCGCAGGATCTTGTCGGTGGCGCCGAGCGGCGTCGCGATGACGATGAAATCGTGGGCCAGCGCGGAGCTGCGCCAGTCGGGCAGGTGCGCGAAACCGGGAGGGGCGCCGGCCGGATCCGCGACTTCGACGGAAAAACCCTGCGAGGCCATGAATTCGGCGAACCAGCGGCCCATCTTGCCGGCGCCGCCGATCACCAGCGCCGTGCGGCCGCTGCCGGCGCTGTTCGCCGCCACGCTCGCCTGCTCCTGGGTAGTTAGCGAAGAGCGGATCAGCAGCTTCAGGATGCTCTCGGCGACCTGCGGCGACACCCCGTACTGCTTGCCCGCCTCGCGCGCCGCCAGCAGGACGTCGCGCTCGCGGTTGTAGTCGCGGGTGGCGTGCCCCGTGGCGCGCTTGGCGCGCGCCACTTCACGGCTGGTTTCCTGGCGTTTGCCGACCAGTTCGAGGATCTGACGATCGAGTTCGTTGATCCTGCGGCGCAGGTCGTCGAGCGAGCTCATGGAGCACCTTGTAACGTTAAAACAGCATTAGCTTTTATCGACTGCGAAGCAGGTCTGCAAGGTTAAGCCGTTGGCGGATAACATATCGGCCATGGATCTGTACAACGACCTCCTGCCCGATCCGCTGCCCACCGAGCCGATGGCGCTCGCGAGCGCCTGGCTCGCCACCGCATTAGCGGCGCGCCAGCAGCCGAATCCCGACGCCATGGTGCTGGCCACGGCCTCCGCCGCAGGGTTGCCCTCGGCGCGTGTGGTGCTCTGCAAGGACTTCGACATCGAACAGGGCCGGGTTTCCTTCGTGACCAACTACGACTCGCGCAAGGGCCGCGAACTCGAGCAAAACCCGCGCGCGGCGCTGGTCATGCATTGGGATCACGCGCACCGGCAGGTGCGGTTCGAAGGCATCGTCGTCAAGGCGCCGGCCATCGAGAGTGACGCCTACTTCGCCTCGCGCAACTGGCAACGCCGGCTCGGCGCCTGGGCGAGCGCACAGAGCCAGCCCCTGGGCTCGCGCGATCAGCTGAATGCCGCGGTGAATGCCGCCGCCGACCGCTTCGGCGCGCCGCACCCCACGCTCGCCAACATCAACCAGCCGCAGACGGCGACGATTCCGCGGCCGCCGTTCTGGGGTGGTTACTACGTCTGGGCGGACGTGGTGGAGCTGTGGATCGAAGGCGCGGCCCGCATACACGAGCGCGCGCGCTGGGTCCGTTCGCTAACTACCGCGGGTGGGGGATTCAGCACGGGACCCTGGGTCTCTTCCCGCCTGCAGCCTTGACGGCCGGCCATGTGGCGCAAACTGCGGATCGCGATCCTGCTGCTGGCGCTCGGCATCGCGGCCTACGGCAACTGGTACGACCGCTTCAGCACCACCGACTGGGATGAAACCCTGTGGATCGGCGTGTTCCCGATCAACGCCGACGGCGGTGAACCCGGCGCAAACTACATCGCCGCGCTCACGACGGGACAGATCGCCGAAATCGAGCGATTCATCAACACCGAGGCGCGCAACCACGGCATCGGGATCGACCGGCCGGTGCGCGTCGATCTGTACCCCGAGGTGCACGAGCATCCGCCGGCACGCGCGCCCGATGCGAACGTCTTGTCGACGATGTGGTGGAGCCTCAGATTGCGCCTGTACGCGCGCCGCAACTCGCATCCGCCCGGACGCGCCCCGCCGCAGATCCGCATCTTCGTGCTGTATCACGACCCGTCGTCCAGGGAGTCGGTGCCGCACTCGGTCGGATTGCAGAAAGGGCTGGTCGGCGTGGTGCACGCCTATGCCGAGCGTGAAATGACCCGGCCTAACAACGTGGTCATCGCGCACGAGGTCCTGCACACACTCGGCGCCACCGACAAATACGACCTCGCCACGCTGGCGCCGGTTTTTCCGAGCGGCTACGCGGAACCGGAACGCCAGCCCCTGTATCCGCAGGTCCTCACGGAAATCATGGCCGGACGCCGCGCGCTCGATCCGGTTAGCGCCGAAATGCCGGACTCGCTCGCCGACGTGCGGGTCGGTGAAGCCACCGCGCTCGAAATCCGCTGGCTGCGCAAGTGAACGCCGCCCTGCTCGAAACGCGCGCGCTGCGGGTTTCGGTGCCGAACCGCCTGCTGGTCGACGGCCTGAACCTGAGCGTCGGCGCGGGGGAGTTCATCGCGCTGCTCGGCGGCAATGGCACCGGCAAATCGCTGCTGCTGCGGACACTCGCCGGGTTGCGCGCGGCCAGCGCCGGCGAGGTGCTGCTCGGCGGAGTCCCGATCGCGCAACTGCCGCGCAAGGACGTGGCCACCCGACTGGGTTTCCTGCCGCAGGATCCGGACGCGCCGCCGCAGGGAACGCTGCGCGAGTCGGTCCTGTTAGGCAGGTTCGCGCACCTGGGCCTGTGGGACGTCGCGGGCGCCGACGATGCCGCGCGCGTGGCGCAGGCGCTCGACGCGACCGCGCTCGCGCCGTTCGCCGGGCGTGAACTGGCCACCCTGTCGGGCGGCGAGCAACGGCGCGCGGCGATCGCGCGGCTGCTGGTGCAGGCGCCATCCATCTACCTGCTGGACGAACCCACCAATCACCTCGACCCGGCCCAGCAGCTCGCCGTACTCGAGAAGCTGCGCGCGCTCACGCGCACTGGCGCCGCGGTGATCGCGAGCCTGCATGAGCCCAACCTCGCGCTGCGCTTCGCGGATCGCGCCTGCCTGCTGGCGAGCGACGGCGCCGCGCAGCTGGTGCCGTGCGCGGCGCTCGATACCGTCCAGCTCAAACGTCTGTATGGCCTCAATTACCTGCAGGCACAGGTCGGCGCGCAGCGGTTCGTGACGCCGGAATAACGCGCGCGCGGCGTCAGGGGCTCGACTGCACGCAGTCGCTGATGACGGCGATGCGCAGCGCCTCGGGCTGAAATTCGCCCGCGTAGTTGAAATAACGCGTCGCGACGTTTTCCAGCCGGGCGCGCCGTGGCGGCGAGGCCTCGAACGCGATTTCCTGGGTTCGCAACAGCCGGTCGAGCGGTTCGCCGTTCTTGCGCGCTTCGATGGCGCGTTGCGCGATCCCGAGCTCCGTTTCGCAATGCGCGGGCGCCGCGGGCGCGCGCTCGACGGGTGGCGCCTGGACGACGGCTTCCGCGCGGTCGGGCGGATCGTCCGCGGCGGGCGCGGGACGCTGTGTCGCCTGAACCGCCGGCGGAGCCTGCTGCGCGTGACGTTCGGCCATGCGTTTGCTCGCGTTATAGGCGTACAACAGCGCCGCCACGCCGAGAATTCCGAATATTCCCCAGCGCAGGAATACCGACATCTTTCAGGCTCCGAAACGGACCGTGTTCAACACGGCCTCGTGCAGCAGACCGTTGGTGGCGAGCACGTGCGTCGTGGCGAGGCCGATGGGCCCGCCCGCAAGGTCGGTGAACTTCCCGCCGGCCTCCTCCACGATCACCGTGAGCGCCGCGAAATCGAGGATGTTCACATCCGATTCGAGCACCACGTCGAGCGCGCCGCGCGCCAGCAGGTGGTAGTGCACGAAGTCGCCGTAGCCACGGATGCGGTTGATGCCGCCGATCAAACTACCGAAACGCGCCCAGGCCGGCGACGCCGCCAGCGTCTTGAGATTGCCGGTCGAAACGATGGCCGCGTCGAGCGCCGGTGCCTTGCTGACGTGAATCTGTCTGCCATTGAGGTGGGCGCCGCTGCCGCGCTCCGCCCAGGCCAGTTCGTTGTAGGCGGGCGCCATCGAGACGCCGAGCACGAAACGCCCGCCGCGCAGCAGCGCGATCTGCGTGGAAAAGAACGGGCATTCGCGCACGAACGATTTGGTGCCGTCGATCGGGTCGACCAGCCAGACGCTCTCGGCGTGCATGTCGGATTTGCCGGTTTCCTCGCCGTAGAAGCCATACGACGGGAACTGCTTCATGAGCAGATCGCGGATGGCTTCCTCCGCGCGCACGTCCGCTTCGGTCACGGGCGTCTTGTCCGCCTTGACCTCGATCTTGACGTTGCGCTGGTAGAAGCCGCGGATGACCTCGGCCGCGGCGTGGGCCGCGTCGAGCGCGGCTTTCAGTTCCTGGGAAGGTTCGTTCGTGGGCATGGCGGCGAAGCCTGCGTGAGGCCCGCAGGAACTGTCAATTCGCGGGGAATCTCGCTAGAGTGCGCCCCGCCGAAAGGTTACGGGAAGCTGGTGTCGCCGAGTGGCCAAATCCAGCACTGCCCCCGCAACGGTAATCGAACCCAAATGCGTCAACTGCCACTGAGTCGTAAGGCTCGGGAAGGCGACGCACCGAAGCCGCAAGGCTTCAGTTCGAGAGTCCGGAGACCGGCCGATCGGTATTTTCCCAGGGATGCGGCGGGCATCGGGAAGGGCTCCATGCCTTTCTTTCCGCGCGTGCTCCAGGGCGTTCACCGTAACTGCCATGCGGGCGTGCATGGAAAGGCTTGGATCATGATCCGTAAATTCGTCTGGTCGCCGCTGGCACTGGCTGTCGCGGCCGCTCTGTCCTCGTCGGTCGCACTCGCGCAGGACGAGCTCGAAGAAACCATCATCACGGCGACGCGCACGCCGGTGCCGCTCGATTCGGTCGGCGCCCCGGTCATCGTGATCACCCGCAGCGACATCGAACGGTCCCTGGCGAGCGATGTCAGCGAGTTGCTGCAGCAGCACGCGGGCCTCGAGATCGCGCGCAACGGCGGCCCCGGCCAAACTACTTCCCTGTTCACGCGTGGCACCGAGAGCAATCACACCGTCGTGCTCATCGACGGCGTGCGCATCAACCCCGGCACCATCGGCGGCGCCGCATTGCAGAGCATCGCGCCCGAATCGCTCGAACGCATCGAGATCGTGAAGGGTCCGCGCTCCTCCCTGTATGGCACCGACGCGATCGGCGGCGTGGTGCAGCTGTTCACCCGCGGGGCGGCGAAGAACGGCGTGAGCGCCGGCGCGACTTTCGGCAGCGACCACACGCAGCAGGTGTTCAGCGACGCGGCCGTGTCCGCGGGCAAGTTCAAGTTCGGCTTCGGCGGCGGTTATGCCGAAAGCGACGGCATGCCGACGTTCACCGGAGACAACCTCGATCGCGGCTACCGCAATGTCACGGGCCGTGTGTCCGCGGAACTCGCCGCGACGGACGAACTCACGTTCCGGCTGCGTGGCTGGCGCGCCGCGGGCCGCACCGAGTACTCCGCGCAGACTTTCAGCGATCCGCCGTACACGCCCGCCTCGCAGGATTTCGAGAACAGCGTCTATTCGTTCGAGACCGAATACCGCGTCGCCGACGGCTGGGGCGTGCGCGCGAACGTCAGCCGCGCGCTCGACGACATCAACCAGCTGCAGCCGGGCTTCGGCCCCGCGGACTTCGACTACGCGCGCACCCGCCGCGGAACGGTGGACGTGCAGGTGGATCTCGCGAAGATCGGCGCGCATGCGCTCACTTTTGGCGTACAGCGCAGCGACGAGAACACGCGCGCGCAGTCCTTCGGCACCGTGTTCGATGAAGACACGCAGGTTTCGCAGGCATTCGTGCAGGATCAATTCGAAATCGGCCGCCTCACCTCGCGCCTGGCGCTGGGTCACGTGGACCACGAAACGTTCGGCAACGAGCTCACGTGGAACGCGGAATTTGGCGTCGGGTTCGACAGCGGTACCCGCGTCGTGCTCTCCGGCGGCAGCGCGTTCCGCGCACCCGACAGCACCGATCGTTTCGGCTTCGGCGGCAATCCCGAGCTCGATCCCGAAGTCTCGCGCCAGGTCGAGCTTTCGATCCGCCAGAAGATAGGCGCGCGCCAGCAGTTGTCGCTGTCGGCGTTCGACAACCGCATCCACGATCTCATCGACTACGTGATCATCGACTTCGACACTTTCGAAGGACAGAACCAGAACGTCGAGCGAGCGCGCATCAAGGGCGTCGAACTCGGCTATCGCTTCAGCGGTGAAGCCTGGAATGCGCGCGCCGAGCTGACGCTGCAGGATCCGCGCGACGAATCGACCGACGAGCGGCTGTTGCGCCGTTCGCGCGAGGCGCTGGTGCTGGCGGTCAATCGTGACGTCGGCGCGCTAGATCTCGGCGTGGACGTCGCGGCCTACGGCAACCGCAAGGATTTCGGTTTCCCGC
>Ga0193753_10002172_pt1 | contig 15862 bp, 11 predicted proteins | sample H1c2metaG_FD_144925 | JGI IMG/M metagenome (GOLD analysis project Ga0193753, IMG submission 144925) | Soil microbial communities from a riparian zone of the East river system, Colorado, United States - H1c2 | ecosystem: Environmental > Terrestrial > Soil > Riparian zone | place: USA: East... | reverse complement strand
GTGTCTTCCTCCTGTCTGAAACCGAGATTCGAATCGCCCGGGACGGGTGGCGCCCGACCAAAGTTCGGCTGAAGGAGATCGATCGCTACCTTGGGGATCGCGCATCCCTGCCGGCTTCGCTGAAGGCGCGCGTGGACCTCGTGAACGAGGCCTCTGCGAAAAGGAAAGCGAGTGCTCGCCCCTCGGCGCCGCAGCCGACCGGAGAGGTCACGCTGGGGCAGCCCACCGTCGCTGTGGCGTTCGGCCGGCGGGAGAACCGCTCCGTCGTGACGCGACCTGGCGGTCCGCCGGAGGAGCGATCGATCGAGGACGCCTTCAAGGCATTGATTGGCGATTCGTTCGAGAAGCTGACGAAGATGGGGTTCGCCGCTCCGGTCAACCTCGACATGCGCCTGTCGCGCGACTCCAAAGTGCCCGCCGCCATTGGACGCCTGTTGTTCGACGAGGCGTTCTTGAACGATCTGCCCAACGCGGTGGACCTGCGCATCGAAACCGGCCATTCGATTTACGGCGGGATTCCCTGGGAGCTCGCGCGAATGCCGGATGGTGCGCTTCTGGTGGCTCACAAGAAGATCCGCTGCGTGTACCGGTGTGTTTCGACCGCGTTGTCCACTCTGTACACGACCCGCGCGGCCCAGGCGGCGCTCGTCTCCGCCAAAGAGGCCACGCTCGCCGTGGACGGGATCCTGGGGCCGAAGACGTCCGCGAGCTTCCGGGACTTTCAGCGCAAACAGGGCCTGCCGGTGTCGGGCGATCTGAATGCGGCGACCTACGCTGCGATCGTCGCGCTGCAGCGCGACGAGAATCCCTGGGACGGCAAGACGGTCGTCATCCTGCGGCGCGGCCATCGCGCCCAGGTGACTCAAACTCGAGGCATCGCATTCTCAACGTTCGATGTCGCCGACGAATACAAGCGGGCGGGCTGGCGAGTCGTGACGCTCGAGGATCCGTCGGAAGCGACGATCGAGGACGCCGTGGCGGAGACGCGCGCGTGTGTGGTGCATCTCAACGTGCCGGTCGCGGAGGCTACCCGAACCGGTGGTCTGTATCTCGACGTCGGACGCAGCATCGACGAGTCAGCCTCCCAGACGAAATCCAGCGTGGCGGTCCGGCGCACTCAGGGACTAGCAGTCGCGGACCTGGTCGAGTGCCTCCGGGCCCGCTCGAACTCAGCGCCGGTGGTCGTGCTCGACCCGCCCAGCGTCCCCACGTATTCCGAAGCCCTCAGACAGCTGATCCTGCGAAACGCATTCGCGTCCGACGTGTTCCAGCACGGTGCGTCCCCCGCCATTGTCTGCACCGGTCTGGTGGAGGGCGACGAGTCGCACAAAGCCGGCGCAGCGCTCATCGCAGGTTTCGAATCGGGACTGCCGCTGCCGGCCGTGTGCCAGTCAATTCGGCAAGCGGCCCGGCCCGACCCGCAAGGCCCGGCTCAGTTTCTCGTCGCAACGGCTCTCTACTGTCACTACGCCGACTATGCGCCACGGTCGCTGGCTGCCGACGCGAGGTGAACGATGTTGACCGATCGCCGCACCGCCGCCCGGCGGCGCAAGCTCGCCAGCCTCGAGACCGAATTCACCGAATGGGAGAAGGACAGCGCCGACGGAACCCGTCCGCTGCGTCTGCACCATTCGCAGATCGGGCGGATCACCGGCGTCCTGCGAAAGCTGCGAACGGAAATCTCCGACCCGGGGGCGGCGACCGGCGCCTCCGCGAAGACGCTGACCGATCGAGAGGTCGAAACCACCGCGCTGGAACTCCATCGCATGTGGGAGTTCTTCCGGTCGAAGCTTGCGATGCGGAAGGTGGAGTGGCTGCAGGAATACCTGAACGCGATGGACGATTTCGCGTGGGCGTGCTACAAGCCGGCGCGCGACGCGGCCGGTGCGGCGGGCACGATCGACGCCACCACCCTCAAGGAGCCGCCGCTGCTGTTTTTCGGCGGTGGCTGGAGCCCGTTCGCGATGTCGCGCGACTTTCCGTTCGAAGCCGAGGTGGTGCCGAACGAACCGCTTCGCAACGCGGCGTTCAGGAACGCGTTGAAGAGGCTGCCGGTGCCCGTTGTCGGCATTCCGTGGTTCCAGATTGGCCATCTGCCGGATGCGGTCGTCGTCGGCCATGAAGTGGGCCACCTGGTCGAAGACGATATCGGCCTCAGGACCACCATCTCGAGCCTGATCGCCAACGCGGCGGCGCCCGCCCGCCAGGCGGCGTGGCGCAGCTGGGCCGGAGAGATCTTCGGCGACTTCTACGGTCAACTCGCCACTGGTCCAGCCTTCGTCGGCGCGCTCGCCGAAGCGATGGCCGACGAGCCCAAGTTCATCGCCAGCGAGAAGATCAACGGCCCGTCGTGGAGCGACTACCCGACGACCTACCTGCGTATGAACGTGAACTACGAAATGCTGCGCGCGCAGAACTTCACGGCCGCTGCGGACGCACTCGAAACGGAGTGGAAGACCGCCTACGGATCGACGCACAGCATGCAGGCCTTCGACGCCGACGCGAAGCCGATTGCGCTGGCTCTGCGAGACGCGAAGGTGGTGCAGCTTGGCGGCAAGACACTGAATGAGGTTCTGTCATTCACCGGCCTCCAGAACGACTGCGACGTCGCCGTCAAGCGCCTCGAGGTTAAGGCCGCGCCGGCGCCCGGCAACGTGCGCGCCCTGGTGGCCGCCGCGAGCGTCTTCTTCGCCAAATCGCCCGCCGCCTATGACGACGCGGCGCAGAAGAGAGTCATCGACGTGATCAAGCAGTCGATTCCGCCTGGGGTGAGAGGGTCGCGTTCGGCCAGCGCAGCACAGACCGCAGCGGAGGCGGCGTTGAGCGACGAGCTCGTCAAGCTGCTCCGAGGCACTGCCCCGCAACCGTAACCAGAGGAACCGCAATGGAGAAGCTCAAATCGTCGAATGACAGCCGAATGACCTACGACGCCGACAACGGCGCCGTGCGCAGCTTCTTCGGCGCGGATCTCGTCGAGGCGCCGGAGCCGGGCGCAGCGCGTACCGGCCGCAGCGCTGGGGACATGACGCAGGCGTTCCTCGACGAGAACAAGGATGCGTTCAAGCTCGACAACGTCGCGCTGACTCGCGTCGAAGAACGCCGTGGGTCGGCGTCGACCGCCGTCACCTACCGGCAGCAGCACAACGGCATCCCGGTCTACGACGGCAAGATCGTCGTGGGCGTCGAGCAAGCGAGCAATCGTGTGGCCTCGGCGGTCAACAAGGTGGACTACGCGCTGCCCGCTGGCCTCACGCGAGATTCGGTGCGCGTTCCCGAGATCGAGGTGCCCGAGCGCGTGCGGCAGCATCTGTCTGCGATGTTCACGGGCGTCAAGACAGGGCAGCCGTCGCTCTACGTGTATCGCTACGCGCCGACGACGCCTCCGGCAACGGAGTCACGTGCACTGCGAGAAAAGGTGCAGCGCGCCGAATCGCTGGGCCGTGGAGAGCCTGGGCGCGTATACCTCGCCTGGCAGATGTCGGCGGATACGGCCGAACCGAGGGGCAACTGGGAGGTGTTCGTCGACGCGCAAGATGGCGCGCTGATCCAGGTGAAGGATCGCCGGCGCTACGGCTCCGTCAAGGGGCTCGTCTTCGTGCCCGATCCGATTACGAGCTCCGGCAACAAGGCGCTGTCGTCCGCCACGCCGGCGGCGACGCTCAACGGCGAGCAGCGGGAAGTGGATATCGAGAACCTCGATCCCCCGAACGGCAGCACGTTCCGGCTCAACGGTAAGTGGATCGAGACGCGCGATATCGAGTCGCCGGATTTCGACGTGCCGGCCACGGGAACCGGCTTCAAATTCCCGGCGGGCGATCGGCGGTTCTTGAGCGTCAACGCCTACTTCTGGATCGATCGCGTGATCGACTACCTGCAGCGGTTCAACGTGCAGACGTTCAACGACTCCGTGAACGCGCAGCGCATCGGCGTGGACGCGCAGGGGGTCAACGGTGACGACAATTCCCATTTCACGACGGACTTGCAGGGGCGGCCGTATCTCGCCTTCGGCGAGGGCGGCGTTCCCGACGCGGCCGACGCCCACGTGGTCGTCCACGAGTACGGGCACGCGCTGCACTTCCACATGCACACCAACCAGAACGCCAATGGCAGCGAGGAAGGGTTTGGCGACTTCCTCGCCGGCGCCTGGCTCGATCGGTTCAACGCGCGGCAGTTTCAGCGCGAGAGCGTGTTTCCATGGGACAACAACGAGGGGGATCGCTACAGCAATGATCGTTTCTTAGATACGCGCCGGAAGTTCAGCGATAGCGGTTTCGGATCGATCGAGCTGCACGTCAAGGGCAGCGTGCTGGCCGCAACACTGTGGGATCTGTTCCTGTCGCTGGGCGGCTCGTCCGCGAAGGCAGTCGACCGCACGGCCGCGGCCGACAAGGTCGTCCACATGTATCTCGAGATGCTCGTGTCGCTGGCCGACGAGTCCTCGTATCCTGACATCGGCCGCGCGCTCGTTCAGGCCGACGTCGTGCTGAACGGCGGCGCCAACGGCGCGGCCATCAAGACGGCGTTTCTCAATCGCGGATTGAACCTCGACACCCAGCACCGCGGACGGGAGTCCTGACATGCGATACGTCTTTTTCGACCTGGGCGACACGCTTGAAACCGTCGTCGGCGACGCGGACGTGCTGCTGCCGGGAGCGCTGCAGATGCTGACCGATGTCAGCGCCCTGCGCGACGATCGCGATCGTCCGCCGAAGCTCGGGCTGATTTCTGATTTTACCGATCCTGCCAGCCCCGCCGAAATTCCGGGGCTCGAAGCACAATACCGGCAGATCATCGAGGGCCTGGGGATTGACGGCTTCTTCATGCCGTTCGCGCAGGCAGTGACGCTGTCTACGCAGGTGGGCGTGCACAAGCCCGATGCGCGCGTCTTCCGAGCCGCGCTCGACAAGTTCGATGCGCAGGCACACTTTCACGACGGCATCTTCATCACGGAGAGCAAGGCGCACGTGGCCGCGGCACGGCGGCTCGGCATGCAGGCGATACATCTCAAGGGTCCGCGCGACGCAACCGGCGACGTCAGCGACCTGCCCAGCCTCGTGCCCGCGATCAATCGGCTCCTGCGCTTCGCGCCCTGCTGCAAGAAGTCGGGCGAAGCCCGGGGCAGGGTGGCGAGCCACGCGTCGCGCAGCCGCGCCACCGATCCGGCCATCGCCGCCAAGGTCGCAGCCGTCGATGGAAACAGCATCAAGATGACGCTCGATCAGTTGAGCGCGTTTCCGACGCGCTGGTCGCATTCGCCCGGGATTTCTAACGTCAGTAGCCACGTTCACGACTCGTTCAAGACGGCGGGCTATATCGGCGCCAACGAGGTACGGTTTCAAGGCTTCTCGATGAATGGTGCCGGGCCGCAGCGCAATGTCTTGTGCGGGCCGAAGGCGTTTACCAGGCCCGTCCTGCTGATATGCGCGCACTACGATTCGACATCGGAGAGCGCGTCGACGCTGGCGCCCGGCGCCGACGACAACGCGTCTGGGATCGCGGCACTCGTGGAGGTAGCAAGTCTGCTGCGCGGCGTTGGCCTCAAGCGCGACGTCGTCTTCGCCGCATTCGGCGGGGAAGAGCAAGGGCTCTTCGGATCCGCGCACTGCGCCGACATCGCGCACCGGGAACACTGGCCAATCGAGCTCGTCATCAACATGGACATGGTGGGGTTTCCGAACGGCACGCCAGCGAATCGCGTCGTCGTCGAGTTCGATCAGGGCAATCACAATCCGCAGAACGACGCCGTCTCGAAGGCGTTCGGCCTGCTGATGGCGCAGGCTGCCGCCGACTACACGTCGCTCGCCGTGGAGCACACCGACATCTGGAACAGCGATTACATGCCGTTCGAGGAGAAGGGGTTTGCCTGCATCGGCGCGTATGAGGGTGGAGACAATCCGTTCTACCACCAGTCAACGGACGTAGCCGCCCACGTGGATCTGAACTACGTGAAGGAAGTCGTCAAGATGGTGCTGGCGACCGTGATGACCATCGCGACGTAAGTGCGGGGCCGAATTCAAGGGCCGATTCAGGCGTCCCTCGAATGGAGACGGCCGGCTCCCTGTGCCTATCGAAATGTCCATCCGAACACACATGACGTCGTGTTGCTGGGGCTGTTTCGCCGCGTCACCACGGCTGGTCCGCTTTGACCACCGCGTCGGTGCTGGTGACTGGCGCAGACATCGCCGCAGGGTCGACCGCGACGAGCGGCGCCGGAAGGCACATGAGGACCGGGTGAGTATTCTGGCATCGGCGCGAGTCTCTGGAGCAATTCAGCCAGTTCAAGCCCCGGGAGTGCCGGCCCACGGTCTCCGCAGGTCGCTGAAATGCTCAGGAAGTCTCGCTGCGTCTCGTGGGTGGTGGGCGCAGCGGTGGGCGTCCCTGGCGACCAACGGCCAGAGGGGGAGCGCGGATGCGCTGGCCACGCATCCGATGCAACGATGATGTCCGCTGACGGGATCGCGCCCACTCCGCTGGGCCTCTAGGGCTCATAATGCCGAGCCGGGCTCCGCTTGGCTGCGAGAGCCGTCGTGACCGAAGTCGCGCTCGACGGTTCGAGCAGCGCGCCAACCGATCCATCCACGCCGGCGCGGTACGCGGCAGCACTGCACGGTAGCGTGCAGAATTCTTCGCGCAAGTACAAGCCAACACCACTCGAACGCGGAGAGTTCTTTAAGGAAGTAGCGGATCTGACACAGTAGTGCTGAACCCAATTTCGGCATCCACTGAACGCGACGTTCCTCCGTAACCGGCGAGGCGTCGATGCCGAATGTACGAATCGAGCGGGTTGTTCGTTTCCCTCCTAGTAACCGCTCTGCACGTGCTTACCTTGTCGAGGAGATATGGCCACTTTTGTTCCAATGCTGCGGGATCAAGGCGACGTCACCGCGAACATCGTCATCGAGGGCATCGTGTTCTGGCACCTGCTCTACGTCGCGGATGACGGAGAGCTAAAGAAGGACGGCACGACGTCGAAGCCGTCGGAGTTCCTGTTGGGCGCTCCGGACAAGCTTCACCTGGACTCGAACACGTGGCACATCGTGATCACGAATCAGACCAGCGCCACGGTGAAGTATGCCGCCGGGATCACGTGGACACAGGGAACCACAACGATTGCCCAGTGGGGAGACGACGGGCCCTTGAAGGGCAGCTTGAAGTCGGGCGAAGTCGTCGTGCTGGACAGTTCGGCGCTTCTGGCCATCGTTCCGCCGGCGGCCCGGGCCGCTGCGGCTGCGGCGCCAGCGGAGGCCGGCGAAGCGCCAAAAAAGAAGGCACAGAAGAAGAAGAAGAAGACGACGACGAAGGAGGAGTCCAAGTGATGCGCCGCGTGTTCTCGTTCGGCCTGGCAGCGGCCCTGACGTGCTGGACCTCGCTCGCCGCGGCTCAAGGCGCCGCGACCGACAGTCTCTACGTCGACTTCGCGGTGCCCGATCTCCCCGCGTTGGCGGCCCTGGGGCTGAACCCTGCCAAGGTCCAGCGGCCGGGCAATCTGAAGGAGCTGAGTGTGGCGGCATTTCCGCTTGTGGGCAGCGAGTCCACGATCGGACCTGGAGTCGCCGTCGCGTGGGCGCCCGTTTACACCTTCGCCAAGGACGTCGACAGCTATCGAGGGCCGGTGCTTCGGCGGCTGGCGTTCTCGCTGGTCACGTCGAAGGAGGGCAAGACCGACGCGGTGAATGCCGGCGCCGGTTTTCGCGTGATGCTGTTCGACAAGACCGACCTCGTGCTGAGCACTGGAGCCAAGGGCGTGCAATGCACCGACGCCAGCCGGGCAAAGGACTACGAGTGTCAGGTCTTCAAGATTCTCGCGTCTGAGGACGAACTGTCGCGGAGGACCAACGACTTCCGTATAACCTCGACGCCGGTCATGCTCCAAGTGACCAACTTGATGACAACTCCCAACAGCGCGCTCGCATTCAAGATGATGGGAGATCTTCTGGATGTGTGGGATCTCAAGAAGCCTCCGTCGCCCTTTACAGCCCGAGGTGCTCGCGCGGCGTTCGACAAGAAGCTCGAGGCTGTGGCAAAGGCCAACATGGTGGCAGTGCCGATGCTGGGCACAATGCTGTCGGACGAAGTCGATGCGGTCGCCGAGCGGTACCTCTTGCAGGCCGTCAGCGGCGCCTCGGCCATCAGCGCTCGCCTCGCGAAGCTGCGGGAAACAGTCCAGCAGGAGCGGTGGAACTGGGCGGTCGGGAGCGTCGACGTGGGGATCGTGGGGCAGTCGGCAAGCGGCGCGTGGTCCGAGCTCAAGGGACAAAAGTACGGCGGCTTGCTCTCCCTCGCATTTCCCGTCGGCACTCACGCGCAGGTCATCGGGCAGTTCGAGGTGAGAAACGGCATCAGCGACGCCACGGAGCGATCGCACACCGGCGGCGGCGGCCGTCTGCTCGTCGGAAACAGCTCGAAGCGCGTCTCCTTCGAAGGCTACGTCGCCACCACCGACGATACGGACACGACCAAGGACGGCAAATCGCATCGCTTCACAATCGGCAGCGAATTCCGATTGACGAAGGGATTCTGGCTCGAGGTCGCGTTTGGCAACGAGCACACGCCCGCGTCGACCGGCACGAAGCTGCTGTCGCTCGCGAATTTCAAGTACGCATTCAAGTCGTCGCCGCGGTTTACGGAGATTCCAGGCAGCGTCGAGGACTAGACTGCGCACTTCTGCACAGCTGCTGTCTCAGCATAAAAAGCCGTAGTGTCCCAAGGCTGAGCCGCGGCGTCACGCCGCGCGCGCGTAGTAGTTGAGTAGCCCTCCAAGGCGGCGATAGCGTCGAATACGGCCCTCGGTCCTATCGGTCAGATTCGGCGCGAGAATCGCGTTCCCGCAGCCCTGATGCGGCCGTTCGTGATGGTAGTGACTGACGAAGGCGACGACGGCTCGCCGAAAATGCCGATCGCCCAACGGGATCAAGCGGTTGAGGCACTCCTCCTTGGTGGAGCGGACGAAGCGCTCGGCATGGGCATTCGCGTTCGGGGCGCGGTAGGGCGTCTGGACGACGCGGACGCCCGACGCGGCAGGCTGGTCTCGCACGGCGCGCGTCCATTTCGCGTCGCGGTCGCAAATGAGGACCCGATGCGTGGCCAAGGCGCCGTCGTCCGCACTGACCATCGTCCGCGCCGTTTGCTGCATGAAGAGCGCGTCAGGATGGCAGGTAGAGCCGAGAATCTGCACCCGTCGAGACGCCAGGTCAATGACGAAGAGGGTGTAGTACGTGACCAGGCCGCGCAGAGTCCAGACGTCCGTGGTGAAGAAGTCAGCCCCCGCGATGGCGCCCCAGTGTGCACGGAGGAACGTCTGCCAGGACGTCGGGCGCTCTGGGACGAGTGGCTGACGGTGGGCCTTGAGGATGCGCGAAATGGTCGTACGTCCGACGCGGTGACCGACATGTGCCAGCGCGCCTTGGATGCGGGTATAGCCCCACGTCGGATTCTCAGTCGCCATCCGGGCGACAAGCGCCTGGATCTCGCGCAGCACCCGTGCCCGCCCCGACGAGCGTCGCGGATACGTCCACTTTCGAGCCACCAGCTGGCGATGCCAGCGGAGGAGCGTATCCGGCGTGACGAGGGAGGCCACCGTTCGGAGGCGCGCGTCCCAATCGATGCGCCGGCACCGCGAGAGACCGTCGCTCGGCATCAGAGAAGAGAAGCCTTGATGAGCGAGGCGAGTTCGGAGCACCTGGTTCTCGGCGATCAGTTACGCGACAGCGTCGGTCTCGCGCTGCTGCACGAAGGCGGCGAGCCACACACACCACAAGCGCAGCACCGTGAGATCCATCGCGGGACGGAGCATACCGCCGACACCTGACATCCGCGGCTCGGTCGACTAATGGGACACTACGGTGCCCGGGGTGACAACGGCTGCCATCGTTCGCCGGCGCGCGCGTACCAATCAGTGCGCCGGTACTGCGAGAGACCGTCGCTCGGCGTCTGTGAGGCGGAGCCGTGGGTGGGCGAGGAAAGCGCGAAGTATTCGGTTCTCGGCGATCAGGTGCGCGACGGCGTCGGTATGGCGCTGCTGAACATGCGCGGCGATCCAGACGCACCACAAGCGCAGCGCCGTGAGATCCATCACGGGCCGCAGGATACCGCCGTACGCTCGGCATCCGTCGCTCGGCTCGCTAGTGGGACACTACGGGGTGAAGGAACTGCACGCGGAGGGTAATAAGGCGGTCGAGCATGCCGCCAGGTCCAACGGATAGCTCCAAGAATCGTCACCGCAAGATGAATCCGGCGAATGCGACGAGTGCAGCCGTCACGTCATGCCAGACGAGAGCTACGAATTCGGCGAGCTTCGACCAGAGCACCTGCGCGATGGTGAGCAGGAGAGAGACCGTCGCCGCGAAGTTAAAAAGGGATTTCTTCGAGAGATCGAAAGCCGGAAGCTGCATCGCACGCACCTCGTCCCGCGCAGCCCGGGATGAAAGGTGTTGCCATGCGTTCCGCTCTCGCCCCCTTTCGGGGGCACCCCGGGCACCCTGTTCTGCTCGCGCTTGGCTGCGAAGCGGCGTGAGACAAGGGCCGGGTGTCGGCATGTGCGCCGACCAGTGACGATGCTCGCCACCTTGGTGAGAGGATCAAAAGATGATCCCCTTATAAAAATGGCGAGCAACCAATTATACACCAACTGACCAACGGCAGGGAGGCGCTCTCGATTCGGCTCGAGGAGGTTCATGCGCTGGGCTGGTAGCTTCGGCGGGATCATCTGGTGGGGCACGGTCGCTCCTTGCCACCTTCTGCATCGCCTTGACACCGAATTGCGCGCCGACAATTGGCAACCTCCTGAAGGGATGGCCCGCCGAAGCGGGCCGATCCGGTTATGCGCCGACCACGTTGGACTTCGGCTGCGGACGTGCCACATCAGAGGCCCCTCTCCCTGGTCGGTGCTGATGATCAGATTCGCTCGGCCGGCGCGTGGGAGTGCCTGCCATCGGTCGGGACATCGCATCCACCTTTGGAAGATGTCCACGCGATCGGATCAAGCCCAGAGCCAGTTCGCGGTGGGTTAGCGCCGCCAGGACCCTAGCCAGACGGAGGAGTCTGAGATCGAGCTGGAGTTGCGAGGGCCGCTGCACATTTGCAGCGTAACGCTCTGAATCGTGGCTGAAACGGAATCGGTCCCGGAGGGCGTTTACCGTTTCACGCGACGGTGAGTCTCACGCCACGCTCTGAGACGACAGGCATCATCACAGAACGTGCGTCTCCAGTTGTAGCGGTCGCAAGACACGCATCGCTGGATCACGTCGGCCCGGCCGGCGTCGGCGAGTTCTGAGATCGCGGAAAGGCAACTGAAGGCCATCTTGATGGCCTCGACATCGTGGTCGAAGTCTTCCGGCACGATCGTAAACGGAGGTGAGATGCGCGGATGCGGCACTCTCACCCCCATGATGGTCGTGAAGATGTCGGTCGCAGCAATTGGGTCGCGTGGGCGTTGCCCTCGTTCGATTTGCTGACGGCGAGTCCGAAGGTACCGCAAGTCGGCTTTCAGACGACGGACCAACTTGGGCCAACCCGAAACGTCGTAGCTTCGATCTCCGTTGAGTACTTCTAGCAGTCGAGCGACCGGTCGCGAGAGACTGAGGCGTTCAGCTTGGCGGCGAGCGCGAGTAGGCATTTGAGAATGCGCGTTCTGGCCCAGGTCTCCGTCGAATCGGAGGTCGTGTCCGTTGCAGTCTATTCGGCGCTCGCTTCCCGAAACAGCGACGCCGGCCAGTGGAGCCCCATGCTTAGATTGAGGCCCAGTCAGTCCTCGTCCGGGAGCGGAATCTTTGTGGCGGCGTCTGCGCTCAGAATGTCGTACGCGAATGCCTCCATCAGCCTGAACGAGACTCGTTGTCGGAGCTCACGGATCGCCGCCGCTGGTGTAGCCGCTCCGAGTTGATCCGCCAAGGTGCGATCATGTTCGAGCATCTGCTGTGCGTCTTCGGCGCTGATTGACGCAACCCCAAATGTGAGACCAGCAGCTATCTCCCGTTCGGTAGGCAATTTCCTTGACGGCGTATAACGAGTCCATCTGCCAATGGCTCGAAAGTTGACGACCAACGCGACGGCATCGACGTCATCGATGTAGATCTCAAACACTCGAACTCCATCGAGGGTCCCAATGGCATCGTCTTGGCGCGAACGCTCGAACCCGAGAGAGGAGCTGAGTTGCCACGCTTGCCGAGAGGCGCTAATTAGCAACACGGCGAGATGTTCATCGCCATAAGCACTCTTCAGCGGACTTATAGTGTTTCTGAGGGCAGCGGCCAGGTCCTCGCCTGTCGCTCCGGGTGCAGGAGTCGCTACATCGAGAATCCTGTTGACGACGAGAGCGTTCTCTCCGTTTGCGAGGCCTCTGCCAAACGAATCTCCCCAGCCATCAGAATGTAGTCTTGAGTGTTCCGCGTACACGTCCTTTCTGTCGAGCCGCCAAATGCCGAAGTGCGATTGCGGAGGTGCGTTTTCGTCGCTGGTGAAATACGCACCGGCGGCTTCTACGAGCCGACGCAAGCCCCGATTGCTCGTCCATCCCTCCAGGATCTCCGACGCAACCCTGGCCACGGTCTGGTCAGAAAGCGGAGCTTCGATCAGGCCGTCGATGTCGATTGATTCCTGCGACTGAGGCGCCTCTAGGCCCTGGGAGTCTTCCTGGAACTCCTTAAGAACGCGCCAGAAATCACCGTCAGCAACGGCGATCGCATCTCGTGCGCCCTCTGATGGCGGAAGATTAACAGCGTTTCCAGCGCTGCCGATCCGCCTTATCGCCGCGATGAAGAAGGCTCGCCACAGATGGGTATCAGTGTCGAGAAACATCGCACGGCCCATGTTGGCCTTCTCAAACAGGACCCAGTCAGACCACCCCATCTCTTGGTCGACGTCGTGTTGAGTCGAATGCAGTGCCAACGCCCAGAGGGTCTGGACGTCGCCGATGTCCGCAAACAACCTATCAAGTCGCGGTCGCAGTGCGTCCAGCGTGAGTTCTCCGTTGGCATAACGGCGAAGAAACCAGCCGGCAATTCCCAGGGCGACGACCCGGCGTTCCTTCTGCAAGGCGAGCGCATGATCCAGGCGGCGCGCGTGTGGATCGCCAGCAGCAGCAGCCGCCTCGTCGTCAACGACGAATCGGGGAATCGGGTGCTCGACCCGCGCGAAGCCAGAGTTCAGCGCGTCAACGAAATCGTTGAAGTCGTCGTCGCGGTTGCGATCACTTGCTTCCTTTGCGAGCCGGCCTAGCGTCCGAAGCACCTTGATGCCAGACTGTCGGGCGAACGCGTTGCGCTCCTTATCGAGTGAATGAACGATATCGTGCGCCAGCCGCAGCTGGCACATTTCGCGCAGCATCAACGCCGTGTAACCTGCAACAACCGGAAGCTGCGACGGGGGAACGCTGTCGAGATCCCTGAGTACGGCCCGATAGGGTCTAGTCATCAGATCGACAGCGTGACTAAAGACGTAGTACTCCGCTTCACCGATGGCGTACAGGGCCAAGCTATATGCGGACCCGCTCACAAGCCGGCCGAACTTCACATCTGCTTGACGGACGGCGGCGTCAGCGAACTCTCTGAAATCGTTCTCAAGCCAGCCCAGCTCGGCCCACGCAAAGCGTCGAAATGGAGTCGAGTCCTCCCTTGCCGTGGACGACGGGTCGTAGCCGACCTTCCACCGGCGGAGAGAGTCGAGAAATTCCCTGATCAATGCCTCGTGTAGGTCGAGTCGACTCTCTACCTGTCTGGCATGTCCGGTCTTGATTGCTTCGAGCACAACATCCCGTAGGTACCCCAGTTCTGATTGCAGTGATTCCGAGTCGTCGCGGTCCGCAAGTGTCAGAGAGCGTTCGATGTAGTCGCCGATGGCGTTGGCATCGAGGCCGGGAAAGCGAAGCCGGTCGAACGCCAACAACGGTGTGCGGCCTTCCCTCAGCCGGTCGCCGATTAGGCACATCCATCGAATCGATGTCGGTGACTCAGGCGGCGCCGGTACCGCGTCTGCTGCGGGAGCGTCCCCTGGGGACGGAGTTAGGGTCTGAGTCACCCGAGCTCGTAGGAAGCGTCTGGCCAAATCGTCAAGGAAATGAGGTGAGACGTCTGTAAGCGTTCCCGACCGCCGGGAGCGAATGACCACGAATGGTTCTTCCTCGTCGGGTGTGAGCGGGTTGTACGTAAACGGTGTCAACTGCGGCAAGACCTCGTTGCATAGAACAGCGTTCGCCACCCGGCGCACCGCCGAACTGTCCACGCTCAGTCGCATCTTCTCCCGCAGTAGGGAAACCGCTCCGGCATGCAGCCGTGACTCGCTGAACGTCAGGAGGACAACTTGATAGAAGACGTAGAGGGTCCCAAGCATCGTACCCACGAACACGAATGCGAACTGGGGGACCAGGACGTTGCTCGGACGGCCTCCGAGCGCAAAGACCCCAAGCTCGATCGTGCCGACAATCGCAGACGCGAGAATGGGAAGGACGAGAGAACGTCGGAGCAGAACTTCGTGCGTTCGCGTGCCGCCGGCCAGCCCCCCGCGTGAGACTTCGATCACAAATAGCAGTACGGGCAGTGCTACTCCTGCCGCTCCGGCTTGGATTTGCCACAGCGTCAGGAGAATGTCGCGCGCTTCTGCGTCGCTCACCTTAGCAGCGACGAAAAGTTGCATGAGTTCGGTGAGCGCCACCCCAAGCCAACCGACGGCGACGGCGAGGCCGATCGCGTCGACTGTCGGTAGACACGCCCTGGTGAAGAACAGTCGCAGCCGATAACCCCATGACTCGTCGGCTTTGGCCTTTTGCCTCGCAAGGCGGAGCAGGGACCGCTGGCTCGGCTGGAACCGTCGAAACGGGGTAGAGACGTTCACTCGGGAGCAGTCTACCTGAGCAGTCGACCAGCATGGCGAAAGCGATTCGAGGACGAACTGTGCCGTCGAGCCTGCGCGTATCCTTGGTCCGTGGGCAGGAGAGACAAACTCGGGTCGTGCGTGTACTGTCCTGCCGTAGCTGATGCGAAGGAGCACTGGATTCCGCGTGGACTCGGGCGGTTCAAAGGCTACACGCCACTTCTGGACAGAGTCTGCGACAGCTGCAATCGCCGGTTGGGAAGCGAGGTGGACGAGGAGTTTCTTCGAACCGGGGAAATCGGCTTTCAACGGGCGGCGTACGGTGTCCTGGGAAGGTCCGGCAGCGACTCAGTCAGTCCCTTTCACTTTAGGGGTGCGTCGGCGTCACCTCCAACGACTGCCACGATGCCGACGACGTCAGGCAGCCACTCTATCCTCGCCGAGATGGCGACTGGCCCAGATGGCGAGCCAGTGACAAGGCCACTTAGGCAAGTCGTTCTTCAAACGGAGGCCGGCGTTGCCTGCGTGCCACTTTCTCGCGGATGGTCAACCGATCAACTCAGGATGGCGGTTCAGGAAAGGCGTCTTGAAGGGGCCAAGCCGATCGAGGTCTACCTTGACTCCGATGAGGACGCGCGCGCCTCCGAAGACTATCTGAGGACCATGCTTCGGCCGATCTTCGGTCCCTTCGCAGTAGACGTGTTTCGAACGGGTACTGTCGTTGACAAAGACATCACCGTGCGACCGGCCTCGGCGACGATTTCGCGCGCATATACGCGGGGCGTCGCAAAGGTAGCGTTCCACTATTTCTTGTGGGTGTCGAACATCTTTCGGGGCGACGAAGACTGCTTTGCGGCGGTTCGCGAGTTCATCTCCCGAGGCACGGGAGACGCCGACGCAATCGTTTCGTTTGGCCAGCCACCCTTCATCCCAGGGCTCGACGAGGAGAGCCGTGTCGCGACACTCTCGCACGTGTTCCTGTCACGACTGGACGCTGAGGAAGTGGCGGTGTCGCTGCACTTCTTTCTCGGACCTCTGCTGAAGACCCCGTTGTCCA
>Ga0193753_10002171_pt1 | contig 15872 bp, 11 predicted proteins | sample H1c2metaG_FD_144925 | JGI IMG/M metagenome (GOLD analysis project Ga0193753, IMG submission 144925) | Soil microbial communities from a riparian zone of the East river system, Colorado, United States - H1c2 | ecosystem: Environmental > Terrestrial > Soil > Riparian zone | place: USA: East... | reverse complement strand
CAGTGCAACATTGAAGGCGCTTGATCTTGGCATACAACTTACCACACCGGCATCCCCGGGATTTGATGGTAAAATATCTACAATGCTGATATTGGTGATGGGCACTGTTCCAACATTCCTGATCTTCAACCTGAACTTTGCTGTTCCGCCCGGAACGACCGTTACATTTTGTTGCCATGTTGTTCCGCCATCAATACTTACATACTTCTCTGCGATCAGCGAATCAAGCGGACAGATATTTATTGCCACGGGGTTGGAGTATTCTATATTGGCAAGTCCGCCGCCGGAAACCTGGTAACTGTTCGACAATGACCCTGCCGCTGCATTATTATTCACAACCACATTGAAGTCTGCACTCCACCATAATGAACTGTTGTTTCCGCAGGCGCCCGCGAGGCCAGATGGCATCGTCCACTTAGGGCTGGTTAAATTATTATCGCATGTTACCCCGGTTATAGGAGTACCTGTAGTACATCCAATGCTTGGATAAGGGGTGCTGTACCAACTATCGCTGTTGGGGATATAGGTTAAACCAACAGGCAATACGTCTTTCAAACTTGCCCCTGCCGCGAGTGCGCCGCTACCCACATTATGAAAGTACAAATGATAACGTACAGTGTCTCCGGGTTGGTAACAACTTTTAAATGAACATAAACCCTTATAGAGCTCCAGGTTTGGTATCGGGTTCCTGATATGAAAAGTATCGCAGGAGGTTTGTTTAATTATTCCATTATATACATTGTTGGAAAAAACACATCCTGCAGAATCAATTAAACTGTAGTCGCCCTTATAGATCGCGTTGGCGCAATTCTTTACAACATCGCCAGGAAGAACAGGCGTTCCGCACCAATCGATGCTCAAGATGGTATAACTTACTCCCACATTTATATTCCCTCCCAACACGAGGCTATTACCGGTTAATTTAAAGCCGACAAGATGTGGTCCAACACCAACCAGGGCTGCCTTGGAAATAGTCGTCGGGCCGGTGATGGGGTTTCCGGAATATGGAGTGGGGCCTGTTACCGGACCGCAACCGGTTTGTTTCCAATAATAAAGATTAACAGGGTAAGTACTGCTAGCGATATTCAGTTGGATAACATCAAGCTGGTTCGGGAAAGTGTCATTGATCTCGATATTGGTGAGAGGTACGCTTCCGTTGTTGTTCAATCCTACATTGTAAACGCTGCCGCAACCGGGTATCTGAGTATCCGGATTGTAGTGAATGCTATTGGTTTTGCCAAAATTTCCGCTCGCTTCGGGATCTTTGAGGATAACACTGGCGGTACTTGAATTGGTTGTTGGCGCATTACCGCAAGGAAGCATTCCCGAAAGGGTGGCTATATTATTGACAGTTTGCCCATTGCTGAAACCCGCATTGCATGGGTATTTTATGTCGACATAATAAATTTTCGCATAGTAGAAACCCGAGCTCGTGGGCGAATAAAAATAATAACTGATCCCGGAGCCGGGCAACAGGTTTCCTACCGTCCAGGAAAAGATACCGCCTACAGGGGGAGTATTTGCAACAGGGTTCAGGCTTTGGTCATATACTCCCACCAGTTGTGCGCCTGTTCCCATATTATCGATCACCTGCGAACTGTACATATCTAATTCTCCTGTGCAACCGAAATATGTATTCTTATATACAATGACCATGTAGCGAACAGTTCCTCCAAGGGCGCCGTAGTAGTTACCCCCACTGTAGGTGGTTATCGGTATTTTTTTGATCCGCCATGGATTGACAGCGGTAATAGTTACGCCAGCGGTATCGGTAAGTGTAGGAAGGGCGTTAGCACTGATGGTTGCCGTATCTATCACAAATGTATTGTTGCAGGTAGGGCCACAGGGAAAGGTTCCGGTGATGGTAATGGTTGAATAGCCGCCCGAAAATCCACCCAAACTAAAGGTGAGTATATTGCCCGATTGGGTATAAGGTTTGGAAGTCGATGTTATATTAAATCCTGGCGGCACGGTTTCTGTAACTACTAAACCGGTAACAGCATTGGCTGTGGAATAGCCAATGGTATAAGTGACCGGTTGGCCGCTTTGAACTGAAGAGGGGCTTGCAGTCTTGTTAATAAAATAACTGTTGTTCTGTGCAAAAGCGCCACTTGCAATTGCTAAAATAAAAATTCCGGTAACCAGTATTTTTATTTCCCGTTTCAGCGTTCTGATCATCTTTCTCATTGGTAATTATTTTTGATGATTACTTCACGATACAAAAATGGAAAGAAGAATTCGGGTTTTCTGGCAGAATGTATATGCGTCGAATATGATTGTATAAGCGCAAGCCCCTCCGCCCCCCTAAAGGGAGAACCTGGAGTATAAGAAAGTAAGCCTCTCTTCGATAATTTCGAAGAGATCTATAAAGTATTTTACTGTGAAGTTTCCCCTTTAGGGGGCGGAGGGGGTATTACGTCTTTCTCTTGATCCACTTCTCAAACCTCGACAAGAAATCATCCTTACGCCTTGAAGCAACGGGTATCTCTTTGCCATTTTCCAATACCACGTCGCCGCCGCTGCCTTTGATATATTCTTTGATGTAGGACAGGTTGATAATATATTTATCGTGAATGCGGGTGAATTCGGTGTCGGGTAATAGCTTCTCATACTCGCCCAGCTGCCTGCTCACAAGGATGGGTTTGTTATTTCCGGCCAGGAAGAATGTAGTGTAGTTGCCATTGCTTTCGCAATACATGATGTCAGCTAGTTTTACAAAGATCAGGCCATTGCTGGTGGATAGTGGTATCTTTTCCGCAACCTTGGGCTTTGAAGAAGATTCGATCAATGAAAAAAGATTCTTGCTGAAAGATTTTTGCTCTATTCTTTCCCCGGCAGATTGTATTGCTGCCAATAATTTTTCGGTGTTGATGGGCTTGGTAAGATACCCGATGGCATGGTGTTCAAATGCCTCGATGGCATAATGGCTATAAGCAGTAACAAAGATCACTTCAAAATTAACGGGCTCGAGTTGTTTAAGCATTTCAAATCCATTGATATGCGGCATTTCGATATCGAGCAACAACAACTGCGGCTGCAATTCCTTGATCAACGCCAATCCCTTACCTGCATTGCTTTCTGCTGCAAGCACCTGCACCTGCGGACAATACTCCGACAGCATTTTCTTCAACAGCTGAACGTTTCGCGGTTCATCGTCGAGTATGATACAAGTGAGGCTATTCATGGCTTAGCTTTATTACACGAATTACCGTTTTATAATTCGTATTAATTAGAGTAATCAAAAAACTAGGCTTCTGCGATCGGTATCCTCAAAATAATGATCGTTCCTGTAGCATTACCCCTTTCATCTTTTTTATCAACAATCTCCTGTTCAATGCCGTACAATTCAGCCCGTCGTTTCGACAATTGCATACCACGGCTCTGGTATTCGGTATGCAGTTCATTGCGCAATTGGATCGCCCTCTCGCGGCCGATGCCATTGTCTTCTATTTCACAGATCAGTTGCTGCTGTTCTTTTCTTACGCTTATGGTTATAACGCCTTTTTTATTTTCAAGGTGGCCGATGCCGTGGCGGATCGAATTTTCTACATAGGGTTGCAACAACATCGCTGGCACGAATGCCTCCTTGCTGTTAATGCCTTCATCTATTTTTATCGTGTATTCAAATCGATCGTCGAATCTCAATTTTTCCAGTTGCAGGTAATTGTCCAGGTAATTGATCTCATCCTGCAAAGAGATAATTGCTGATGATGAATTATCCAAAGTGCTGCGCAATAGCTCCGAAAACTTATCTAAGTACTTATCCGCCTGTTTGAAATCGCGTTCGTAAATAAATCCCTTTATCGAATTTAAGCAATTGAAAACAAAGTGGGGGTTGATCTGCGCTTTGAGGGCCTGCATCTCCAGCTCGCCGAGTTTTTTTTCAGTTAAGACCTTTTCTACAGCCTTTTGTTGTTTTTGCCGGCTACGTCGTTGCAAAATAAAAATGCTGGCAAAGAACAATACAACCACCACTGTGGCCCAAAATATCCCACTCTTCCAAAAAGGTGTTTCAATAAAAATGTTGATGTGCGCCGCCTGTGATGAGGGCTTACCGTCCCTCTTTATAGCTCGTATCAAAATATTATGATTGCCGGATACCAACTGCAGGTCAATGCTGTTCTTATCAAGTCGCACCCATTCGGCGTTATCGCGGCTGTATTCAAACAACGGATAATAACCCGTGAGATCTACCCCTGAAAATTCAATGCTAAAATTGTTTTTACCATAAGGCAATGAATACTTGTCAAGTACCAGCTCTTCTTCTCCGTCAACTTTAACCCTGGTGATAAAAGTGGTAATATCTGCCACAGGTAAATGCAGGCTCGCAGGCAGATAACTGATGCCGCCGGAAGTTGCAACATACACTGTATCGTGATATACCGTGATATCATTTACCTGTTCACCGATCAAGCCATCGGACAATCCGAAGAAAGTATTCCCATAACTTAACTGGTTATTTGCAAATTGATATTCGACCTTGTTTAGGCCCTTGTTAGTGCCCAGCCACAGTTCCCCAACCTTATTACTAAACAAAGATTTGCAAACATTTCCCGGGATGACATCGCCCAGCGCTATTGACTTTACAAGCAGGTCATTTTTGAGTACGAGCAAGGAATCGGAACCAAGCCCTACCCATACCAGGCCGTCTGTTGTTGTGCAGATCGTGTTTACGCGGTAAGTGAGCGCCTTGTAGTTTTTCCCGAAATAAAACAACGAGTCTTTATCCCATCGGTATAGCCCGTCGTTTGAACCAACGTATATCTTTTCGCCGGCAGCAACACCAAGGGCGGTTACTCTTTTTATAGTCTTTTCTGTTATCAGGTCTTTTTCAATATTGTATTTTTTTATTTCCGCGTGGCTTCCCACCAGCAAGATCGAATCGTTCAAGGGCAGCGCCGCCTTCGGAGATGAATTGGTTGTGCCCTCAAACCTGCGCAATATCTTAAACGTTTTTTTATCAATGATAAAAGAACCTGTTTGGCAGGAAATGTAGATCTTATCTTTTAGTTCTATTATTTTTCTCACCGTGCCATCCATATTCTTTTCGTTGCCCAGTGATATCTTTTTGATATCATACACTCCGTCATATACCAGTACTTCTCCATAATTATTACCGGCAAATATTTTTTTGTTGCTAACCAACAGGGCGTTGAAATTTTGTGCGATCTGGTCGTTGAGCGCTTTGTCGTTGATGGTGTATGATGATATCCTTTTTTGCTGGATCTTTATCAAACCTTTGTCGATAGTGGCTATCCAGCTACTGCCACTCTTGTCCTCCAGTACATTTCTAACAGCAATATTGTAAAGCAGCGGCTCCTTCAGATCAAGCGTTGCGGTATCCATTGGATAAGTAGTGCCATTGTATGATGTGACAGCAAGATTTTTTCCAGCCTTGCAAAATATGCGAATGACAAAAGGAAATTCTTTTTTCTGCTGAAGGAAGATATCGCCGTTTTCGGTGACCCTATATTTTTCCACGCTGTTGCCGGCAGTGATAAAAAGAGTGTGATTGAAATATTCGCTGTTAAAATTAGTATTGTTGCTGAGGGGAAAAGACTTTGTAATCGTGTTGTTGTTGAATACCCGTATCGAATCGCTGCATATCAACAGATAATTACCAGGACTATATTCGATCACCCGCTCGGGAGTTCCTTGCTTGTAATTCAACACTCCTTTGTAAGCAGATACTTTCCCGTTCTTATAAATAAAAAAATTCCGTTGGTTATTGCTGAACGCAATGCCGCCATAAGTTAAAACGCTTCCCCTGTTGGCGTTGCCTAATTCTATCTTTTGTAACTCAGGGTCGGTCTCATCATTTTCAAAGCGGTCCTTTACCGGGTTATAATAAGCCGGTGTTCGCCGAAAGGGCGTTACCCAGATCGTTTGATTACTGTCGATGAAAAGATCGGTGATCTCATTGTCGGGCAGGCCTTGTGCTGTTGTATAGGATTTGAAATTCTTACCATCGAATTTTGCAAGCCCGTTTTCAGTGGCTATCCATAAAAAGCCATGGCTATCCAATATGGTTCGATAAACGGAATTGGATGGGAGCCCGTCCTTGGTAGTGTAGAAGATCGTTTGCGTGGTCTGAGAGAACGAACAATAAGATGCAAGTAGCAGGAAGCAGGAGAGAAAATTATGGAGCAAATATTTTCGCATTGTTCATAAATATAAAAAGAGCGAAGCACTCTTTCAAGCTCCGTGTCTCTGTGCCTTGCGGCAATTATTTCTCTACCAACCTATCCACGCATTCATAATCTCTCTTCAACATATCATCATATTCATCCGCCGTCTTAAATAATTTTTCAAATTGCAACTTTCCATTTTCCACGGTCATATCAAGGTCGTATAGGATACAGCTCAGTACAATATTCTGTCCGCTGCAGCTTATCACCAAACCATTCAACCGGTAATTCTCTTCCAGCAAAAACTGGTACAACGGTTTTATCTTAACTGCATTATTCGGCATCTGGCAAAGGAATGCATCTGCAGCCACAAAATAATTTTCTGTGTTGTAAGCAATTTTGATCTTTGCACTTCCTTCTTCTACTTCCCAGTTGTTGGGAGCATTGCGTGCCAGTTTAATATCTTTTCCAAGGCTTTTTAAGATCGCTTCTATCGTTTTTGCAACACCGGTTGGTTCCACTTCTTTTTCCGGCATTTCGGGAAGCTTTACTTCGGTGCCGCAACTCGGACAATATTTTCCTGCATCAATATTCGCTTCGGTTACCAAAAAATCACAAGACGCACACCTGGTTGTGGCGGCACCTCTATTGGGTTGATACAACTGCAACGCCGTTCGCAAATAACTTACCGGCAAGGCAAAGCCAAGATTATCTCCTCCTCTTATAATAAAGGAATTAACGCCAACGATCTCTCCTCTTTCATTCACCAACGGACCTCCGCTGTTGCCGGGGTTGATCGCAGCGTCTATCTGTATGAACTTCAAACCATCACGTATCCGGTCCACCTTACTCACCACACCTTGTGTTGCAGTATAGTTAAGTCCGTATGGATGGCCGATGGCAACGATCTCATCGCCATCTTTCATCTCTTCATACTTTCCTAAAGGCACTGCTGGCAGCAGTACAACCGGTGGCGGCTCTAAAAAAGCAAGGTCATGCTTTTTATCGGTGTACCACACGCGGCTCAATGATTTGGAAAATAGCTTTCCCTGTATCGTTACCTCAGCAGCATTATCTACCACGTGATTGTTGGTAACGATCAGGTCGAATTCTTTGATGTAGAATCCTGTTCCTGTTCCACCTGGCGTAGCGATCTGGATGATGGCGTCCTGGTATTTTTCGATGATGTCTTGTGTAGGCATGATTAATTGCTGATTTTTAATCACAGATTAAATGATTTATGAGATTTCACAGAAAGAAATCAGTGAAATCTCATAAATCACCTGATCTGTGTTTCTATTTAGCATCAAAATTTAATAACTGCAACTCATTCGTATAACTGTGATTAAAATTCACTTTATTGTCAAACTTCAAATTCTGAATATTAAAATTGAGCAGCGGATATTTTTTCTTCCATGAATTCTGTATCTCCTGTATCGCTTCAATTATCTCCTCGCTGTCGAATTTGTGTTTTGAGTCATCATAATACACCTGTGTAAATCCAAGCGAGATGAAATATTCCTGGTAATTCACCTGCATGAACAATTGGAATAACTGGGATAAAGCTTTGGGTAAACTATAAGAATATTGACAATAGGAGATCCCGTATTCACAGATCTGTTGTGCGATCAAGGGATAGCCATTGTCGCGATACCAGATCATATTGTTGTTGGCGCCATTAATTCCATCGGCGATCATTTTTTGAGTTTGCGGGGCAACGATGGCAAAACTGCTCCTGCCACGAAACAGGTTCTTAAAAAAATCTTCCTTCGACTTAAGCTGTATCTTACGGAAGGCGTCGATCATGTCGGTGTTCTTTGCCGGGGCTGGCCGTTCATCTTTTGTAAAATAAAGAATGGGTATTTTCTCCAGCTCTGCTTGCAGCGCGCCTTCCGGGCAAATAAGATAATCGATCCTGAATGCAAGCGTCAACAACAAATAGGCGATCCCGCCGCTGAATTTTTCCGGATCCAGTGTTTCGCAATAAGCCAATGTTTCGCTGATCCATTTTTGCATAAAAGCAAACTTGGTCTCCTTTTCTGCTTCCGGTACCGCTTTGATGTGTTCTGTATCCAGTGTTTGCAAAGAAGTAAAGTCCTGCACCAGCAGGTCGTCTTGTTTGTCTGCCTTGGTCGCCAGCTCTTTCAATGCATAATATAATTTGTTGGGGTTGGCGGTTTCTATATCGCTGTCGAAGCGCATGCAAAGCCGATCGCCATCCAAAGAATATCGGCTGTAAAACAAAGAGAAATTCTGTTCAAGTAGCCGCCGCATCACGGGCACCGAAGGTTGTGGCATTTTTGCCAGCGAAACTTCTGCCTGCAGGTGTTCTGCATTGCCGTGGCCACGCACGATCTTTGACCCCTGGTAGATCTGGAAGTCGAAGTCGGTACCCTTACGGTTCAGGATCACGTTGTCGGCCGCGTCATCCCTCAGGTAGTCAAAAAACGCGTCAATACTTTCATGATATTTTTTTTCCTTGGAGAGGTTGTCGGCATCGGTCCAGCGGGCAACTTTTTCCACCGTTTTATTGTTATCGCTGTAACGCCCGAAATTGATGTCTGGCCTTTGTTCTGCTGATTTCTTGCCGCGGCCGAATAGTTTGTCAAACATGGAATAGCGGTTTATTTTACAAGTAAGAGCAATTTACGGAACGTTGGCTTAAAATTGTTTAAAAATTGCCCGTACATTTAGGGTTGTTAATTTTATATTTGCCAAAACTAAAGATACCATCATGAAGTTCATCGTTTCCTCATCGGCCCTACTGAAGCAGCTACAACAGATCAGCGGCGTTATCAATGCAAATACCGTTCTACCCATACTGGAAGATTTTCTATTTGAAATTGAAAAGAACAAGCTTACCGTAGTAGCCACCGACCTGGAAACCGTGATGAAAGTGCACCTCGATATCGAAGCCAAGGACAGCGGCAAGGTGTGTATTCCCGCCAAAATACTGATGGACTCTTTAAAGAATATCGCCGAACAGCCCCTAACTTTTAATATTGACAAGAATTTTGCGGTTGAGCTCACCAGCGATAATGGTAAATACAAGGTGATGGGCGAGAACCCGGATAATTTCCCAAAAGAGCCTTCAGCGGATGACGCCAATTCTTTCACCATGTCGTCTTCATCACTGGTAACAGCTATCAATAAGGCGTTGTTTGCAGTAAGCAATGACGATCTGCGCCCTGCGATGACCGGCGTTTTCTTTGAGCTTGATAAGAAGGGCATCACCTTCGTGGCTACGGATGCACATAGGTTGGTACGCTATACACTCAAAGATGTGAGCTGCCCGAAGAAAGATTCTTTCATCGTTCCTAAAAAACCTTTGAACCTGTTAAAGAATGCATTACCTGACAATGATGATGAGTTGAACATTTCTTACAACAGCAATCACTTGTTCGTTTCGCATGGTGGCACAGAATTGGTGTGCCGGCTCATCGATGCAAGGTTCCCGGATTATAAGGTGGTGATACCATTGGATAATCCTTACAAGATGACGATCAACAAACACGACTTTCAAAATGCCTTACGCCGCGTAAGTGTATTCAGTAATAAAAGCACTAACCAGGTTGCGCTCAACATCACCGGCAACGAATTGCAACTCGCCGCACAAGATGTTGATTTTAGCTTTGAAGGAAACGAGCGCATGGCCTGCCAGTATGATGGAGAGGACCTGCAGATCGCATTCAATGCAAAATTTTTGATAGAAATGCTCAGCGGCGCCGACACCGGCGATATCAATATGGAGTTGAGCACGCCCACCAAGGCGGGGATTATCAAACCAACGGAGCAGGGAGAGAATGAGGAGTTGCTGATGTTGGTGATGCCGTTGATGCTAAACAATTAAAACATTAGTTACGAATTTCAGGTTACGGGTTGGATTAGCTGGTTGCTACCAACCCGTAACTTTTTTAACCAGTAATCCGAAACTCCTCTATGTGCATAATCGGCTAACATCTTCTAGTTTGTTTTCTTGAACTTAGACCCTTAAACTCACCGCTATGTTCATGATCATCCTCGGTATCATTATTATCATCGTTGCTTCCACTGTACTCAAAAATAATGTGATGCTTGCCCGATTTAAAAATCTTGGCCGCATACTCGGTTTTGCTTTTATTTTATTAGGCATCCTGGTTTCCAGCATCGTTCAAATAAACCCCGGCGAGATCGGCATTAAAATATTATTTGGCAGTATACAGAATGATGTGCTCAGCAGCGGTCTGCATTTTGTGAACCCTTTGCTGGAGATTAAAAAGATTGATATCAAGACACAAAACTACACTATGAGTGGCATTACTGATGAAGGGGCGAAGGGAGGTGATGATGCTATTAGGGTATTAACGAGCGATGGGCTGGAAGTGACGATCGATCTTACCGTATTATATCGCGTGGTTTCAACTGATGCCCCGAAGTTGTTGAAAGAAACGGGCAATGACTACAGGGATAAGATCGTTCGGCCGATCACGCGGACCAAAATACGCGACAACGCTGTTTACTACCAGGCAGTGGAATTGTTTGGAAACAAACGTGATGAATTTCAATTACGTATTTACAAAAGTATTGAAGATGATTTTAAAAAACGCGGCCTGATGCTGGAGCAATTGCTGGTACGAAATATTACGCTTCCAATCTCTGTAAAAGCTTCTATCGAATCAAAGATCAATGCAGAGCAGGACGCAAAGAAGATGGAATTTGTATTGCAGAAAGAAAAGCAGGAAGCAGAGCGCAAACGGGTAGAAGCACAGGGTATCGCAGATTACCAACGCATCATCAACACCGGCCTCACCGATCAACAATTGCAATACGAACAGATCAAGGCGTTGAAAGAAATTGCTTTGAGCGAGAATGCAAAAATAATTGTTATGGGAAAGGGAAATACGCCGGTGATCATTAATGGAAAAGAATAAATCACTGATTAAAAGATCGCGTTTATTTCACAGATCTATTCGAGTCGGGAAGTCTGTGTAATCTGTGGTCAAAACTTCGCCCCGACCAATCTCCCCGATCTTTTCTTTATATAATAGTAGATAATTAATTCCGCTACGATCAAATTCAAGGTCCACCCCAGCCATGCAATAATGCGATAACGATCCATTGGCAGAACATCGGTATAATTTGCCAACAACACTTTCCATATCCTCAATGTAACAGCAGAAAGCGTGAGCGCAAAACTCCTGATCATAAATATCCGATGGGCTTTGAAGTCTTTTTTCACTGCCTTATACAAAGCGATCGCAGTAAAGCTTATCCATAGTATCGAAAGTATCACAAAAGCAATTCGGGAAGATATTCCCCCGTTCGCATAAAAACTCATCAGCAAACCAGCAGGGCCCGTCACCATTAAAATATCTATCACATACATATATCCAAATGCCCGGTGAAGTTTCGGTTTGTTTTTCAATAGCCATTTTGAAAACTGTGTGAAGCCGGCGAGCAACGCAAACATACTGCTGAATACGTGCACAAAAAAAGCGATGCGCCATTCAGTGATATGGATATAGGATTGCTTCAGCTGAAGGAACCCGACGTCGTTCTGCACGGGGATATAAATAAAAATGATCCGCAACATCAGGAACGAAAAGAACCCGAGAGCGAATAGCAATGTTATTTTAAATATGTTTTTGCGTGTTGGTGTCAAAACCGTATTTTACAGAAAACAAATGATATGAAAAAAATACTCCTTGCCGGCGTCATTTCTGTTTTTCTTTTTTCCGGATGTAAACCTAAGTCAAAAAATACGGATGATAAAACCGGCGACACCCTGGCTACGGTTGCTGACTACGCCAAGCTGATCGGCTCCTATGTTGGAGATTTCGGCACCAACAAGATCACGCTGCTGATTACCAAAGCTGTGAATGATACGGTTGAAGGTAGAAGTGTTGTGGGCGGTAACGACAGACCTTTCATCGGTATGATCAAATATGCCGAGGGCAAATACACTATCAATGCAAAAGAACCCGGTGATGACCAATATGACGGTGTTTTTGATTTTTCCATTGATGAAAAGCAGCCTGATGTTGTTACCGGAAGTTGGAAGCCCAATAAGCCCGATGCTCACCTGGGCCCAAAAGATTTTTCATTGAAGCGCCGCGCCTTTATGTACCTCGTGGATGTGGGACAGTTTCCTGTAGCTTCCAAAAGGCTTATGACCGAAGATGATGTTTCGAATATGAGTAAAGACGAGCTGCAAACGATGCGCAACGAGATCTTTGCAAGGCACGGCTATTGTTTTAAGAAAAAAGATCTGCGGGAAATGTTTGAAGACAAGGATTGGTACATTCCCAATACTGTTGACGTAAAGAAAGATCTTACTGAAATTGAAAAAAAGAATATCACCCTTATTAAGCGTTATGAAAAATACGCGGAGGATTATGGGGATGATTATGGAAGATAAATATGACTGAAGCAGCCATGAATACACAGGAATTTTTAACTTTTCAGAAGTTCAAAGATCCGGATATTGCCAATGATATTGCCGAAAAGCTAAAAGGAGCCGGCGTCATCTACAAAATGGAAAATGATGACAAATTCTTTGACCCAACGTTTTCCAGCGATCCGCTACAACGCGAAACTAGGATAAAATTAAAACCCGGTGATTTTTCTAAGGCAAATAAAATACTGGGTGACTATTACCAATCGTTACTTAGTGATATCGACAAGGATTATTATCTATTTGATTTTTCTGATAAGGAGCTTTATGAGATCCTCGCGAAACCAGATGAGTGGGGACCGCTCGATTATCAACTGGCCCAACAGATCCTAAAGGATCGCGGGCTCGGATTCAAGCCTGAAGAACTGGAATCCTTAAATAAGAAACGGATCCATGAATTATCTCGCCCCGAGAAATCCAACCATTGGATGATCCTTGCCGGATATGTGTGCTCTTTTTCGTTGGCGTTTGTAGGAGTCGGCATTGGTTTGGCCTTGATCAACTCCAAAAAAACACTCCCTGATGGTCGGGTAGTTTATACATATACCGAAGCTGACAGGAATAATGGATATCTTATAACCAGTATCGGTATTGGTATGATAATCCTGGCTTTCATATTCAGATTTGAACTCCAACGTTACATGCTATGAAAAAGATCGCCATGATACCCGCTCGCTATGCAGCCACCCGTTTTCCCGCAAAGCTGATGCAGGTGCTGGGAAACAAAACCGTCATTCAACATACTTACGATAATACCGTCGCCACTAAATTATTTGATGATGTGATTGTTGTTACCGACAGCGATATCATTTACAAAGAGATCACATCGAACGGCGGAAAGGCGATGATGAGTATCAAAGAACACGAAAGCGGCAGCGACCGTATTGCTGAAGCTGTAGCAAATATTGATGTTGATATTGTTGTCAATGTGCAGGGCGACGAACCCTTTGTACAAAAAGAGCCTTTGGAAAAATTGCTACAAGTTTTTGATGATGAAAAAGTACAAGTGGCTTCGCTGATGCAGGCGTTAACGGAAGAAAAATTAATTGCAGATCCAAACTATGTAAAAGTTGCTGTTGATAAAAATAACAATGCGCTATTCTTCAGTCGCAGCCCAATACCCTACCATCGTGACAAAAATTTATCCCCGGTTTATTATGAACACATTGGTGTATATGCGTTTCGCAAACAGGCTTTACTCAACTTCACTTCCTGGGAGATGACGCCGCTGGAAGCGGCAGAAAAAATTGAATGCCTGCGGTATTTGGAAAACGGAGTTTCGATAAAAATGATCGTTACGAAATATATGGGTATTGAGATAGATACACCGGAGGACCTGGAGAGAGCGACGATTTTATTGACTTCGGCCAAGCCCTCTTCTTAAGGAGGAACATTCCGATGGCTATTCATCTAGCTGCTGTATCTCATACATCAATTTATTAATTCTGTCCCTAAGCAGATTGTATTCATCAACTGAATCGGGTTCCTTCTTATAAACTTTCCCGAGCGAATAAACCTCCTGTTCTCTAAGTAAAACATACCTGTGCAACAAATCCGCTTTTAACTTATAAGTGTCGCTCATTTTCAGTGTCTTCATTTTTTTAGTAACGTCATCCGCCATTTGCCATAATGGAAGTACTTCCTTTTTGAGTTGATCTGCCTTGGAATTTCCTTCCTCCTTCGGATCGGCCAACAGAACCAAGGCATGGTTTTCGATATCGGTGAATGATTCCATTTCCTTTTCAAATGCAAGAGTGATCGCATCTTTCGGCTTTTCCTCAGGTGCGGCCGGCTGTGAGGAGTCGCTATCATTGTGTTGTTCCTCTAATAGTTTCCTCAAGATATTATTATATTCCTCATATTGCCTGGATACCTGTTCATCATTTTTTCTTTTCTTGAGAAATTCATTCGTAATACCACTTGCAAGGATTATTATCAACGGTGCGGCCCAGAATGCCGGAGTGCCCCGCCTCTCTTTATACATCGCAAATGCATAAATATAACCGATCATCGCCCCGCTAAGCAATCCTCCGATATGTGCTGCGTTGTCGATACCTCCTTTTATGCCATAAAATAAATTATAGGCAATAAAAATTCCGATGCTGCGCAATAAAGAGCTTCTCGCTTGTTTAGGAATAAGATTGGTGGTGAGCAGGGCCAGGAATAATCCAAACATGCCGAATATTGCTCCCGATGCTCCCGCACTATTGATGCCGGAGGTATGATACCAAAGACTTGCCAGGCTGGAAAGCAGGCCCGTGGCGAAATAAGCGATAATGAATTTGAACTTGCCCAATAGCGGCTCGAGATATATGCCCACAATAAAGAGGCAATACATATTCATTAAAAGGTGAATGATGCCAAAGTGAACAAAACAACAGGAGATAAGTCGCCACCATTCGCCATGCAAAGTGAGCGGTGAATAATTACTACCCCATTTGATATGCACGAATCCGTCAGGCGCAATGAGTCCCGCTCCATCTATCACCATTAAAACAAAAACAATCACATTAATGGCAATGAGTGAATAAGTGACATACACACTTCCTTTCGGCAGGCTCCTTAGCTGGTCTCCTTCATCGGTCTGCATCGTGGATGGGTCGTACATATTATAAAGATATATCGCGGCTTCATCATTTCTTATTCCATATTCCTTATTTCTTTTTTATCTTAGCCCTATGGCATTCAGAAATTTTAAAATGGTTGGCTACGTTATCTACGGCCGCGGCTCCTTCAATCAACTCGACGAGATCATTGCTCCCCATCGCAAAGGCGGGGCGCCTATGATATTTTTAGTGGATCATTTTTTTACCCCCGCATCTGATATTGTAAAAAGAATTCCGGCCGGCGGCAACGACAGAATAATTTATGTAGATGTTACTTACGAACCCAAGACAACCTATGTGGATAGTCTTGCTAACCAATTAAAAGAAGAATTCGGAACAGTAAGCGGCATCATCGGCATCGGCGGCGGATCGACAATGGATCTTGCAAAAGCCGTTTCGTTGATGATGAACAATCCCGGTAGCAGCGCTGATTACCAGGGTTGGGATCTTGTCAAACACGCGGGAGTGTATAAAGCCGGTATTCCCACATTAAGCGGTACGGGTGCTGAAGTAAGTCGCACAACAGTACTCACTGGCCCTACAAAAAAACTGGGAATGAATTCCGACTTCACACCATTCGATCAGATCGTTCTTGACCCCGAACTCACAACCAATGCTCCGGCCAATCAACGTTTTTATACGGGTATGGATTGTTATATACATTGCATCGAAAGTTTGAATGGCACCTTTCTTAACGAGTTCAGC
>Ga0193753_10002170_pt1 | contig 15873 bp, 11 predicted proteins | sample H1c2metaG_FD_144925 | JGI IMG/M metagenome (GOLD analysis project Ga0193753, IMG submission 144925) | Soil microbial communities from a riparian zone of the East river system, Colorado, United States - H1c2 | ecosystem: Environmental > Terrestrial > Soil > Riparian zone | place: USA: East... | reverse complement strand
CGGTACGCTCGCGAGCGTCGTACTCAAGGATGACCCCGAAAAGCTCAGCCCTTTGTGGAATCCCATGCGCATGACGCGAGAGTTGGGCCAAACCCCGCACTTCGACGGCGGCGCCGGACTCTTCGTGTGTGTCGATGGATTCGGACCGGTCTCTGCCGAAGAAAAAGCCGCCGGACTTCCTGGGCACGGCGAAGCGCACTCGCAAATGTTTGAAGTCAAATCACATCGCGAAGGCGCAACAACTTCGATCACCATGCGAGCCAACCTTCCGATCGTGCACGAAGAGTTTACCCGCACGTTCCGGGTCGTCGACGGCGAAAGCGTCATCTCGGTGGATAGCGAGCTCGAAAATCAGCTCGGGTTCGATCGCCCCGTGAACTGGGCCGAACACGCCACCATCGGTTCGCCGTTTCTCGAATCCGGCGAAACGGTGGTCGATCTTTCCGGTTCACGCTCACGCACTCGCCCCTATGATCGGCTCGAGAATGGCCAGAGCGTCCGCCGCCTCACTTCCGGACAGGACTTCACTTGGCCGCTCGCTCCAGGTTTGGATGGCAAGACGATCGATCTACGCCAGACACCCGAAAATGCGCACTATCTCGACCACGCAACGACGCTCATGGACCCGAGCCGCGAACTCGAATGGGCTACCGCCCTGAACCCGAAGAAGCACCTGCTGCTCGGCTATATTTTCAGGCGAGCGGAATATCCGTGGCTTCAATATTGGGGCAACTATCCACCCACGCACAAATTCTAGCGCGGCGAAATCTAAAATTACGACAAAATTTGTCGTGTTCTACGCGCATGTTCCTGAGAGTTTGCAAAAGATCGACGACGTGCGTCTCGAAAATGGCCAGATCATCGTGGAAGACCGCTCAGCGCCGAAACAAATACGGCTTGCGGCCACGGTCAATCTACAGCCTTAAGCGATCGAGCGCAACAATCCGCCTTCTACGCGCAGCGCCGCACCGTTAGTGGCCGACGATAGTGGGCTAGCAAGAAAAGTAACCAGGTCCGCAACCTCAGCGCTTTCAATCAACCGCTGGAGCAGCGAGCTCGCACGATGCTTCTCGAAAAATTCTTTCTCAGCCTCGGCCGGTGTGGGATTGGATTTCGTCGACATACTCTGCAGGAACGAAACGATTCCTTCCGAACGCGTCGGCCCCGGCAGAACGGAATTCACGGTTACTGCCGTTCCTTTGGTCAACTCCGCCATACCGCGCGCAACGGCCAACTGCGAGGACTTTGTAACTCCGTAATGCACCATCTCGGGCGGAGTCATGATGGCCGATTCACTCGCAATGAAGATCACACGTCCCCAATTTCGCTGCAACATGCCGGGGAAATAATGCCTGGCCAGCCGCACTCCGCTCAGCACGTTCACTTCGAAGATCCGCAGCCAATCCTCATCCGAAATCTCGGCGAACGGTTTCGGCTCGTAGACTCCGAGGTTATTTACCAGGATGTCAATATCCGCAACCTCTCGAATCAGCGCCGCCGCGCCGTCCTTGGTGGCGACATCCGCTTCTACCGCTTTCACCGATTCGCCCATTGCAGCCAAGCTCTCTTTCAGCTTCGCCAAATTTCGTCCCGGAACTACAACTGGCACACCTTCCGCCACAAACGCCTTAACGATTGCCAACCCGATCCCGGCCGTGCCGCCGGTCACTATTGCGCGTTTACCCTTTAACTGCAGGTCCATTACGATCTCCCTCTGTAACTGTAGACGATTCAGGCGTGCTATAGATATCTATAGTAGTCATCTATACGTCATGCCGAAAGCCGAAAACCTGCAAGGAGCTTTGGAACTTCTTGTGATGAAAATTCTCCGCCGGGGCGCTAACCACGGATTCGCCCTGTCGTCACATATCCAACAAATGTCGGACGAAGTTCTTCGCGTAGAGGCAGGGTCGCTCTACCCGGCCTTGCACCGGATGACCGAAGCGGGCCTCCTCAAAGCCGAGTGGCGAATGTCGGAAGCGGGCCGGCGGGCGCGATTCTACGAGCTGACCGCCAAGGGGCGGCGCAAGCTCGAGGGGGATGAGAAAAGATGGCGCGCGGTTTCCGCCGCGGTAGCCAAGGTTCTCCGAACGGCCTGAAGAAGAGATGCGCAATGGCAATGTGGTCCAGAATCAAGAAAATATTTCGCGGCGATCAGCATCGCGCTGAGATTCGTGAGGAGCTTCGGTTCCATCTCGACATGGACATGGCGGACGGGCACGATCCTCGCGAAGCTCATCTGCGGCTCGGCAACGTGACACGGCTCGAGGAGGAGACCAGGGCAATGGGAATCGTGGAATGGCTTGAGTCGGTCATGCAGGATGTGCGCTACGGCCTGCGCCAGCTTCGCAAAACGCCCGCTCTAGTCGCGGCGGTGGTCCTCTCGCTGACCATCGGCATCGGAGCGAATACGGCGATTTTCAGTTTGGTCGACGCGGCCATCCTCAGGCCACTGCCCGTGAAAGATGCCGATTCCCTGCGCATCGTCGAGTGGACAAACCACGAGTTTCCCGAAGGAGCAAGCAACATAAACGGCGATTTCAAGCGCATTGCGGGCGGCCGCGTTCAGGGCTCTTCGGTGAGCGCGAACCTGTATCGCCGCCTCGCGCGCGAACAGACCGGGTTCGACGCGTTGCTAGGCGCGGCCGATCCAATTTCCGTCGCGCTGGCCGTCCATTCGTCGCCCGCCGAGCAGGCCAGCTTGGAATACGTCAGTAGTAACTTCTTCCAGGGCTTGGGCGTTCCGCTCGTCATGGGGCGGCCGTTCCAGGCGGAGGACGACCGCGCCGGCCGCGAACCGGTGGTGATCGTGAGCCATCGCTTCTGGCTGCGGCGGCTGGCGGGCGCACGCGACGCTCTCGACCGCATCGTCCGCATCAACAATGTGCCCGCTCATATCGCCGGCGTTGCGCCGCCAAACTTTTTTGGCGTCCGCGCGGGAGAGTGGCCCGATGTCTACGCACCGCTCGCCATGCGAGTTGCCTTCGAGGCCGCCCGAAGCGCCGCCCCGCGCGGCGAAGACGATAGCGACTGGTGGGTCCGTCAGATTGCGCGCTTAAAGCCGGACGTCCCGGAAGAGGCTGCACGAGCCCAAATCGCCGGTCTGTTCCGCAACATGGCCGTTCCCGAAGGCCGGAAGATCGAAGCGAACAATATTCCAGAGCTGATTACTTGGCCGGGCCGGCGCGGCTTCGGCGCGCTGAACGCTCGCGACACCGGCGCGTTGTGGATTTTGATGCTGCTCGTGGGAACGCTGCTATTGATGGTCTGCGCGAATGTCGCGAATCTGCTGTTATCGCGCTCCGTCGGCAAGCAGCGCGAATCGGCCGTGCGCCTCGCGTTAGGAGCGGCCAGAGCGCGGCTCTTTCGGCAGCACTTGATCGAAAGCGGAGTGTTCGCGCTACTCGGCGGCGCCGCCGGACTCCTGCTTGGATACGTGCTGGCGCGAGCCATACATCTCCTGTTTCAATCCGGCCGCGATGCGAGCAGCGCATTCGATGTGCGTTTGGACCTCCGCGTTCTGGGATACGCCGGCGCTCTCTCGATCCTTACCGCATTCCTCTTCGGCCTTGCGCCGGCGGTACGCGCCGCGCGCGCCGATCTCAACGATGCTCTCAAAGCACAGACAAGATCGGTCGCGGGAGGCCGGCTGCGGCTACGACGGCTCTTAGTCTCGATCCAGATTGCACTGTGCCTGGTAGCTTTGGTGGCGGCCGGTCTGCTCAGTCGTTCGCTAGAAAACTTGAAGTGGGCAGACACCGGGTTCGAGCGGGACAACCTGGCGTACGCCAGCGTGAATCCGCGGCAGGCCGGATATTCGCCGGAGCGCGTCGGACAATATGTCGATCGGGTGCGCCAGGAGCTCGCCAGATTGCCCGGCGTCCTGCGAGTGAGTCCGGTCGAAGTGCGTTTGCTATCCGGTTACGGCAATGCGGGGCGCGTGAGTATTCCCGGGCGTCCTGTGCCCATCGAGAAAGGCATCGTGGCGCCCGCGCAAATGGCGACCATGAATCGCGTGGGAGACGGCTTGCTCGAAACTTTGCGCATTTCGCTCGTTTCCGGCCGCGCGCTAGACGCGCGCGACATGCGCCCGAACGCCGCGGCGGTAGTCGTCGATGAGCTTTTCGCGCGGCACTTTTTCCCAAACCGGAATCCGCTAGGCCGCCGCTTCGGATTCTTCGGCTCGAAGGAGAACGATCGCTACGAAATCGTCGGCGTGGTGCGCGCCACCCTCTACAACAGTCTGCGTAACGATCCGGCTCCCGCCGTCTATGCGCCCTATGTTCCAGGCGAACTCAAGGGCGCGGTACACTTCGCGATTCGCGCCAACATTGACTCGGGCGCGCTGGCCGCAGAGGTTCGAAAGGCGATTGCTTCTGTCGATCCGGCTGTGCCGCTCACCGAGTTTCATACCCAAAGCGCATTGATCGACCGCATGCTTCGCACCGAGCGTCTGCTGGCATTCCTGTCGGGTGCCTTTGGCTTGGTTGCGCTCACTCTCGCGGCCATCGGAATCGGCGGTCTGCTGGCGTATTCGGTGGCTCGCCGCACAAACGAAATCGGCGTTCGCATGGCGCTCGGCGCCGCTTCGGGCGACGTGATCCGTATGGTGCTGCGCGATTCGTTTTGGATGGTGGGCGCCGGAATTGTCATCGGACTTCCATGCGCGTACGCGATGGGCAAAGTCTTGACTGCCCAGCTTTTTCATCTGAAAGCCTTGGACCCGCAGACCGCGGCGCTCGCATTCTGCGCGCTCGCGGCAATCACGTTGCTGGCGGCTTGGGCGCCGGCCCGCCGCGCCGCAAGAATCGAGCCGATGACCGCGCTACGGGAAGAGTAAGCGCCTTCGGAATCAAAACTGCTCGATCATCCAAACGTTCGCATCGACGCTCGTACCGAACATCGCGAGACGCCGGCCGTCGGGAGAGGCCACGCCCCAGGTATTCAGTGGTTGGGGTTGCCGCCAAATGGTTTGCGCTTTGCCGCTCAGGTCGACATGTAACAAGCTGGAGCCTTCGGGACCCGAACTGCCTACGAACACACTCTTCGAATCGGGAGCCCAATCGAGCGATCGTAGCTCCGCATAACCGGCGACCGCAATCGAGCGGCTCGCGCCGCCGCGGACATTCAAAAAACGAATCTGATTGGAGCCCCATTCGCTTTTGAGCAGGCCAACCTGCGCGCCATCCGGAGACAGAGACCAATGATAGTCGCCTCCGGGATCGACCGGGATGCGCAACAACTCGTGTCCCTTGCCAAGAACGGGATCGAACGACTGAACAATGAGCTCCTTATGATCCGGCGTCTGAATTTGATATGCGCAAAAATTAGCGCGCGCATTGGCGCAACGGAAATCCCCGCAGATCTCACCCTTTGGCGCAAATATCATTTGGGGCACGCCGCCCTCGATGGGAACTCGGTAAAAGGCCTCTGTTTTGCCGCCCCGCGGCGTGCCCCTGGCGATCAGGAAGGCGCCATCGGGGGCGAGGCGCGCCGCTTCGAAGTCAATCGCCGGCGCCGAGGTGAGGAGCCGCGGAGGAGTGGCTCCATCCATCGCCTGGCTGTAGATCTGCAGCGCCTGGGTCCGCCGCGAGACGAAAATCACGCGCTGCGAATCGCGCGTCCACGCGAGTGGAACGTTGCTGTGGTCATCGGTAGCAAGTTGGCGGGCATGCAAGATACGATTTCCGTTGTCCGTCAGCTCTCCAACGAGCACGGAATCGTGCCGTGCGCTGCGCAGGAACGTGAAGCTCTTTCCATCCGCCCTGGCGTTCAAGCCGGTAAGCGAAAATCCCGACCAGTCCGTCAGGCGATGCGGCGCACCCCGCGGCGCGCCCCGCAGCGTGCCTTTCTTTGGATCCAATCGCAGTTCCCACAGATTGTCGGCGCTGTAGTCGCTGCTCTTCCCTCCACGTTCTGTGAATAAATTAGCCGGCCGGACGAGAGCCAGGCGAAATCCTTCAGCCTGTCATTGGAGAAAATAGTCGCCTGGCTGGCTCCCTTTAAATCGTTACTCTCGATAGACGTCCGGACGGTGTCTCCCTGCCGATGCCAGTATTTGTACACAATCCGGTCGCCCGCGGGCGACCAGGCGAGCCGCTCGAAACCAGACAGATCGTCGGCCGCAATAATCCGGTGAGGCGACTCGCCACGAGGCCCCATCAGCCAGATCTCTCGTGCGCCCAAAGTGTACGGATCGCCGATATTGTTTTCGAGAAAGACCGGCACTCTTAAAAAAGCGATTGATGAGCCGTCGGGCGAGACTCGCGATTCTCCATAGGCGTCCCCAATGAGTTCCCGGGGCGTTCCATCCCCAAGCGGAACAGACCATAGGCTGGCCGGCTTCCCGGCAGCGGCGAGGCGAGCGACAAATCGCGTCGAATCCGGGTACCACGATTCAAAATCCCAAACGGCCTGCTCCGCTTGGATCCTTTGATCCTGCCCTGTATCGACTAATTCCAGATGGAGTCCTCGTTGATCGCTGTAAGCGAGATACTTGCCGTCGGGCGAAATCGCGGCGTGCGTCACTGGCTGGTCCGCGGGGTTCGCGGTCAGCCGCCGCTGCTTCCACTGAGGGGGCGCGTCCGGGGTGCGCGCAAGCCGCCAGGCAAATCCCGCCCCGATCGCGAGTACAAGAAGAATGAGCGCCAGTGGGCGGGAGTAGCTCGCTAAAGGAAGCGCTTTCGGCGTTTCTTTTCGCTCGCCGATCTCACGCACCGCCTCGACGAATTGGTATCCCCGGCCGGGCACCGTCAGTATGTAACGGCTGCGCTGCGCCGAGTCCCCCAATGCTTTTCTCAGTGTGAAAATGTTCTGGCTCAGGTTCGACTCTTCCACCACGCTGTCCGGCCAGAGCGTCTTCATCAAGTCGTCTTTAGAAACCACCCCATCGCGGTTCTCCACCAGCACGATCAGCGTCTCCAGTGCCTTCGGAGTGAGGGAAACCGGATCGTTCTCGCGCAGAAGAAGCCGCCTGTGCGGGTCGAGGCCAAATGGTCCGAACTCGTAGAAGCGCCTGGTCTGACCCTGCACGCCGATCAATGAGATCTTTTGAGAACTTCTAACGGCCATTCTTAAGGACTTTTGAGAGCGACTTCCAATACTCTCCAGTGTGTTGAGCGAAATTTCCGTTGCACACCGAGTGCCAAGCGAGTCTATCAGGCAATTTTCGGGCCGGGCAACCAGTTCAACAAAGGAGTAACTTTTATGGCAAATACTGCCCAGCAGGCATATGACGCAATCAAACAACTGGAAGCCCAAGGCAAACTGCCGCTTCCCGAACCATCCGTTAAGAAACTCGTCGGTACCTTCCATGCCGACAACGGACAATTTCACTTCGCCGTGCCAACCGGCACGGATACGGTGATCGAAACCGTTGAAGTCAACGGTAAGCCAAAAACGATAACGCAAAAGCGTACGGTCGGCAAAGTGAACGTAGGAGCGGCGCTCGATCTGAGCCTGGAATTCGTGGTGATGAACCCGAAGGGCACGCTGAGCGTCAACATCGGAGGCGTTTCTGCGTCCGCGCCGCCCGGTCAGAACCAGATCACGGTAGACGTCGGCAACATGATGAGCATTCTGCAGTCCGGTGGAAAATTGTCCGTGATTGATGGAACCATATGGTCCGGTTCCGCCAGTACCGACATACACTTGCTCGTAATCAGACCAGCTACCGTCGGCGCGGGCGCCTTCACGTTTCCCGCCGTTCCGATCGGTTTGGTCTATGCGCCGCCGCCCGGTGCGCAGAACAAGAATTTCGCCCAATATTCGAGCATGAACTCGTTTAGCCGGAAACTTTCGGGTAGCGTGAGTTCCGCGAGTACAACCAAGACCGCGGATGCCTACAGCATCACTGACTTCGCGGGAAAAGTCGGCAGCCTCATCGGCAGCATCGGGGGCGCGAGCAAAGAAAATGCGGATCTTCAGTCGGCCAATGCAAGCCTTCTCGTGGGTCTTAACTTACTGCCGGCGTTATTTCCCGACGAAACACAGAGCACAACCAACTCGCTGACGACCACTACGGAGCATGACCTCCAGACGACAGATACCGACACGGCGACGGCCGGTACTCCGGCGGGCCTCGGTCCAGGCTTGGGCGACCGCTTTATCTATCTCCGCAATGTAAAAGTGGCTTGGCTGATTGCGAATGGCGCGCTGAGCTATAGCGTACTTGGAACGGATGGCATTCGCTCCTACCCGGCGCAGAATCTGATTTCCGATGCGGCTGCCATCGCTGCCTCGTCCGGCAGCGTCACAGTTGGCCCCGTCACGAATCTCGATGCCGCCACTCTCAAAGCGCTGTTGAATCTCGACCCGTTCATCAGCAATCCGTCGCCTACCCTGCTTCCGCCGCGCTTCGTACCGAACGATCCGCCCAGCGCCGGCGGCAACGGTACCGATCCGAGCGGCGACGCCTTCACCGTCACGCACGATGTCTCCGTCACCGACACCACAACGCAAACAAATGTCTCTACGACCATCTCCGATTACAAGCCGGGCTGGTTGATCGGGCTACTCGGCGACAACCAGTCCACCGAAAATCAGATGACATTCACTTACACTTCGGCAAATCAAGTCAACACGGAACAGAAACAAACCGCGACCGTGACTTTCTTCGCCGGGCCGAACGATCCTCCCTACTTAGTCGGCTTGTTTTTTGACCGGCTCTTCGGGACTTTCGCTTTCACGCCTTTTCACACCAACATAATTACTAAGCCTGGACATGGCCCGGTGCAGTCCGCTAAGCCAGTACCGGTACCCATGGGCGTCCGTTAGCCACGCCTCTGTGAAAGGAACGCTTTGGCTCATATATCATCTAGCTGATGAGCACAGCAGATGCGTCCGTTCGCGGACCTAATCCCGGAATTATCTTCGACAACATAAACGCGTATCAGCGATCAGCCGCTTTGAAAGCTGCGATCGAGCTGGACGTGTTCAGCGAAATTGCTCGCGGGAACCGTAGCGCGGATGAGATCGCCAAAGCGGTTAGCGCATCGACCCGCGGCGTGCGCATCCTGTGCGATTACCTCGTCATCAGCGGTTTTCTTTCCAAAGAGGGCGCCCACTATTCGCTAACCGTCGATTCGGCCATGTTCTTGGACCGGAATTCGCCGGCCTATTTTGGCAGCGCCGCAAGCTTTCTCCTTGACCCGCGCCTGATCGCTCCGTTTCTCAACCTAACTGACGTTGTCCGCACTGGAACAACGACGCTGCCGGATGAGGGAACTGTCAGTCACGACAACCCAATCTGGGTAGATTTCGCGAAGCAGATGGCGCCGATGATTTTCCCTACAGCACAAGAGATGGCGGCTCTCGTAGCAGGCGATGGAGAGATGAAGGTCTTGGACATCGCAGCCGGACACGGCCTGTTTGGCATCCAGATCGCCCAGCAAAATCCGAAGGCGCGGATCACGGCTCTGGATTGGCCCAACGTGCTTGCTGTGGCGACGGAAAACGCGAAAAAATTCGGTGTGGCCGAGCGGCACGCAACACTCGAAGGCGATGCCTTCACGGTTGAGTTTGGGGGTCCTTACGATCTAATTTTGGTAACGAACTTTTTCCACCATTTCGATCCACCGACCTGCGGGAAGCTGATGCGGAAAATCCTGGCCGCGCTCGCTCCAGGCGGACGCTGCGTCACGGTGGATTTCTTGCCGAATGAGGATCGTGTGTCGCCGCCGATCGCCGCGGGATTCGCGATGATGATGCTAGGCTCTACACCCGCCGGCGACGCCTACACGTTCGCCGAATACGATGCCATGTTCCGCGGCGCGGGATTCGCATCTTCCGAGTTTCACGCTCTGACAAGAGCGCCGCAGTCGGTAGTTGTGAGCAAGAAAGCCTAAGCCGGTTGCTGCTGAGTCAGGCAGTGAAGAGTGCCAAAGCCGAGCACCAGGTCCACGGCGTGAATACCGGTCACGATACGCTCTTTGAACAGTTCCCCTAGTATGCCGAGCGCCTTGCGGTCGTTCGGATCGTTGAAGGTCGGAACAATCACTGCCGCATTCGAGATGTAAAAGTTGGCATAACTCGCCGGCAGACGGTCTCCGTCGAAGTACAACGGCGCTGGCATAGGGAGCGCCACCGCCTCCGGCTTCGATCCATCCTCCAATCGGAAGTCCTGAATCCGCTCCCAGTTCTCCGCTAACGGCCGGTAGTTACTATCCTTCGGGTTGTCCTCTTTGATCAGCACTACCGTTGTTGGATTCACGAAACGGCAGAGGTCATCCACATGTCCGTGTGTGTCATCTCCTGCAACGCCGCTACCCAACCAGAAGATGTTAGTCACGCCCAAGTGTTCCCGCAAGCTTGTTTCAAATTCGTTACGGCCGAGTTCGGGATTTCGCACTTGCACCTCCGGGTCTAAGTAGCACTCTTCGGTAGTTAGTAACGTGCCTCGACCATTTACCTCGATGCCGCCGCCTTCGAGGACAAAGTCGCGGCCGTTCGATTGTGCCTCGAACAATCGTTTCTTCAAGAGTTTCGCGGCGGTCTCCGGCACGCGGCGGTCCTTTTTCCAGTCGGCATACTTCGCCCATCCATTGAAGTGAAAATGAACGATCGCAGTCTCCGTCTTCCTGCCGCTCTGGCGACGCACAAACAAAGGGCCCGTATCGCGCGTCCAGCCGCGATTGGTTGGATGCACGATAAATTCCACGCGCTCTACATCCACTCCCGCGCGTTTTAAATACGTGCGAGCCAAACTGCCGTCCTTCTTCGAGTTAACCAGCATTCGTATCGTTTCACCCGGGGCGATCCGGCGCGCCATCTCGCCGTACACCCAGCGAATCGTGTCGAGTTTATCCGGCCAGTCTGTCGGATTGTGCGGCCATGCCAGCCAAGTCGCTTCGTGTTTTTCCCATTCGGCCGGCATCGAAAAACCGAGACCAGCGGGACTTCGGCGAGCCACGTTTCTTGAATTTGTCATCAACGTCGAGCATAGATTGCCGCGTGCGGCGCTGTCCATAATTGGAAACTTGCTTTAGACTGGTGGTTCGACTTGTACTATGGCTGAACATCCTGAAGAACATCGCAGCGGCTACCGCGAAGACATGACCGACGTGCCGGATTGGCTGAGACAGAAAAAGTGTCCCAATCGTGACAAATACATGTCAGGCGCGCGCATCCTCCCGAAAAATCTAACCGGGAGTGAAAAACTTTCCGACCTCATCGACCAGACCTTCCTCGCGTACAATGGCGCGCGCCTCAAGGAAGGGTGCCAGCTCTTTGTAGAGAAGATGCTCGAGCCGGACGTGACCATCGGCATGACGCTTTCCGGAGCGCTCACTCCTGCCGGGCTCGGTTGCTCGTCCATCGTCCCGCTCATCAAGGCAGGCTTTGTCGACTGGATCGTCTCGACCGGCGCCAATCTGTATCACGACCTCCACTTTGCGCTCAACTACCCGGTGCGCGCCGGTAGCTTCAAGATGGACGACATCGACCTGCGCGAGAACGACATTGTGCGCGTGTACGATGTGCTGCTCGGCTACAGCGATTGCCTCATGGCAACCGATGAGATTCTGCGCGAGATCCTGGTCCAGCCGGAATTTCAGAAAGAAATGGGCACGGCCGAATTGCATCACCTGATCGGCAGGTACGCCGCCGAGTGGGAACGGAAAGCCGGTCTGGAAGATGTGTCGGTGTTGGCCGCGGCGTATCGTGCCGGTGTGCCCTGCTATACGTCCTCGCCCGGCGACTCGACCATAGGGATGAACATCGCGGGCGTGGAGCTGCGAGGCAACAAACTGCGCCTCAACCCGTCCATCGACGTCAATGAGACCACCGCGTACGTACTCGCCGCGAAACGTAGCGGAGGCAGAAGCGGCGTCGTTCTTTGGGGCGGCGGAAGTCCCAAGAATTTCATGCTCCAGACAGAACCGCAGATTCAGGAAGTGCTGCGAATCAAGGAATACGGCCAGGATTATTTCTTTCAAGTTACTGACGCGCGCCCCGACACCGGTGGACTGAGCGGTGCAACTCCGGGTGAAGCCGTGAGCTGGGGGAAAGTGGATCCGGACCGCCTACCCGATGCCGTGGTCTGCTATACCGACACCACGATCGCCATGCCGTTGCTCACTCACTACGCGCTCTCGAAGCATGCACCGCGCACGCATCGCCGCTTGTACGATCAGCGCGACACGATGATGAAGGCGCTGATCAAAGAGTATTTCCTGCACAACGAAGCGAAGATGGTCGATGGATCCGAGCCCGCCTTGGTCAGCGGATGACCCGGAAACTGCTGCTCACTCTCGCTCAGAAACACGGAACGCCTCTCGTCGCGATCGATCACGATGTGATCCGCCGCAACTACGCAAGCTTTCGCAGACATCTGCCCAAGGTGCAGGCATACTACGCCGTAAAGGCAAACCCGGCGCCCGAGATCATCGATACTCTGTTCAAAGCGGGCGCGAGTTTCGACGTCGCCTCGCTCCCCGAATTCCTGCTGGTCCACCGGTTCATCGAGCGACTTCCGGACAAGCAGCGGCAGGACTTCATCTGGGACAAAATCATTTACGCCAATCCGATCAAGCCAAAAGAAACCTTGCAGGCTCTCGACCAGTACAAGCCGCTCATCACTTACGACAATCTCGAAGAGCTGCGCAAGATCAAACGCTATGCGCCGAACGCTGGTCTGGTGCTGCGGCTGCGCGTACCGAATACCGGTTCGATCGTGGAACTATCTTCTAAGTTCGGATGCGACCCGGGTGAGGCCGTGGATCTGATTCGTGAGGCGTTCCGCATCGGCCTGGTAGTCGAAGGCCTTAGCTTCCACGTTGGCAGCCAGTGTGCCAACTTTGACAATTTCATCCAGGCGCTGAACATTGCCGCCGCGGTGATGGCGGAAGCGCGATCGCGGGGGCATGAGATGAAGATCCTCGATATTGGCGGCGGCTTCCCGGTCGCCTACGATCCCCACGCGAAGCCTTTTAGCGTTCTGGCCGCCAAGATCGACACCGAAATAAAACGATTGTTCACCAAAGACATCGAGATTCTTGCCGAACCCGGACGATTCCTGGTGGCCACGGCGGCGGTCGCGATCGCACGTGTCATCGGCAAAGCCGTTCGCGATGGCAAGCAGTGTTATTACATTGACGACGGCGTCTATCACACGTATTCCGGTGTGATCTTTGACCACATTCAGTACCATCTGAATGCATTCAAGCGAGGCGCGACCGAAATTTGCACCGTGTTCGGGCCGACCTGCGATGGACTCGACACCATCAGTCAGTCCGAAGAACTGCCGAACCTTGAGATCGACGATCTTGTCTACTCGAAAGATATCGGCGCCTATAGCAATGCGTCCGCGACTTGGTTTAACGGCTTCGCTCCGGCGAAAGTCATCCACGTGAACCGGTGAACCCGAAGCCCGGTTTTCCCGGAAGCGACACGAGAGTGATTGTGCGGTAAGCTTCTGAAAAACGCGCAGGGCGTGTTCGTGACTGGGCGATTTATCGCGACTCTGATTGCACAGAACTTTGTCGGATCAATCTCCACATGGCCGACGTTTCGGACAAAGTGGAATGCTCTAGTAAACGCTGCGCTGTTACTTAAGTGTAATTCTCACCAGATCGAGCAGATCACCAGTTTGTGATTTACTCAACCATGCGACCCTTGCTGTCACGCGGCGAAGGTATGGTCAGTATCAGGACTAATTGTGCGCACCAAACAGGGTCTTCAATGCCCATTCTGCTGCTTAAGCACATTGACCATTTCTCGTTCGCTCTAGCCTAACCTCACGACCGATGTTGCATCGTCGTCTCGTGAGCCGTGAAAGCGGAATGCAGTGATTCTCGGGTGGCCCGCTTCTGGTTCGTCGATTACCAATGTCAGGCGCTGTAGGGGCTGAGTGTTGTCTGCGAACCAGTCCATGAGTCGTCGCACCTTTGAGCCCAGCTCTTCTCGGCTGGGGACAAAGAGGGATGGGGCGTCGAGCAGCGGCCGAGCGTACCCCCTGTTTAGGACCTCCTGCAAGGCTCCGGCAGCCAAGTCAGGTATCGCGACGAAGTCCTCGATGTCTCGGCGGCCAGAGTCCGAAGCAGTCGTGCCGATTCTCATTTGACGGAGATCGTGAGGGAGGTAGCGGCTTGAAACGTTCGCCGTTGCTGATACGAACGAGCGAAGTCTCTGCTCGTTCGCAACGATCTCATCTTGGTCCGTGAACCACCATACGTCTTGCCCTGCACAACTGAGCCCACGCAGTAGGACGCTCGCAAAATGAATTGTGCGCATTGCCCGCTCGATCGGCGCCGATTTCCAGCCCTCGAATAATAAGTGATAATCGGATTGTGCACTCGCATCAAACCCATCGAATATAGTTGCCACGCTTTTGTCGATTGCGACATTGACAAGAAGGCCGGGGATTTGGTTCGCGAGGGCGAGAAACGGCAGGAGTGCCGCGCGGCGGTGGCCGTCGTTCAACGCCTTGTACGACATGCGCCGCTGCTGCGGCAAGTACTGTTCCCTTAGGTGGACCCGGTGACGGTCCCATGGGCCGATGAGCTCGAAGTTGGTAATCAGGAGCGACGTGACCTGAAACTGGGCTTCTTGATGGAACCCGCTGTAGTCAGAACCGATCAAGAGTGTTGGATGACTGCGAAGCGCGGGGATACAGCCGGGGTGTCGGCGCTCCAAATGCGCGATAGTGGCACAAAGTGAGTTGATCGCACCGAGATGTGGAGCATCTTCATGAAACCATTCGCCGTGTAGTGGAATCAGCATTTTTCGCGGTCATTGCTGATGCGGGAGCATTATAGTGTTGCCGGCTTTCGGTACTCGTTGTCTGGTTGTAAGCCCATCGATGCGTAGTCGTCCTTTATCCTGCTCGGCCAAAAGGATCTTATTTAGGTCAGTGTTTGAGACGAGGGGTATTTCGAGGATGCGTGGCTGGAGTTGCTCGTAGCGGATCGGCCCCTGCTGGAGGATGGCGAAGACCCGGTTCTCAGCTTCTTCTAACCGGCGAGCTCTTTCCTGCTGAATTACGTTGGAGAGGTCATTCCTCTGCGCGAAAATGAGTTCTGTCTGCCCGGTTCTAGTTTCCCTGTGCTCCCGTTGCGCGGTTGCACGGATAGCGTCCTGTTCAGTGACGGTTTGTTTCTCCACATCGCGAAACTTAATGACTCCTTTGGGGTTTCTGGTTGCGTAGACGAGGTGAAAGTAGGCGCGGTCGCTCTGCGGCTTTAGAATCCGTGTTGACGTGACGTATAAGTACGATCCGGCGGTGCGGAGTTGGTCTTGGTAGCAGTCAAGGCTTGCAGTTTCTCTATCAGAGGCGTTACGGATATCCCACCATGTGTTGGTTCCGAAAAATCGGTCGAGGGATTGTTCGTTTGTAGGCTCTGGGAGGTTGATGAAGCGGTTAATGAAGTCGTACATGAAGTTCACCATCACCTCGCCGGGTTGGTGGCGGAGGACTGGCGTGATGTTATCCATCGCGAATCCAGTCCAGCCTTTGGGGTCGATGAAGAAGAACGCGAACGCTGTGCCGACTGCTTTGAGGATCTTGGAAATGTTGTCCTCAAACGTGCCGGGAAACGCTGTGGTCTTGATCGCACCTCGGTGTAAGTGGAGCGCAGTTTCAAGCGTCCGAAATGCCGCTGGATCCTTTTCTACGAAGATCGCGCGGATGTTTGCGTGATGGTTCTGTGCTGCGAGGCCTTCGCCGACGTAGTTGAGCTTATCCAGGGCGATGCGGATGGAGGTGTCGGCGAGTTGCTCGTCGGCCGCCTTCCAAGGGCCAGAGAAGCAGTCCACGTAGACGAATTCCTGGTGGCTGTAGCAGATGTGAAAGGCGACGGTCTCGAGGTAGCGCTCGAGGAAGAAGTGCTTGAGATATGTCTGCTCCTTTCCCTTGTAGTAGGCTGCGGCCTTCATCGA
>Ga0193753_10002169_pt1 | contig 15879 bp, 10 predicted proteins | sample H1c2metaG_FD_144925 | JGI IMG/M metagenome (GOLD analysis project Ga0193753, IMG submission 144925) | Soil microbial communities from a riparian zone of the East river system, Colorado, United States - H1c2 | ecosystem: Environmental > Terrestrial > Soil > Riparian zone | place: USA: East... | reverse complement strand
GCTGCGGCGGCCCGACCAGAAGGCGAGCACCGCGATGAGCAGCGCCGCGAGGCCCTCGATGAGCCCGAGCGTCGTGGCCGGCGCGTGCAGGGTGCCGACCACGAACAGCGGCAGCAGCGGATAGGCCATCTCCGAGGAGATGTCGGCGAAGAAGGACACCCAGCCGAGCACCCGCACCACGTGCGGCAGGGGCTCATCGGCGGACGGCGCTGGGTCGTTCGCGGGCATTCGCCTCCACATTACGCCGCGCAGCTCCCGCGGCGCACGCGCGCCGGCGCAGCCCGTGCCGGCCCAGCCCGTGATGACGCACTCCGTGCCGATGCCGCCCGCACTCACGCAGCTCGCACCCACGCACCCCGCACTCACGCACCGCGTGCTGGCGCACCGCGTGCGCTGCACGCGCGGCGGCCGCTATGCTGCGCGGCATGGTGCGCATGTCGGAGCGCGAGTTCGACAAGGTCCTGCAGCAGGCGATCGCGTCGCTGCCCGACGCGTTCCGCGAGGTCCTCGACTACGTGCCGGTGGTGGTGGACCTCTGGCCGGACGAGGAGCTCGTCGCGTCGGTCGGCGACGGCGGCGAGGACGATGACCTCATGGGCCTCTTCGTCGGCCCGCCGATGGCACAGTGGAACAGCAGCGATGCGCCGCCCGAGACCGCGGTGATCTACATCTTCCAGGGCCCGCTGGAGGACTCGTGCGGCACGCGCGAGGAGCTGCGCGAGCAGATCCGCATCACGCTGTTCCACGAGCTGGGCCACTGCCTCGGCTTCGACGAAGGCGGCCTGGACCGCATCGGGCTGGGCTGAGCGGCGGCAGGGCGAAGGGTTAAGGTGCGCGCTTCGCGAGGCGCGCGTCCACCTGACGCGCTCCGCGAGGGCACGGAAGGGAGACCGTCTTGAGTCGACGCGCGCTGGCCGGCGGGGTGGTGGCGGGCCTCGTCGCGATCCTGCTCGCGTGGTGGTGGCTGGCGCCGGGCGCGGCTCCGGCGACTTCCGCCGCCCGTCCGGTCTCGCGTGCGGACGCGGTGCCGGCTGTTGACGCGCGGGTCCTCGGTGCGCCGGCCACGGCCGCGCCGGCCGACGCGCGGGCCGTCACGCCGCTCGAGAAGCCCGCAGCGCCGCAAGACGAGGCGACATCCGCCGGCGCCGCTCCGCCCGCCGACCCGCGCGCTGTCGTGATCGTCGGACGCGTGATCGATGCGGAGCGCGCGCCCGTCGGCGGCGCGCTCGTGATCTTCGCCGCCAACGAGTCCGACGCCTGGTCGGCGCACTGGACGCTGCTCGGGAGCGACAGCTCCGTCCTGCCCGGCGTGCCGCCCGCCAGCGCGCGAACCGACGCGACGGGGCGCTTCGAGATCGTCGGCGTGGCCGGCCCGCCCGCGGACGATCAGCCGGCGCAGGCTCCGCGGCTCGTCGTGCTCTCCGAGCGCACGGCCGTGCTCGTGCGCCGATGCCCCGGCCTGCGACCCGGGCGCTTCGATGCCGGCGAGCTGGTCGTGCAGCCGGGTGCCGCGCTGGCCGTGCGTGTCCTGAGCGGGGACCGCTCGCCGCTGGGCGGTGCGCTTGCGGGCGCCACGGATTCAGGTTCCATCGACAGTCCCGGCGGCGGCGCCGACGGCCGCCAGGATGAGCGCGTGCGCGAGTTCTTCCTCGCGGCGCGCAGCGCCGCCGACGGACGCCTCGTGCTGACGGGCCTGATGCCGGGCAGTGCGGAGCTGACGCTTTGCAGCGAAGGCCTGCAGGGCGCCACGCTCTCCGGTCTGACGACGCGCGCCGGGGAGACGCTGGACCTCGGCGAGGTGATCCTCGAGGCCGGCGCGTCGATCGACGGTGTGGTGACGGATGCGGGCGGCGCGCCGCTCGCGCAGGTCATGGTGCAGGTCGAGGCCGAGGCGGGCACGCCGGCCGCGCTGGCGGCGAACGACATCGCCACGAGCCCGGCCGTCCGCGCCAGCGCGCGCGGCCACGCGTGGACCGATGCCGCCGGCCGCTTCGCGATCGGCGGCCTGGCCGAGGGGCGCTTCCTGTTGCACGCCACGACGGCAGGGAAGGTCGGCGCGCACGTGCACGACGTGCTGTCCGGCGCGCGCGAGCTGCACGTGGCGCTGCGCGACTACGGCTCGTTGCGCGTCGAGGTGCGCGACGCGCACACCGGCGCGCCCATCGCCGACGCGACGATCGTCGCCACGCTCCCGGACGAGCAGAAGCACCAGCCGTGGTCGGAGTACCAGTTCAAGGTGCAGCCGACGGGGGAGGCGGGCGCCTGGCTCGTCAGCGGCGCCGGGCCCGAGGGCACGATGCTCGCGGTGAGCGCGCCCTCGCACGTGGCGACGCAGCTGCGCGCGGACGGCGTGGAGGCCGCGCGGACGCTGACGGTCGCGGTGACGCTGGGGCCGGCGCTGCGCCCGGGCGGGCGCGTGGTCGATGACGCGGGCTCTCCGGTGAGCGGCGCGCTCGTCGCGCTCGCGGCCGTCGCGCCGACGAGTGCGGAGGCTGCGCCGGCGCCCGAGGCCTCGGGAAACCGCGGTGCGCTCACGACGAGCAGCGATGCCGCGGGTCTCTTCCGGGCGGACGGCGCGACGGAGGGTGAGTGGCGCGTCCGCGCGTCGGCCGAAGGGCACGCGCCGTCCGAGCCGCTCATCGTGTCGCTGCGCGAGGGCGTCGTGCCGAAGGACCTCGTGATCGTGCTCACGCGCCACGGCGGCGTGGCTGGCACCGTGCGCGACGGCAATGGCGCGCCGGCCGCGGCCGTGCGCGTGACCGTGGCGCGCGCCGCCGAGCGCCCGGCGACGACCGCCGTGACCGCCGTGACGCTGCGCCACCCCGTCACCGACGCGGCGGGTCGCTTCGCGCTCCCCGACCTCCCGCCCGGCCTCTACGACGCCTGGATCTCGCGCGGCGAGCTCGACGCGGCCTTCGCGCTCGCGTGGGCCGAGCCCGAAGCCGCGGCGGAGCAGCGCGCCCGCGCGCTCGTGCGCCGCTTCGAGATCGAGCCGGCGCGCACCACGGAGCTGGAGCTCGACGTGCCCCGGCCGGCCACGCTGCGCGGCCACGTGCTCCGGAACGGTGCCGCGGCGCCGGGCAGCCTCGTCGTGGCCGCGCCCGCGGACGTGGAGTGGACGGCGCCCGTGGACGCGCGCCTCGCGTCGGCCAGCGCCGACGCGGCGGGCGCCTTCGAGCTGCGCGATCTACCGCCGGGACCGGTGGTCGTGCTGGCGCTCGCGCCGGGCGCCGCCATGCCCGCGGTGCGGGAGATCGTGCTGCAGGCCGGCGCGCAGGCCACGCTGGAGCTCGGCGTCAGCCGCGCGCGGCTGGAAGGCCGCATCGTGAACGCGCAGACCCGCGCGCCCGTCGCCGGACTGCGCGCGGAGCTCGATCCCGACCTCGATCCGCACCTTCACGACGGCGCGCGCCTGTGGGGCCGGTCGTTCACGAACGTCGTCGAGGCGCTCACGCACGCGCAGCCCTTCGGCGCGGACACCGATGCCGACGGCCGCTTCGCCTTCGACGGACTTCCGCCCGGCCGCTACACGGTGTTCGTGTCCGGGCTGGATTACCTCGAGGACTCGCGCAGCATCGACGTGCCGGTGAAGAGCGCGCCCGAGCCGCTGCTCTTCGAGCTGGAGCAGGGCGCCGGGCTCCACGGCGGGCTGCGCCGCACGGGCCTCGGACGCATGCCGGCGGTCGTCGTGCGCCTGCTCGATGGCGACGGGAGAGTGGTCGCAGGCACGAACCTGGGCGCCGGCAACACGAACTTCCATTTCGACGCGCAGACCACGGGCGTGCGCACGGTGACCGTGCACGTGACGGACAGCGGCGACTTCGACGGCCCGCTGCGCCTCGTCGCCTCGCGCACGGTCACGCTCGTCGCCGGTCGGACCGCGGAGGTGGACCTGCTCCTCGATCTCTGAGGGCAGCGGCCGCGGCACGCCGTGCGGAGCGTTCCGCGACAATGCCGCGTCCCACGCGCCGCGCTGCATCGGGTCGCGTCGCCGTGGGCTCTTCAGCCTTCGCGGCGCAGCCGCGGGATCGCGTCGAAGTCGCGCTCGCCGGGCTTCCCGAGCCAGGTCTCCCACAACGGGATGATGCACAGGAGCGCGAAGCACAGCAGCATCACGCAGCCCGACACGACGAGCAGCGGCGCGAGCGCGCGCTCCGAGCGGATCACGAACGGCAGCAGGAAGGTCGCGAAGAACGAGAGGAAGGCGCCGGCGTTGATCGCGAGCTTGAGCCAGTCCGGGAGCCGCGTGAGGTGCAGCAGGTGCCCGAGGATGAACAGCACGATGGGCACGCTGAACAGGTGCGGGTGCACGATGTCGATGAGCTGCCGGCGCGACAGGCCCTCGTGGGTCGCGCGGCCCTCGGGCGTGCCGGCGAGCGGGTCGCCGAAGGCGTCGGCCGCCGCGTCCGCGCCGCCGTTGCCGGCGACGTACTCCGCGACGCCGCCGCCGGACCACTCCGCGCGCTCGCTGTACTTCAGCGTGGCGACGTACACCGCGCCGGCCACGCTCAGGATGTAGAGCGAGAGCAGCACCTTCATCAGCGGATGGAAGCGCGAGAGGTGCAGGCGTTGCCGCGTGAGGTAGTGCATCGGCGCGCCATCATGCCGGAGCGGGGCGCGCGTCGACCAGCAGCGCGGCCTCCCGGTCGCCGGCCTTCGGGGCGCCTGCGAGCTCTCCGCGGCGCGCGTGCGCTCGCGCAGGCGCCGCCGCGAGGCAGCCTCCGCGGAAACGCCTCAGGGATGAGCGGGCCACGCCACCGGCGCGGCGTCCGCATCCTCCATGAAGCCGCCGCGCGCGCCGTCGACGGCCGGGAGCCCGGCCCCGCGGACGAGCAGCGCGGTGGACAGCGCGTCGGACGCGGCGCCGTTGCCGTGCAGCACCCACGCGAGGCGGCCCGCGGGCACGGGCACGCCGGTGGAAGGATCGATCACGTGCCCGCGCAGGACGCCGCCGTCCTCGAAGGTCGAGAAGCCGCCGCCGCTCACGGACAGCGCGCCGTGCGCCAGCGGGATCTGCGCGACGACCGCGCCCGAGCCGTCGTGCACGACGGGCACGGGCCAGCCGTCGGCGCCGGGCGGCGGCGCGAGCGCGACGAGCGTGCTGCGGAAGGAGAGCAGCGCGCAGGTCACGCCGCGCGCCAGCAGCACCTCCGCGGCGCGGTCGAGCGCCCAGCCCTTGCCCGAGGCGCCGGGATCGAGGAGCAGGCCATCGGCATCGCGCGTGACGGTGCGCGCCGGCACATCGAGCCGCACGAAGCGGAGGCTGCTGCGCGCGAGCGCGGCGGCCAGCACGTCCGGCGCGGGGCGCGCCGGCGCGACCGTGCGCAGTCCCCACGCGGCGACGAGCGCGCCGACCGCGGGGTCGAAGGCGCCGTCCGTGACGTCCCGCCAGTGCCGGCTGTCGTCGAGCCACGCGAGCAGCTCGGGGTCCACGTCCGCCGTGAGGCCGGCCGGCGCGGCATTGAGGCGCGAGAGCGGCGTGTCCGGCCGCCAGTCCGAGAGCACGCCGTCCCAGTGCGACACGGCGTCCAGTGCGGCGAGCAGCGCGCCCCGGAGCGCCGCGTCGGCCGCGCCCCCCGCGCCGTCGTCCGCCTCGGCATCGGCCGTTCGCGCGCCCGCGTCGTCGCCGCCCGGCGTCGCGAAGGCCTCGATGGAGCACTCGCTGCCCATGATCGCGCGGGCCACGCGCAGCCGGCCGGGCCCGAGGACCTCCACGCGCGTGCCGTCAGGCAGCGCTTCGAAAAGAGATGCCGGCTCTCCGGCCGTCGCGCTCCCGGTCGCGTCACCGGCCGCCCCGCGCTCCGTCGCGGCTCCGCCGGCGGCACGCGCCGGCATCACGCCACCGCCGGCGGCGTGCACGGGCGTGACGTCGGTGCCGGCGGCGAGCAGCGCGGCGCGCTCTTCCGGGCTGCGGTCCAGCAGCACCGTCTTCACGACGGCCAGCGCCTTGCGCACGCCGCGGCAGATCGCATGGCCCGAGAGCGTGGAGCCCGCGATGTTGATGATGTCCTTGTCGAGGCTCAGCGGGTCCGCGAGCGACTTGCCCTCGTACTGCGCCATGAAGCGCCCGCTCGCGACCTCGCCGCCGTGGCTCTCGCGGTAGATCATCACGGCGGCCTTTGCGACGACGCCCGCCGGCGTGACCGAGACGATGTGCGTGATCGGCCGCACCTTCCCGATCTCCGCGACGATGATCGCGTAGCCCGTGGGCTCGGCCGGTGCCGCGTCGGCCCAGGCTGCGTAGAGGAAGAAGCCGCCCTCCTCGAGGCGCCGGCCGAGCAGCGCCTCGATCGCCCGCGTCTCGCCGGGCGCGAGCACGTGGCGCAGCTCGACGACGCGCGCCGCGTCCGGCAGGACGGCCTCGATCGCGCCGCTCTTGTCCAGGTAGACGGTCGTGTCGTCGCCCGCGGCGGCCGGCCGGGCCAGCGCGAGCAGGATCACGAGCGCAGCCAGCGCGCCGGCCCGCGCGGTCCCCGCGGCTCGCCGTGCGCTCCCGACGACGCGCCGTGCGGGCACGATCGCGACGGTGCGCCGTGCCGGGAGCGCGCGCTCGCGATCCTCCCGCGCGGCCCCCGTCATGCGCGCCACCGCCCGCTCAGAAGTAGGTCGCGACCGAGAAGAGCAGCGCGTCCTCGTCGTTGGCGCCGGCCTCGGAGCCGGCGTCGTCGTTGAACTGGTAGTCCAGCTTGAAGACGGTGTCGTGCGCGTTGGGGCGGAAGTTCACGCCGAAGGTCGTGCGGCGCCGGTCGTAGGTGTCGAGCGACACGTCGTCGTAGCGCGCGACGAGCGTGAAGTGCGCGTCCTCCTCGAGCGTGCCGTTCTGCTTCCACTCGGTGAGCCAGGTCGGGTCGCAGTGCCAGTTGGCCTGCGCGTACCAGCCGTTCATGTCGCCCGCGACGCCGTTCGCCTTCGCGAAGTCGTCGCGCTCGATCGCCGCCCAGCCCGCTTCGCCCAGCAGCTCGAGCTGGTCGGGGAGGAAGCCGACGGCCTTGCCGTCGAGCGTCGCGTCGAGCGCGTAGATGTTCAGCGAGTTGTCGCCGTTCTCGTCGTACGAATCGAAAAGCGCGGACGCGCCGAACTCCATGCCGAGCTCCGGCTTCCACGCCACGCGCTGCGTGTACGCGAGCTTGTCGTTCTGGTTCTGGAACTGCTCGCCGATCTCGAACTCGTGCGGGCGCGCCTCGGCCAGGCCGTCCTCTGCCGTGATCACGTTGTTGCCCGCCGCATCGAGGCCGCGGAAGCCGTTCGTCAGCGTGAACTGATAGCTGACCTCGTCGGACAGGTCGCCGTACAGCCCCACGCCCGCGTCGCGCAGCGTGGTCGGGATGATGAAGGTGTCGACGAGCGGCCGGTCCGTGAGCTCCTGGATCGGAGAGTCGTGCACCTCGTTGAACTTGCCGAGGGGCAGGAGCTCGATGCCGGCGCGGAAGTTGGCGGCCCTGGTCATCAGGTAGTCGACGTGCGCGAACTCGACCTCGACCTCGTGGCCGTCCTCGATCTCGATCTCGCTGGCGAACTTCACGCGGTCGCTGACGTCGGAGTAGATGAAGGGCACGAAGCGCTCGGGCCGGAAGTTCTTCTTCTTGTCGGAGCCGGCCGGGTTGGTGGCGATGAGGTCGATGTAGCCGCCGAGGTAGGTGCGCTTGCCGAGGTTCGTGAGGTAGGGCTTGGTGTAGACGTTGCCGAGGTTCGCCGAGAGGCCGCTCTCCTCGAAGCTGCCCGCGAGGCGCGGGATGTAGTAGTCCTGCGCCTCCTCGCCCGGCGCCGCGGCGCGCGCCGCCGCCAGCTCGCTCTGCAGCTGCACCGTCGTGCTCGACAGCGACTGGACCTGGCGCGTGAGCGCGTCGACCTGAGCCGACAGCGCCTGCACCTGCTGGAGTGCGGCGGCTGCGGCAGCCTGGGCGTCCTGCGCGGGAGCCGGCTTGGCCTGCGGCGCCGACGCCGCGGCGGGAGCCGGAGCCGGCTTCGGCGCAGCGGTGGATGCGGGTGCGGGCGCCGGCGCGGGTGCCGGCGCCGGCGCGGGAGCGGGAGCGGGAGCGGGCGCAGGCTTGGGAGCGGGCGCCGGCTTGGGAGCGGGCGCCGGTGCAGGTGCCGGAGCGGGAGCCGGCGAGCCGCTCTGCTGACCCCGGGCCGGCGCGGCCAACGCGAGCGCGCAGCACGCCGCGAGCCCGGCGCCACCGGCCACACGCCTCACGAGCGACTGGCCGCCCGCGGCCCTGGCCGGCGGGAAGGGGCGGGAGGCTGCGTGCGGCGCGGCTGAGGACGGGGCGCTGTGACGGGCTGGCATGAGGGCGGAACCTTCCGGCGTGTTGCGAGGGACACTCAACGAGGCCGCAGGTTGTAGTGCGACTGAATCTCAAACACAAGAGGTGCCCGCGCGACGGCACGAAGGGCCCTGGCGGAGGCAGGAAGGGCCCGCGCCGACGGCGGGAGGCACTCTCAGGAGGCCGCCGGCGCCTCGAGCAGACCCGCGTAGATGCGCTCCTGGTCCGCGACCATGCGGTCCTGGTCGAACTCGGCCACGGCGGCGCGGCCCGCGGCGGCGAGGCGCGCGCGCAACGGCGCGTCGGCGAGCAGCTCCAGCACGCGGGCGGCGCCCGCGGCCACGTCTCCCGACGGGAAGAGCAGGCCGTTGCGGCCGTCGACGACCGCCTCGGGAATCCCGTCCACGGCGGTGGCCACGATGGCCCGGCCCGCGGCCATGGCCTGCGGGCACACGCGCGGCAGGCCCTCCCAGCGCGAGGTGAGCACCAGCACGTCCAGCGCGCCGAGCAGCGCGGGCACGTCGCGTCGCCAGCCGAGCAGCGTCACGCGCTGCTGCAGCCCGTGGCGCGCGATGGCCGCTTCCACGGCGCCGCGCAGCTCGCCGTCGCCCGCGACGAGGAAGCGCGCCTCGGGGCGCGCGGCGGCGACGCGCGCCGACAGCTCGATGAAATCGAGCGGCGCCTTCTGCGGCTTGAGGCACGCGATCAGGCCGACGACGAGGGCGCCGGGCGGCAGGCCGAGCTCCGCGCGCGCCCCGGCGCGCAGCGCGTCGGCGCGCGCGAAGTCCGCGAGGTCGATGCCGCTGCGCACGAGGTGCACGGGCCGGTCGCCGAAGAGCCCGAGCGCGCGACCTTGCGCGATGGCGGCGCGCGACACGCAGAGGAAGGCGTCGGTCGTGCGCGCCATGCGGCGCTCGACCATCAGGCCCAGCGCGCGCACGGGACCGGCCGGCAGCGCCGCGTGCCCGAAGCCGTGCACCGAGTGCACGACCGGCCCGGCGTGCGCACGGGCCGCGGCGCGCCGCCCGACGATGCCGGCCTTGCTGCTGTGCGTGTGCACCAGCACCGGTCCTCGCGCGGCCAGCGGAGCAAGGAGTGCGGCCAGCGCGGCGGTGGCCGCGAGGTCGCGACGCGGGCTCAAGGGGCGCACGAGATCCTCCAGGAAGTGCACCGGCACGTCGCGCGACGCGCGCGCCTCGTCGTCGAGCAGGCCGCCCGGGCCGCACACGAGCACGGGAGCGAAGCGCGCGCGGTCGAGCGACGCCACCGTGTGCAGCGTGTTCTGCTGCGCGCCGCCCAGCTCGAGCTGCGTGATGACGTGCACCACAGGCACCGGGCCGCCGCCACGCGCACGTCTCGCGGCCGCCGGCGCGGGGCCGCGCGCGCTCACGTCCGCCGCCGCAGCGCCCAGGCTGCGGCCTGCCGGCCGTGCCGCAGGCAATCCTCCATGGAGAGGTAGTCCCACGCGCCGTAGCGGCCGAGCGGCACGACGCCGCGCTGCACGTACCAGCGCAGCAGATCGGGCAGCACGCGCCGCCGCTCGCGGTCGAACACGACGTAGGCCTCCGGGATGTCCAGCACGAAGGTGTGCACGATGTCCGCGCGGTCGGCCAGCAGCCCCAGCGCCAGCAGCGCAGCCACCGTGCGCTCGACGCTCTCCTTCTCGTCCGGCAGCGTGCCGGGCCGCGCGGAGATCTCCGCGGTGAGCGAGTGGTGTCCCGGCGGCGCCATCGCGGGGCTGAGCGCGGCGGGCAGTCCCACGCGATGGAAGGGCACGTCCGCGGCCGGCACGTAGACCCACTGCGCGCCCGCGTGCGGCGACGGCCCCCGGACGCCGAGGTTCACCGCGCGCACCGAGACGTGCGAGAGCGCGCGCGCCGACTCGCGGAGCGCGGCCGGCAGGTCCGTGGTGAGACGCGCGAGCGCGGTCAGCGGCAGGCTGCTCAGGATGCTCTCGCCTTCGTGCGTCTCGCCGCCCTCCAGCGTCACGCGGCGCCGGCCGGCGTCCAGCGCGGCGATCGTGGCGCCCGTGCGCAGCACGCCCGCCGGGAGCCGAGCGGCGATCGCGCGCGGCAGCCGGTCGATGCCGCCCTCGCGCGGGTAGAGGAAGTCCGGGTTGTAGCCGAAGGACTTGTCCTGCCGCGTGATCGCGCCGCGCAGCACGTCGGCGAGCTCGGGCCGCGGAATGCTCCAGCTCACCCAGTCGGAGGTGAGCTCCGAGAGCTCGCGCTGCCAGAGCTTGCGGTTGTAGGGCTCGAAGAAGTGGCGCGCGAAGCCCGCGCCGAAGGTCGCGGACACCCAGTCGGCGAAGCTCGGCTCGTCCGGCGCGGCGGGGCCGGCGAGCGCCAGGAAGGGCAGCGCGGGCTCCAGCGGGCGCAGCTCCGGCAGCGGCGCGTGCGCCGAGCTCCCCGGACCCGTGCGCAGCGTCTCGATGAACCCGAGCAGGCACTCGAGGCGCACGTCCAGCGGGAGCCCGACGGTGTTGGCCTGGAAGGGATACGGCGTCAGCGTGCCGTGCGACGCGATCCACGCGCTGCGGCGCAGCTCGGCCCAGCCGCCCGGCAGCAACTCGTGCGCCCAGCGCCGCAGCTCCGGGTCCTTGAGGTGCAGCAGGTGGCCCGTGCAGTCGAAGCTGAATCCGTCGCGCCGGAAGGTGCGGCACAGGCCGCCCACCTCGGCCTCGCGCTCGAGCAGCAGACTGTCCGCGCGACCGAGGTGAAAGGCGGCGGAAAGGCCGGCGAGGCCCGCACCGAGGATCACGACCATGCGCTGTGCTGCCTGCCGGGCCGCGCCCGCGGGAGCGCGGCGGATCTGGTCCCGCCTTCCGGGGCTGGAGCCGCCACGGTGTCGCGCGCACCGCGCGCGACGCGAGCCGCGGAAGGCTACCGCACGAGCACCGCCGGGTCGACTCCGAGCGCGGCTCCGATCCGCGCGAGCATCAGCCGCGGGTAGGCCGCCGTCGGGAATTCCTTCGCGAGCATCGCGAAGCGCCCGGCCGCCTGCTCGAGCAGGCCGTTGCGCAGGTCGAACTGCGCGCGCAGGAACTCGCGCGCGGACAGCGGGATCTCGTGCGTGAGGAAGGCCGCCGCGTGCTGGACGAGGTCGCGGCGCACGTCCTTCTCGAGCACGGAGAAGGCCGTCGGCTCCACGCTTCCGTCCTGCACGTCCCAGAGCACGACGCCCTCCGTGAGGGACGGCCAGTCCTTCGGGTACTCGAGCACGGTGACTCCGGTGGCGGCGCCCGCGGCGGGCAGCGGCCAGCGCACCTTGCGCCCGACGTTGGGCTGCTCGGGGTGCACCTCGAGCGTGAGCGCGCTCGTGCCGTCGGCGACGTAGACGAAGCGCGGGCGCGGGTCGGCCACGAGGCCGCGCGGCAGCAGCGCCTGGCTCGCCGGGTCGGCGTCCACGGGTTCCAGCGGTGCGTCCATCGGCCTGAATTCGCCGAGGAATTTGGCCGTCTCCGGCTCGGCGAGCACGGCGAGCGCGTGCTCGTAGTCGCCCTCCGCCAGCCAGGTCATGGCGATCCACGCGCGGCCCTCGGGCAGGCTGCCCAGCTCCTGGAAGGAATCGCGCGCCGCGGCGTACTCCGCGGCGCGCACCTGCGCCTTGCCGCGCCACAGCGGGTTCACGTCGCGCAGCGCGCCGTAGACCATGAAGCCCGCGGCGGCGACCAGGATGAGCACGAGCGAGCCGATGCCCAGGCCGGGCCTGCGCTCGTTCGTGGCGGCTTCCTCCTCGTGCCTGTCGAGCCGCGTGGCGATGCGCTCGCGCACCACGTCGGGCAGCTCCGCGAAGGCGCGGCCCGCGTGACTCTCGGCCAGCGCGGCCGGCTCGCGCACGGCGCGGCCCGCCCCGGCCGCCTTCCCGGCGCGGCGCGCTTCCGCCTCGCCGCGTGCGGGGACGCCTTCCGCGGGACTGCGCAACCATTGGGTCACGCCCGCCTCGAGCGCCGCGGGTCCGCCGCCGTCGGAACCCGAGATCAGCGTGCGCCGCAACCGCCACGCGACGATGGACGGGTCGAGCTGGAGCGCGAAGGCCACGGTCCCGAGGTCCAGGCCGAGTCCGAGCGCGAGCACGAGGATCGCGCGGTCCGTGGCCTCGAGCCGCGCGAGGAACGCGGCCGCCACCGCGGGGCTCGCGCTGCTGGCGCGCGGGCCGGGCGTGAGCGTGCGTCGTGCGGCAGGCGGGATCCGGGCCAGAAGGTCCGCGGGGGCGGGAGCGGCCATCAACCGCGTCTCACGGGCGTGCGCATCCGCGCCGGTCGCGCGGGGGACGGGCTCCTGCCGGGCGGCGGCATGCGCGACAGCACCACGAAGGCGATGGCAGCACAGACCGCGGTCGCGCCGAGCAGCCACGGCACGAGCGCGTGCGGCCCGAACACCATGAGCAGCGCGACGACGCCGAGCAGCAGGCACGCGCGCCACGTGCCCAGCACGGTGCGGCGCACGCCCGCGCCCGCATGGCTCACGCGCAGCGCGAAGTGGTCCGGCGAGCCGCGGAAGAACGGGATGCCGCGCCGCGCGCGGTGGAAGGCCACGAAGACCGTGTCGAAGATGGGCACGGCGAGCAGCACGACGGGCGTGAGCACGGCGAAGCGGTTGTGGCCCGAGTAGCTCACCAGCATCGACATCGCGGCCATCATGAAGCCGATGAACAGGCTGCCCGTGTCGCCGAGGAAGATGCGCGCCGGCATGACGTTGAAGCGCAGGAAGCCGACCAGCGCCCCCGCCAGCGTGATCGCCAGGAAGGGCACCAGCGGATCCTGGCCCGAGAGCGCGCTGATCAGGAACAGGAACAGCGCGGCGATGCACGCGACACCGGACGCCAGCCCGTCCATGACGTCGATGATGTTGAAGGCGTTCGTGACGCCCGTGATCCAGAGCACGGTGAGCGCGAGATTGCCCCACCAGTCCAGCGCCACGAGCTGCACGCTGACCCCGGCCTTGTAGAGCACGACGGCCGCCAGGAGCTGCCCGAGGAATTTGACCGAGGGCCGCAGGTTGACGAGGTCGTCGTACAGCCCGAGCAGCACCATCATGAAGCCGCCCGCGAGGATCCCGAGGCCGCGGTAATCCAGCGTGCTCGGCGTGGACAGGAGGCTGAAGGCGATCACGAAGCCCGCGGCGACCGCCAGCCCGCCGAGGTACGGCGTCGTCCGCGTGTGCTTCTTGAGGCGGCCGTCCGGCGTGTCCTGGATGCGGAAGGCGTTCGCGATCTGGATCGTGAGCGGCGTCACGAACAGCACGAGCCCGAGTGCCGTCAGGAAGGCAAGGGCGTACCAGACCACGTCGGAGAACTGCAGGTGGGTCATCACGGGGGCGTGAGGCGCGCGAGGAGTTGGCGGTACGTTTCCGACACCTGTCGAGTCCCGGAGGACAGAGAATACTGTTCTTCGACCGTGCGGTGTCCGGCACTGCCCAACCGGGAAGCGAGGGCCGTGTCACCGTGGAGGCGGCGCAGGGCCGACTCCCAGGCGCCCTCATCGGCAGCCAGCAGCCCGTTCCTGCCATCTTCGATCAGTTCCCGGTTGAAGCCCACCGGGCTGGCGATCACGGGCAGCCCGGCGGCCATGAACTGCAGCAGCTTGAGGCCGCACTTCCCGCGGGCCCAGTCGTCGTCCGGGAGCGGCATGACGCCCACGTCGCAGGCGGCGATCTCCACGGGCTCGCTGGCCTCGCTCCACGGCCGGTGCAGGACCGGGAAGGCGGCGGACTGCGGCCCGAGGTCCGGGGCGGCGCTGCTGATGACGCGCAGCTCCACGCGCAGCCCGTCGGCCGCCAGGCGCGCGAGCGGCCCCACCAGCTGCCGCAGGTAGGGGAAGTTGTAGCGGAGCCCGATCCAGCCGACGCGCAGCACGCCGTCGGGCGCCCGGTGCGGCAGCCGGTAGCGCGCAGGGTCCACGGTGGTGGGGATGACGACCAGCTGCCGCGCGTGCGGTGCCGCGAAGTCCGCGAGGAAGCGGTTGCCCACGATGACGAGGTCCGCGCGGGCACACGCCCGCTCCAGCTTCCGCCGGTGCGCGAAGGTGAGGAAGATCGCGTCGTCGAACTCCAGGATCACCGGCTTGCGCCGCGGCCAGAGCAGCGACTCCAGCGCCCAGGGCAGGTACGGGAAGAGCTGCTGCTCCACGTGCACGAGGTCGCTGTCGCCCACGCCGGCTGCCAGCGCCTGCGCGATGCGCACCGGAAGCCGCGCGGCGCTGTAGAGCGCCTTGCCCGCCGCGCGCAGCGGCGCGCTGCGCCACTCGAGCAGCGCGAACCAGCCGTCGCCGAACAGCGGCGCCGTCTCCACCTGGATGCCCTGCGCGGCGAGCGCCGCGCGGTACTGCCCGATGCGGTAGCGCGAGGACGGGCCGCGCGAGGTCGTGCGCGTGAGCGCGAGCACCTTCACGCGCCGCCCCGTTCCGCGGCCAGCGCGAGCGCGGCGGCGCGCTCCACCGCGGCGACGTGGCCGTCCCACGACAGGTGCTGCTCCGCGTGCACGCGGGCGGCAAGCCCGGCGCGCCGCAGCGCGGACTCGTCCGCGAGCAGCCGCGCCAGAGCGCCGGCCAGCGCGGCCGGGTCGGCCGGCGGCACGAGCACGGCGCCCGCCACGCCCGCGAGGACCTCGGCGTTCGCTCCCACGTCGGTCGCGACGACGGGCAGGCCGCTCGCCAGCGCCTCGGCCGTCGCCATGCCGAAGCCCTCGAGGCCGCGCGTCGGCAGCACGAAGATGGATGCCGCGCGGTACAGCTCCGGCAGCAGGCCCTCGTCCACGCGCCCGAGGAAGGTGCAGCGTCCGGCCTGCCCGGCCGCTCGCGCCCGTGCCTCCAGAGCCTCCCGCTCCGGGCCCGTGCCCGCGATGACGACGTGGCAGCTCACGCCGCGCACCGCGAGCAGCGCCGCGGCGTCGATCAGGTCGGGCAGGCCCATGCGCGGCACGAGCCGGCGCACGGAGAGCAGCAGCGGCGTGCCGTCGGCGGGCAGCCCGAAGACGGCCGCCGCTGCACGGGCCGCGTCGACGTCGCGCGCCGGCGCGAAGTGCCGCAGGTCCACGCCGGCGGGGGCGACGGTCGCGCGCGCCGCCGCCGCCGGCAGCAGCGCCTGGCGCAGCAGCGAGGAGACGGCGCGCGCCTTCCACGGCACGTCGCCCGCGGCGTGGCCCTCGCGGAAGCGCGCGAGGTATTCCTCCGCGTAGGGCGCATAGAAGCTGCCGATGACCGGCGCGCGGCGCCGCGCCACGCCCAGGCCCGGCGCGACGGCCGCGACGCCGGAGAGCATCTGGTGGACGTGCACCACGTCGTGCGGCGGGAGGCCGGGGTCGCGCAGCGCGGCGCGCACGCCGCCGAACACGCTGCGGTAGAAGCGCGCCGGCGAGGCGCGATCCACGGCGTAGCGGCGCACGTGGACGCCGTCGCGCGTCTCGCGCTCGGGCAGGCCGTCCGCGCGCGACGTGAGCAGCGTGAGCTCGTGCCCGCGCTGCACGAGGCGCGTCGCGACCTCGCCGATCACGCGCTCGGCCCCGCCGTAGTGGTCCGGCCACGCGAAGGTCGCGATGGAGAGGAACCTCACGATCCCGCCCCGCCCGCCCCGCCCGCCCCGCCCGCACCGCTCGTCCCACCTGGCTCGCGGGGCGG
>Ga0193753_10002168_pt1 | contig 15882 bp, 8 predicted proteins | sample H1c2metaG_FD_144925 | JGI IMG/M metagenome (GOLD analysis project Ga0193753, IMG submission 144925) | Soil microbial communities from a riparian zone of the East river system, Colorado, United States - H1c2 | ecosystem: Environmental > Terrestrial > Soil > Riparian zone | place: USA: East River... | reverse complement strand
AGCAGCATAGAATATGGCTGAATGAAAAAATAATGGCAGCAGTGTGCCCGGTCATCGGTAAAAATCAAAAAAATGGAATCAAAAAAGGTAACACTTTAATATCAACCTGAAAAAAAGAGAACATTCCTGCCTGGCCAAACCCAATTGATACATTATTCCGCAATTTCAGGAAGACCCTAATTCCTGGTTCAGGCTTCTGTTTTATAAAAATCTTCAAAAGCCTGCAATACTGTTAAATGAGAAATTAAATATGCCAGAGTGCTTTCTGCACCCTGGTTACGGTTTACCCCATAATTTTCAAGCCCGTCACAGCAACCCTTTGTTTCAAAATCATACAGGCTCATCCGCAAATCATTTTCGCCTAAAAACCACATGAATGAAGTGTAGAGTTTGGTAAGGTATGTTTTATCTTTTGTAAAATGAAAAGCCTGGTGAAACATCAGTACCATGGCCAGTGCATCCAGCGGCTGTTGGGCAAAAGTTGATTGCGGGCCGTTTCTTGTATACCATTTTTCATTGCCTACCATAGAAAGGTATCCGTCTTTTAAAGTAAGGTCAGAGAGAAAATGCATACTTTCTATAGCGATGTTGCTGATTACCTCATCATTCAGTATGCCGGCAGCATGTAATAAAGAAAGCGGAAGCATGGCATTGTCGTAGGCAAGTATCGATTCAAACCAATGCCAGTCTTCGCTGCGGTGTTGTTTGTACTCATTTACCAGTTTGTTTGCCAGGGCCCTTAACCGTTCTGTCATTCCCTCATCCTGCGGATTGCTTTTCAGGTAATAACTGATACCAATAATTGTGGTAGCGATGGCGCGGATGGATTGCAATTTTTCAAAGTTCGGTGCAGCTTCAAAAAAGATCTCTTTACCCGACTGGTAGTAAGCGTCATTGGGTGCATTGCCCAGCAGGTAGCCCAGTGACCAGATGGTACGGCCGAAAGAATCTTCAGAGCCTGTTTCATCCAGGAATTGCCTGCTAAAACTTAAGAAGTTACGGAACATACCATCATCATTCTGCATATAATGAATATAGCTCAGGTAAACCGGTGATAATTCCAGGGCAAGCGGATGTTTCTTTTGTTTATATGCCATCAGCACCATTAGCAATGCCCTTGCATTGTCATCCAGGCAATATCCTTCTTTCAAATTAGGAATACCAAATTTAGCATGCTGAATAATGCCCGTATCATCCGTCATGCGCCGGATATGATCCAGTAAAAAAGGAGGCAATATCAATGGGTCAAGAATGGTTTCTTTTTTGGGTGGCTGCGTTGCCTGTTGCTGCAGCAGGGTTTTAGCAAGTGTGTTATATTTCAGTCCAATTTTTGGCCAGGTAATTTCCTTTGCATACGCAGCAGCTTTAGCACGCAGCGTTTTTAATTTATCAGGATTATCCAGCAGATCCATCAAAATAAAGGTCAGGCCTTCGGAATCGGAGAAGTTAAATAAACACCCCCTTCCTTCTGCCAGTAATTCTTCCGCATGCCAGTAAGGGGTTGAAATAACGGCGGATCCGGAACCAACCGCATAAGATAAAGTACCACTGGTAATCTGTGCTTCATTAAGATAAGGGGTAATATAAATATCCGAAGCATAGAGATATTTAAATAATTCTTTTTGATTAATAAATTCATTTAGAAAAAGCACGTGCTTTTCCATCTGTAGTTTTTTTACCAGGCGCAAAAGAAAAATGCGGTACTCCTCACCGGAATGCCTTAAAACAGCAGGATGCGTTTTGCCCAGGATGATATAAATCGTCTCCGGGTATTTGGCCACCACGGCAGGTAGTGCCCGTATCACTGTTTCAATACCTTTATTACGGCTGATAAATCCAAATGTGAGCAGTACTTTTTTGGCTTCAAGTTTAAATTCTTTTTTAGCCATTTCATAGCTGAACTTATAATCCGGTACCCCATGTTCAATCAATTCAATGGAGGATAACGGCACTTTGTAAACAGTGGTAAGAAATTCAACTGCCTTATGGGTCATGACCACAATCCTGGTAGCCATTTTGCAGATTTCAATTAATATCGCCTTTTCATTATAAGAAGGCGTTTTTAATACTGTATGCAATGTTACAATCAATGGAATCTCCAGCCTGTGTAATAGCGGTAATATATAAACGCCATTTTGCCCGCCGAATATGCCAAACTCATGTTCCAGTACACAAACATCGGCCCCGCTCAGGTTAATAAAACGGGCTGCTTCAATATAATCGCCCTGCTGTTCCTGTTGTATCTGGAATTGAACCTCTTCCGGGTAATCATACGGTGCTTCCTGGTCGTCCATAGCAATCACTACTGCTTCATGCAGCTCACCCTCATCTTCTTTGCTGCTTGTCATCGCTTTAAAAAGATTATGTGTAAAGGTTCCGATACCGCATTCTCTTGGCGGGTAGGACGCGACATATGCAATTTTCATAGTAAATTATTTTCGGTGGAGCTTGATTCGCTCTAAGGTGAAGGAGCCTGAAGGTAAGCTTAATAAAGTTGGTACCGGGTTTAAAGTTGGTAGCAGGTTTATACTGCAGGCATATGATAATTACAGCATCATTGTTGTGCAAGTCGGCTCATGCGGGTACTGGTATCAGTTTGAGTAATATGAGTACAGCATCAGCAAACACGAAAAATTATATTTTATTTTTGCCGCATAGCAAATGCAGCTGTAACATTTTTAAATTTCGATTTAATAATAACGAACCGGCTCAATCAAAAAAATATACCAGGATAACAGTCAGCTTTAATTGCTCTATTTTTGCAGCTGTCAGCTATACAGGCGCACTCATTATTTCTTACGCAAAACACCGTCAATGTATCAACCATTTGTTCCGGCTAGTGCTAACAGGAAACTGTTATCTACTGCCATTTGTTTTATTTTCTTATACACCGGTTTTCCATCCATGTTGCTGGCACAGGGCAATATTCATCAGCAGTCTGCACAATACGAATGGCCTTCAGATCCGCTGGTAAAAGAGAAACTGGAACAATGGCGCGACCAGAAATTTGGAATGATTATCCACTTCGGTTTGTATGCCGTACCGGGTATGATAGAGTCATGGGCGCTCTGCTCTGAAGAATGGATTACCCGCGACAGCACCAGCGACTACGGTGATTTTAAAAAGTGGTACTGGGGTCTGAAAAAAGAGTTTAACCCGGTTAATTTCAACCCCGGACAATGGGCTGCTACCGCAAAGGCTGCCGGTATGCGCTATGTAGTGTTTACCACCAAGCACCATGATGGTTTTTGCATGTTCGATACCAAACAAACAGATTTTAAAATAACCAATGGGCCGTTTGCCGGTAACCCTAAGGCCAATATTGCTAACTATGTTTTCGATGCTTTCAGAAAAGAAGGGTTTATGGTTGGCGCTTATTTTTCCAAACCAGACTGGCACACGGAAAACTACTGGTGGCCAATGTACGCCACAGCAGACAGGAACGTTAATTATGATATCAGGAAATTTCCATGGCGCTGGAATAAATTCAAACAATACACCTATAACCAAATTGAAGAATTAATGACCGGTTATGGTAAGATGGATATCTTATGGCTGGATGGCGGTTGGGTAAGACCGCTGGAAACCGTAAATGAAGAAGTGCGTTCATGGGGCGCTGCTATACCTGCCTGGAGCCAGGATATTGATATGCCGGCAATTGCCGGTATGGCACGTAAAGCCCAGCCGGGATTATTAATTGTAGACAGAACCGTGCACGGCCCTTACGAAAATTACCAGACACCAGAACAAACCATACCAAAAGAAAAGCAGGATCATCCCTGGGAAAGCTGTATTACACTGGGTGGTGCCTGGGGCTATGTGCCCAATGAACATGTAAAATCGACTGCCGTCATCATACACCAGTTAATAGAAATAGTAGCCAAAGGGGGCAGCCTGCTATTGGGTATCGGGCCAAAAGCTGATGGTACTTTACAGGAAGAAGAAATTACAAGACTGAAAGAAATTGGCGCCTGGCTAGCGGTTAATGGCAATGCTATTTATAATACAAGAACCGCTGATAAGTATGTTGATGGAAACGTCTATTTTACCCAGTCTAAAGATTCCGCAACATTGTATGCTTTGGTGAACCTGCCTGAGCATGTGGCTATTCCTTCAGTAATAGAATGGACAGCTAATATGCCAAAAAAAGGAAGCAAAATGAAATTATTACAAACAGGTACAAACGTAAAATGGATAATTGATGGAGATAAGGTAAAAGTAACTGTGCCCGCTGCTTTGCAAAAATTGAATACAGTTATACCTGCGCTGGTATTTAGTTTTAACAGAAATTGATAAGTAAATAGTAATAATTGAGATATAAATTCTCTTTTTCTCTGCTGGCCCTGTACGATCTAAAAACTCTTTTTCTCCTTTTTCTTTTAGTTTCTTTTTATCTCCTGGGATGTACACTGAACACACGAAGACTGTCATTATTAACTGCCGCAAGAATTATTTTTTCTCCGCCGGCTACATGCATAAGTTTCATATCTTTTACATCACCATTTAATATAAAACCACTTGCCACCGGAGAAATGGGTTCAAATACTTTCTCACGGCTTCCTTTCAGAAAACAACCATACGATGCATCATATCTTCCTGTCATCACTTCTGCCTGGTATTCATTGCCGGCCAGCAGGATATCTTTAAAACTGTCATTATCAAAATCATCGCAGATAATAGCATTTACCGGCGCAAACTGCGCTTCGGCAGGCAAGGCATGCTTTATAAACTTTCCTTTTCCGGTATTTTCAAACCAACAGGTACTGGTTTCATTGCAGTACAGCCGCAACAGGCTATCCTTTATCTTTCCTTTAAAAATATCTTCAAAAGAAGCGTGGGCATAATCTTCGTGCAGCAGGAACCTTTTTTTAATAGCAGGCACCTGTTCGGCAAACTGGTTCCTGCTGATAGCCGGAAATGGTCTCCTCAGGCCGTCATTATCTTTAATGTAATAAAAGAAAACAGGATCTATTATACCGTTGCCGTCAATATCAGCGGCAAATAACTCCATTGGCGTGCTGCTGCTTACACTGTAAAGACAATTCAGGCCCAGGTTGCCCGCAATAAGATCTATATCTCCATCATTGTCTATATCTGTTGCGTTAAGGCTGCGCCACATGCCATTCATCTGTGTAAGACCCGTTGAATCCGTTACTTCCTGCAAAAGGCCCTTATTGTTTTTGAAAAACCGCAACGGCATCCATTCGCCTGAAATGATTAAGTCTGTTTGTTTGTCATTGTCAAAATCTGTCCATACACCGGCAGTGACCATACCCGGCGTTTGCAATGCGGGACATACTTTTGCAGTAATATCTGTAAAAATGCCTCCATTATTCTGCAGGATAAAACTTTTGGGTGGCAGGGGATATTTTTTTGACACCCTTCCGCCAATAAACAAATCCAGGTCGCCATCATTGTCAAAATCACCGGCGCTTACACAGCCGGCAATGGTGGTAGTATTTGCAGGGATAGCATTTGGCTGAAGGGTAAAATTACCTTTTCCATCGTTGCTGTATAACCGCAATTTATAGTAGGGGGCGTTTTCTTCGTACCGGGTATCCCCGCTGGTAATAAGCAGGTCGGCATCGCCATCGTTATCAGCATCAAATAAAATACAATCTTCATCCTCTTCCATCTTAATACTGTCAATAAGATTTTTCCCTGAGAAGGAACGGTTCTTAAGTTGCGTAAAAATGTTCCCGGAGAAATTAAATCCTCCTCCAATAAAAAAATCAGTGGTGCCGTCATTATTAATATCACCGGTAGCTATAAATGGTCCCAGTTGTGAGTATTTTTGCGGTAATAAGCGCTGAACAGCGAAATCATTAATAGAATTATCATGATGCCTGTATGCAATACCCGAAGCAGAAGTAATGTCAGAAAAAATAGTGCTGGCCGTAACGGGTATTGCCGCATCAGCCCTGCCTGCATCCTGCCAGGAGAGAAGTAGTGTATTGCCGGCTGCAATATTTTTTATCACCTGTCTTTTATTATCGGGCCATATCACCACCAGGGAATCAGCATTCGTATCTTTTCCCAGCCCAAAAAGCAGTTGACGGTCAACGGAAGAGAAATAACCGCGCACAGGGTTTTCTTCTTCCATCTGAACCCTGCCATCTTTATAAAGCAGCAGCTTTGTGCCAATGCCATTTGTATTCAGGCTGCTCCCTTTTAAACCAATGCTTATATAATTGCTTTGTGATGGTTTGTTTTTTTGAATGCTGTTATTGATGAATACAAAAGCCTCTTTATTAATATTGTTAACCACCAGGTCCAGGTCGCCGTCATTATCAAGATCAGCATAGGCCGCACCGTTAGACATAGACGGTTCATTAATGCCTGCACTGTCCGATGCATCTGTAAAACTGTAGTCGTGGTTATTGAGGAATAAATAGTTTCCCAGGTTAACATGCCTGCGCGAAGCCAATTTTTCCCTGATGGCTTTTTGTTGTGCTTCCCTGCTTTTATTATTTGCAAATACCTGGTTGCTGTATTCAAGGAAATCTGCGTTAATAAAATCCCTGCCAACCCCATTGGTGATATGCATGTCCTTCCAGCCATCATTGTTGTAGTCTGCCAGTAATACACTCCAGCTCCAGTCTGTTGCCGCAATACCCGCCAGTTGGCCTATTTCACTGAAAAAGGGAAGGCTGGTATCTTTTGATGCATAACACCCATTGTTAAGCTGCAACATATTTCTCATGAATTCCGGCTCATAGCCCATGGAGCGTTCTGTTTCATAGCGCTCATAGTTCATAAACGAAAAAGAGGTTTTTTTGCGCTCATTGTTTTCTGGCAGCATATCAAGCGTAACAATATCGGGCAGCCCGTCATTATTAATGTCTGCAGCATCAGTGCCCATACTGCTATAACTCTGGTGCCGGATCGATCTGTCAATGCAATTGGTAAATGTTCCGTTTTTATTATTCAGCCAGAGATCATCATTAGAAATAAAATCATTGGCAACATATATATCGGGCCAGCCGTCATTATTGAAATCGCTTACGGTTACACCCAATCCAAGACCATCTTCTTTAATGCCGGCCTGCAGGCTGACATCGGTAAAGACCGGGTGACTGTATGGTGGAGAATTGCCGTCATTCCTGTATAATTTATCATTGGCAGGGGAGTGGCCGCTCCTGTCGCGCGGGAATATGGTATTGGCATTGGGCCCGTTCAGTAAATAATTGGTAAGGTACATGTCAAGATCGCCATCCTTATCATAATCAAAAAAAACGGCCTGGGTGGAATAGCCCATATCGGCAAGGCCATATGCTGATGACGCTTCTTTAAAACTCAGGTCATGCTGGTTTATAAACAACAGGTTTTTTGAGCGGGTGAGCAGGTCTTTTCCGAATACACAGACATAGATGTCATCGTAGCCGTCATTATTTATATCCACAATGCTTACGCCGGTAGCCCATACATTGGTTGTGATACCGGCTTTTTCTGTGATGTCTTCAAATTTATTATTCCCTTTATTGATGTACAGGCGGCTGCTTACCTGGTTGCCGGTAAAAAAAATATCTTTTAGTCCGTCGTTATTAAAATCACCGATGCCAACCCCGCCGCCCATATAGCCAAATTCATTAATAAAAGAGCCGGATGAATCGTTTTCATGAATATCATTGCTGAAATGGATACCTGATTCTTCTGCCGTGAGTTGTGTAAACAAATTGTTTTTGTGTTTCCCGGTACAGGAATTTAAAAAAATGATCCCTGTAAAAAAAGCAACCGAACTATAATAAGTGAATCCCTTTTTCATGCAGATTACAAGTTATATTTTTAAATCGATGTATTGCGCTGAAAACAACCATCCTGCTATTTAACCGGTTGGCAAAAAAATAGAGGCTATTCAAATAGCCTCTATCAATGAAAATCTTCTCAATTTATTTTACCAATGGATTGGTTGAAGTTTCACTGGCCGGAATTGGAAACAATGCTGCCTGGTTTGGCACGGGGTCAGCGATTATTGAAGGGAAATAACCTTTTTTCCTCCAGCGCAATAAATCAAAACTGCTTACCTCTTCTGCGCCTAACTCAACAGTCCTTTCATGCATTATCGCTTTCAGTGCATCGTTCTTGTTAGCGGGCGCAACCAGCGGCATATTTACGCTTGGGCGTTTGCGTACTTCATTAATATAGCTTGTTGCCTGTGCAACGGTTCCTGTTTCTGCTTCACATTCAGCCAGCAACAGCAATACATCAGCATAGCGGATTATACGCTGGTTAAGTCCCGAAGTATGAAACCCTGAATTAAGGTAGTCGTAGATATTATATTTCCTGAAAAATCTTTTCATTACCACAGCTCCTTTTATTGATGTGGCGATATTCATATCGGCTGCTACCAGTGTTTTAGGTGTTGCGGTTTGTGTAAGAATCTGATCACCCTCTTCATAAATCGTAAACTTATACCTTGGATCATTGGGCTCAAATTCGTTCAGCAGGTGGTCAGAGGGGATTACATTTCCCCATGTAATGCCATATTCCTGGCAGCGTACAGAGGCCAGCGGGCTGGTAGAACCTTCTCCATTATAACCCCAGTTAAAATTATTGTCTTTCCTGTCTACAAATACTATTTCAAAAATAGACTCAGCATTAAATTCATGGCCCACAGTAAGAACGGTTCCATTACCATCTTCTGCCACAATATCCCCATCAAAATTCCACTGGTAATTATCCACGAGGGCGTATTTACCGTACACCTGCAGCAATGCTGCTTTGGCGGCGGCGTAATCACCTTTCTGCATTTGCACCTTACCAAGCATGGCATCGGCTGCTCCTTTTGTAGCACGTCCATTGTCTGCCGGGCTGTAACTGGCAGGCAGTTTGGCAACAGCATCCGTCAAATCGGCAATGATAAGCGCATAAACATCAGCTGCAGGTGATTTTCCTTTAAAGCCTGTTGCTGAATTGACAGGCTCTGTATACACCGGTACATCACCCCATTGTGCTACCAGTTCAAAATAAGCCCAGGCCCTTAAAAATTTTGTTTCACCAACCAGCCTGTCCCTGAGCGATGCATTATCAGTAACGCCAGGGGCTTTGTTCAGTACAAGGTTGGCCCTGTTAATCATTTCGTAGGTGCCGGTCCAGACACTTGACATTACAGAGTTTGAAGGAGCAGGCATCGGTTGCTTCAGCAATTCTGCCCTTGGCGCTTCCAGTTGTGCACCACCCGAAGCACATTCACCGCCCCGCATATCATGCGTAAAGAACCATTCGCGGGCAACAAGACCTCCTCCCCTCAATATGGAATAAATGGAATTAACACCATTCTGTAATTCAGCCGCTGTTTTAAAATAACTTTCCGTGGTTGGATTATTTTTATCCAGCACATCCAGTTTTTTGTTGCAGGAAAGTATACTGATAAAGATCAGCAATACTGTGATCATTAGTTTATAAATATGTTTCTTCATATTACTTATTTTAAGATTGACCAGTTTTTATTATCAAAATGTTGCCTGTATACCTGCCTGAAAAGCTTTCGGCTGGGGGTACACGGCAAAGTCAATACCATTGGTTAAATTTGAGCTGGGTGTTCTGTTGCCTACTTCCGGATCATAGCCGGTGTAATTTGTGAACGTCACTAAATTCTGAGCAGACAGGTATATCCTGAAACTCTTAACTACACCTTTCGTCATTTTTTGCAGGGAAGCACCAGGAATGGTATAACCCAGCATTATATTTTTCATGCGCAGGTATGATCCATCTTCAATAAACCGGTTAGAAGTGCGTGCATTGCCATTTGGATCAGAGAGAATCGCCCTGGGAATATTGGTGTTTGTGTGTGCAGGTGTCCACGCGTCTAATACTTGTGTACCTGAATTAAAGAAACGTATCATTCCTTCAGTAATAACGCGGGTAGCATTGTAAATCTTATTTCCTGAAACGCCCTGGAAGAAAACGCCCAAATCGAAATTCTTATAATTGGCCCCCAGGTTAAATGCATAGGTAAACTTTGGAATAAAGCTTCCCAAAAACACCCGGTCTTTATTATCTATTACGCCATTTTTATCGATGTCTTTGAATTTAAGGTCACCAGCAGCTGTTCCGGCTACCCCTGCCACCTGTGTAGCATGGCTGGCTACTTCTGCTGCATTCTGAAAAATGCCTTCTGTCTGCCATCCGTAGAAACTTTGTACAGCCTGACCCACGGCAGTATTTGTAATGCTGTTATTACCGTAATCGGCATCAGTGCCTGCTTCTATATTGGTAACGCCGTCTGCCAGCCGGGTTACCTGGTTTGTAATAATGCTCAGGTTAGCGCTGGCATTCCATTTAAATTCACCTGCCTTACCACTGTAGCCCAGTTGCGCCTCAAAGCCGTTGTTTTGCATACTGGCAACGTTTTGAGGTACTGTTGTGTTAATATAACCAAACGAGGGGGGCAGGGGCACGCTTAATATCAGGTTATCTGTTTTACGCTGATAATATTCAAGTGATACAGTAAACTTGTTTCTGAGCAAGCCCAGGTCAAGACCAATATTAAATTGTTTGGTTTTTTCCCAATTCAAATCCTGGTTTCCCAAACCCGGTATGGAAGATGACGCACCTGCGCTGGTAGCATTATTAAAAGGATAATAAGCGCTGTTTGCATTTACACTAACCAGCCATGGGGTATTGCCAAGCACGGTACCATTAAGACCTGTTACTCCATAACCTGCCCTGAGTTTTAATTCAGAAATCCCTTTTATCTGGCTCATGAATTGTTCCTGGTCAATTCTCCAGCCGATAGAACCCGATGGGAAAGTAGCCCATTTCTTACCGGGCGCCCAAACAGAAAGACCATCCCGGCGTATAGCACCGCTCAGCAGGTACCTGCCTTTGAAATCGTAGTTCACACGACCCACGTAAGATAGCAGGGTGTTTTCGCCCAGCAGCGTTTGTGCAGATATGTTGCTGGCATTATTTAATGTTTTCAGGTCATTGGATGCCTGGTTACCACTTGCATTTTCCTGCCTGGTGTTTTGACTTTGCTGTTCATAAACAGCAATCGCATTCACATGATGGTTGCCGAAAGTTCTGTCAAATGATAATTGTTCAGTGTACAATAAAACAGTAGATACATTCCTGTTATTAGTAATAGTGGCCAGTGTGGCACTTGAGCCGGCAATGGCACCATTGTCATTAAAAATAGGAGAAAAGCGGTAGTCTAAAGCATTGGCATAATCTACACCAAACGTAGATCTGAATTTCAGCCATTTGGTAAAATTAATTTCAAGAAAGGCCGTACCTAATATTTTTGCAGTTGTTCTCCTGCCCGGGTTTTTTAAAATTGCATCTTCTAAAGGATTGGTAGGGTCTCCACCATCCAGCGTAGAGTTGACACCCCTGAAACCTCCATTTGAAGTGGGGTCATATACCGGCATGTGTGGCATCATCCTGATTACATTTACCAGGTTTGACCGCGAGCCTGTTTCATTGTTATCATAAGCCTGGTCTCCGTAAGCTGCATATAAGTTTTCTCCAAAAGTGAAGATCTTACCGATATTGTGATCTGAGTTGATACGGAAGTTATAACGTCTGTAGGCCACCGTTGGAGTAGTACCTTTCTGATCAGTAAAACCAGCGGAAGCATAAAACCGGGAAATATCATTTCCTCCGCTCAACCCTATATTGTGGCCGGTCATTGATCCTTTTTTAAAATAAGCATCCTGCCAGTTGGTATTGGTTTGACCATAAGTTTGCGCGGCGCCTGTATTAACAGGCTGATCTATATATGGCGGTAAAAGGCGTGGCACCTGGCTGCCCCTGTAGGCAATTGCGTACTGTTTAAACTGGTCTGTGTTTAACAGGTCAAGCCGTTTGGTTATATTTTGTGTGCCGAAATACGAATCAAGGCTTACACGCATTTTGCTGTCTCTTCTTCCTTTTTTGGTGGTAATCATAATTACACCATTCGTAGCTCTTGAGCCGTAGATGGCCGCAGCGGAAGCGTCTTTCAATACATCAACTGATTCTATATCTTTTGTATCAATGGTTGCCAGGTTACCGGTAGGAAACCCATCAACAATAAACAGGGGATTAGAAGCATAAGTGATAGAACTAATACCCCTTATACGTACAATCGGATCTGTACCCGGGCTACCATTACTGGTTACCTGAACGCCTGGTACACGGCCCTGTAAGGCCTGTGAAATACTTATTACGGGTATTTCATTTAAGGTTTTACCGCTAACGCTGGAAACTGCCCCTGTAACAAGGGTTCTTTTCTGGGTGCCATAACCCACTACCACTATTTCATTAAGACCAGCTATCTCGGGCTGCAACTGAATAGACAAAGTACTGGCATCTCCAATTTTAATACTATTAAGCTTATATCCAATGATAGAAATGTCAAGCGTTTCTCCCGGTTCAGCAGAAATGCTAAAAACGCCGGCGGCATTTGTGGTTGTTCCTCTTGCAGTTCCTTTTACTATAACCGATACGCCCACCAGGGGGTCACCAGCTTCATTGGTTACTTTACCGGTAATGACTTTAGCCGCAGAAAATTCCGGGTTAACGGCCTTATCTGATTCTTTCACCGGAAGAATAAACTCGCCGTTATCATCACCTTTTCGCATGAGTACGATTTGTTCACCCGATACATAATAAAGGATATCGAGGGGTTCCAAAAAGCCATCGAGTACACTGCCCAGACTTTCGTCCCTGGCACGCAAAGAAACTTTTTGACGGCAGGGGATACGTTGTGCACTATAGACGAATTTTATATCCGCTATTTTACTGAGCTGGCTGAGAATAGCCTTAACTTCTTTCTGTTCGGCCACCAGGCTGATTTTCCGGTTAAGCACTTCCTGGCCTTTTACATGATTGGCATAAAGTGTTCCGGTAAATGCAGTTATAAGCATCAATGGCATCAATCCTATTCTCATAAACCGATAAATTAACTGGCTGGAGAATTTAAATTTCTTCATAGCTTCGCAATGTTTTGGTGATATAATGTAATTTATCGAAACGGGCCCCTCAAATATTCAGGTTGCGGGGCAAAATGCTAAAGTCGGTACTGTTTCCAGCAATACCGGCTTTTTTATTATTTAAGTCAGTTGGGTTTTAAGTTCATAGATCAATTTTTATGTGGGTTTAAGTATTTACATGTTGATTACTCGCAACCTTTAGACTGAATAACTACCTGCGCGTCAATTACTTCATATTTTGCTCCCATGGCACGGCAAATCAGATCGAGTTTACCATAAAACGATTCCCTTGTAAGATCTCTGGCGCTAATGGTGCATTTCTTCAGCAATTCATTATCATACACGATATTGATACCATAATCCCTTTCCAAATCATCAAATACTTTATCAATGGGGGCATCTTCATAGGTCATACTCATGCCTGCTGTTGCAGCAGTAATCATTATGGGGTTTTCCAGTAATATTTTTTGAAAATCCTGGCTGGACTTTTTATAAACCAGTTGCTGATTCGGTGTTACGATAATTCCGCTGAGTTTATTTGGCGTTGAGGATTCTTTAATAGTTGTTTGACCCTGAGAATATACGCTTACTTTGCCTGAACTTACTGTTACCTGGATAGTTGTATCTTTTTCAAAAGAACGGATAGTAAAACTTGTTCCCAGCACCTTGGTTACAATTTCATTGGCGAAAACCCGGAAAGGACGATCCGGCTTCTTTTTTACATTGAAAAAAGCCTGGCCGGACAAAAACACATCACGTGTAGCCATGCTGTCAAAATTATTCTCATAACTGATGCGGCTATTCGAAGCTAATTTTACTGTACTTCCATCGGGTAAGGTTACAGTTATGGTATTTTTTGAAGTATTTACATTTTCAATCAGCTCACGGGCAGCAGTGATATCGGCATAGGCAAACTTCACAGGCGTTTTTGCCCTGCGTGTAAAAAGCCAGGTGGAGGCGCCGAAAAACCCTACCAGTAAAATTGCCGCTGCAAAATATTTCCATTTTGGAGAAAGCCTGCGCACATTGCCTGGCTCGGCCACTGGTTCGGCCTGGAGATTAATTGCCAGTAATAGTTTTTCAATTTCCTGATCGATAACAGCTGTGGAAATTACATGCTGTTCTGCGTGTATGGTTTCCAGTATCCTGCGCGCTTCCGCTACAATCAGGTGTTTATTGGGATTGCGTTTTAGCCAGTTTTCCCAGTAAATATCATCCGCCTTATCCTTTAGGGTTACCCAACGGATAAAATCTTCATCCATTACAAAATCAGCAATATCAAACAGGTTGAAATCTTTCATGAACCAGGTATTGTACTTATAAGTTCCCCTAACCTGAATTTTCTACTGGTTTATTTTAATTTTTTTTTGAGAAAGCGCTTATTGAGTCACAAATTCCTTATGCCAGAGCTCCTTAAGTTTGCGAATGGCTTCGTGGAGGAGATTATAAACAGACTGACGGCTGATATTCATCAGATCAGCGATCTGGCCATTATCCAGGTATTGATAATACTTGAGATAGATTACTTCTTTTTCTCTTTTTGATACGAGTGCAAGAATACTTTTGAGCCTTAGGGAATTTTCTTCCGACACCTGTTTGGCAATGATAATTTTTTCAATAGAAAACTCATGGGAGAAATCATACTCTTCCGGGAAATGCTGGTTACCCGGTTTGCGTTGTGCTTTATCAAGTGATTTGAGCACTTTGTTTTTTATGGCGCGCAGAAAATAGAATTTGGGAGACAGGATGATGCCAACTGTTTGTCTTCTTTGCCAAAGGCTGATGAAAACCTCCTGGATGCAATCTTTGATCAATGGATCATCCGGGGTAAACCTTGCAGCATAATTATACAGATCCGTATAATATTTCCGCATCAGTAAGGCGAGCGCCTGCTCATCATTTTGCTGGATACGATGCAGCCAATCGATTTCCTGCTTGGAGGAATTTTCTTTCATTAGGCAATTATAAGCAATGGTTGTCCTATCAATTAAAATGTTCCCGGCAATTTTAATATTTATATGACTATTAAAAATAATGATATTTAATAAGCTGCCGAATTTATTTTACGCAGGGTGCGGATCGTAAAATGCTATTTTATATATACAAAATAAGATTGGAATAAGGAGGCAAAAAATTCCCGGACAGCGCTGGAAAAAAGCGGTGAAGCCATGAGCAGGCAGTTTGTTTTTTCATATGCAGTGTTCGTTAACTAATAACCCGTTACCGAATGTAGAGAAAAAAGTTAAATATGTAACCGATTGCATTATTTTTTTTTGATTTTATTTTAATGTGGTGGTATTTTTTTTGCAAAAAATCATTGTTTTGTATCATTGTTTAGTCGAAATAGGGAAATAATTGACTGGTTATGACCCGCTACCCAAAAGGGATCAGCTTATTGGCGTTCCGAAATATGCAATCGGTTATATTTTTCTACTCATCATTTTATAAATATGGCAGCGCGGCTATATTAGCAACCATCAATTGGCGTTCAATAAAAAGTAAAACAAAGCCCAGCACAATTACTGATAAAAATATGCAGCAGCACAAATCTGTATACGTACCTGATTTTTCTTTGCTTTAATTGCCTGTATACTGCTGATGATATTCATAAAAAATATTTTGTTTGAATGTAGTGCCGCTGTATGCATAGCAGTACCGGTGCTGGTCAATTTGGTGTTTATTTATTTCCTACTTTCGCCATTACACTTCTTATGGTCTTATCCATATTCTAAACCATGCTTTGTAATAGTATATTATTTACACAATTTGGATCATTTTAAACCATACACATGAACTGCAACCGGAGCATCGTATTCCTGTTAACAATTGTTTTTTCTTCAGCCGTTTTTTCCCAATCAAAAAAAGTAGCGCCTCCAAAACCATTGCTGCCCCTGCCTTCTGCCGCGCAACTGGCATGGCATAAAATGGAGACAAATGCATTTGTGCATTTTACTACCAATACATT
>Ga0193753_10002167_pt1 | contig 15887 bp, 20 predicted proteins | sample H1c2metaG_FD_144925 | JGI IMG/M metagenome (GOLD analysis project Ga0193753, IMG submission 144925) | Soil microbial communities from a riparian zone of the East river system, Colorado, United States - H1c2 | ecosystem: Environmental > Terrestrial > Soil > Riparian zone | place: USA: East... | reverse complement strand
TATTACTTATTTTATTCTTCATTTAAATCCCACAGGCCGTTCAGACGTCATTTGCAATGGAATGAATGAAGACTACTTGAATGCCTCGTAAGTGAATTTCTGTCCACCGATGGAAGCTTCCGCCATTAACCCGCTTATTTCCTCAGTAAAAACGGCCACACCTTCCCGGTATTTAGCATTGGCCGACGCGCCCGATTTAGCAGCAACCGCTGAAACCTGTCCGCTGAATTCAAGTTTATTATCTTTAAACCGGTCCAATGCTGCTTTGTCTTCAAAGAAGATAACCTCCCGGTATGCCTGACCACCTACCTGCGCGCCCACGGTTACCTGAACCATCTTGGCAGTGCCGATGGCTTTTACTTTTGTATATACAACGCCTCCGCCACCAGATCCGCCTACTACCACAGCACCTTTACCAACATTGGGGAAGATGACATATCCATATGAACTACTAAACAGGGCGGACATAGACGGGTCCGATTTGATGAATGCTGCTTTTGCTTTTTTGCTGTCGTTCAGCATCTTGTCTTTATCGTCCTGCGCTTTTATGGAACCTGGTAAGAATAGTAATAAAGTGAATGCGAGTAAAACCAGTGTTGTGAGCTTGTTCTTTTTCATAATGTTGTTTTTAATGCAAAGAATAAACGCTTAAAATTTCGTGCCACGGCGGGTTCATTTCCCTGTGTTTCTTTCACTATTTATTGCAAATACGACATTAATGACATAACTTTGGGTAAATTGTCGCTATGGAGAAGAAACCCAAAAAGCTACCCGGAACAGTCACTGGTAATAGCCGCAGGCCTCCGGTAACTGCGGGTTCAGTCATAACAGCAGTTGTTACAATGGCTGAAGATACCGGTCATTCTGAGTACCATAGAACATCTATAGCGGACTGGCTCGCTATATCTGCTGCTGCTTCCAGGTCCATTATATCGGAATTTGATCTGATTAAGCTGGGCACTGCGGGGATAACCAAAAATGCCATTCACAACCTGGCTTCCAGTATTGGAATAAGCCGTAAAGATATAGCCGAAGATATTTTTAATATTTCAGTGAAGACGCTGGAGCGCAAGGGATTGAAAACTAAATTGGATAAAAAAACTTCCTCCCATGCAGTGGAGATTGCAAAAGTTCTCCAGCATGCTTATGATGTCTTCAGAGATAAAGACAAACTGAAGCGTTGGTTGAACGCAGAGAATAAAGCCCTGAATAATTTGAAACCGGTTGAATTATTTGATACGCTCTCCGGTTTGGTATTGGTCAATGATGTATTAGGCAGGATAGAAGAAGGAGTTTATTCTTAATCCCGGATATGAAAGTTTTCAGAATCGTTCAGGATAAGTACCGGACCAGTGATCTCAGCGGGATAGGCGCTTTCCGGTCAGGCGGCCGGTGGAATAGTAAGGGAACGTTTATGCTGTATACCAGCGAAAACAGCTCCCTGGCCTATCTGGAAAGCCTGGTCCATTTTGATAAAATGATGATACCTCCGCAACTTTTTATCACCGAGCTGGAGATTACAGACGATTCACTGATCTATACTTTGCCAGAAAACGATTATCCGAAAGACTGGATGAAAATTACTTTAATTGAAAATCAGCAACAGGGCGATCGCTGGATGAGCGAAAAAGAATATCTGGGCGTCAGGGTCAGATCAGCCATTAACTTTTTGGAATATAATATTCTTCTGAATCCTCTTTTCCCAAAATATTATGATTTGCTCAGGATCATTTCCGTTCGGGAAGTTCCGGTTGATGGGCGATTAGTGTAATGAATTCACGCCAACCTGTTGTATGACGAAGGTTGCCAAATCCTCCCACACCGCGATCCTTTTCTCACATTCTGCCCGCGGAATTCTGCGGTTGATTTTTAACAGTTGTCCCATTTTTTGAGCGGCGAAACTGTACACGATGATTTGCTTATCTATCAGCAGGTCAAAGAACCAGACTATACCCTTTGCTTCCAATTGCGTTGCCTCGTAAAATCGTGCGGGCAGGGGATTGTCCGAAATCAGGATTCCCTGCAGATGGATGGAAAGCCAGGCAACCGATTTATCAGCTAATTCCAATGCCCTGCCAGTTGTGAGAATGATCGCTTCTTCCAATTCTTTTTCTGATAACCGATAAACGGTCAGCTGACCCGATTCGATAAATTCTTTTAAAAACTCAGATTGATTTTCATTTAGCTGGTCAATCATTTCCTGCGTAGTATATATCTGGAATCCTATTTGGAATAGCCATGCCAGCATCTGAAGTTTTATCAGATCGAGAAAAACATTCACGTCTATAACGGCAGATTTCATTTGGTGGCATTGTCTAGCAACTCCCGGAAATCTCCCAACCGCTGGTTATTCAGCGATGCCGCTTTGGAAGTGGAGATGATTTCTTCCGCAACAGCCCGGAACAATAATTGTAAAAAACGATCCGAGTTTTCCTTTCCACTGTACACCAGGTATTCTTTATCCTTTGATTTAAACTGGTTATACCGTATCATAAAGAACCTGTGATATGAGGCAGTGACGATTCCCAGGCTCATGGCCTGGTAAGCAATGGCAGACAGAGAGATGCCGTATTTCGCCGCTATGAAATAAAGTTCCTGCATCACAATACTGGTTCGCTTATTTCCGAGAATCAGCATCAGCTTTGCAGGAATGATCAGCATGGATGAAGCAAAGCGGTCACATATTCTCTCCGCGCGTTTTTCATCAAAAGCATGCAGGTCAAGATAAAGATGAGCCAGTTCATGCAGTGCGCTGAATCGTCGCCTCACTATTGGAATTTCTCTGTTCTCATTCAGTACAATAACGGCGATTTTTCCATTAAAAACGGTAGACATACCCGAAAATGACTTATCTGTGTCCAGTAAAAAAACCTTGATTCCGTTTTCTTCCAATATGTCCACGATATTGGTCAGCGCATCTTCTCCCAGCTTCCATTTTTTCCTAAGATCCAAAACCGCTTTTTCTACGTCTGCTTCATCTTTCAGGGAATAAGTTTTCGGGGTGAAAGAGATTTTATTATCAATCCCCAGCATATCTTCAATTTCAAGATACCGTTCGAGGTAGTCAACGGTCTGTGCGGTTATTTTTTCAACTTCTTTTGCCGGTAGTTTCTTCAGCTTGCGAAAACGAAGTTCTTCCAGTTGAACCGCTGTTTCCCGTACAAAATAATCTGCTGGCAGATGCAGCGCCTTACTCAGTAAACTGATGGTTTGGCTGTCGGGCTTCGCCTCTCCGGTTTCCAGTCTTTGAAGCGCCTGCTTATTAAATTGGTTCTTAATGGCGTCCGACAGATCCTGTAAAGAATAACCATTCATCTTACGGGCAGCTTTTAATCTTTCCGGAAAGTGCTTCATGGATTGTACTTGATCAGTTGGCCTGATGTGTAAAATAATTATTGGACAAATGTAAAATATTTAAGCGTTTCGTCTGTTTCTGTTGTATATTGCATGACTGATGTTTTTTATGATCCGGTGAATATAGAGAAATGAAGAAGAGCCGGCATGACATGTCGGCGATAACCACCGGGTTATTTACGATGAAAAAGATGAGAAAAAAACCCGTGTTTTTTCCGTCATAACAACGCTGAACTTTTAAAGAATAATAATTAGTACGAGTCGGTAAGGACTACCCACATTAACAAGATCTACAGTTTTAAGCCCGTCCTTGCAGTAGTGGCCACCACATTCCTTATTTCAAATGCTATTGTATGAATCGCGAAGTAAAGACTTCCGAGTGCCGGAATGAGCCTATTTCTGGCTGTTGTCAGTCTCTCGAAATACTTGATCCCGTTATTTACACTATCTGCCAGTCACTGCCAGCTGAAAAAATATTCCTGCTTGGAATGTATCCGGCCAATCCAAAAGCGCTGGGTGTTGAATATGATTTGATGGTATTGTATGATCCCGTTGATAAACGACCAGCGCACGAGTTTGAAAGCCTGATCGCCAACCGCTGTCATGACCTTGCCATGATCTCCGTTTCTGTTTTCCAGATCCAAATCGTAAACCAGTTGTTGAATTTAGGTAATATTTTCTTCTCCTTTATTTGTGATCCCCAAAAAATTCTTTTTGATAAGGGTGGGATCCAATTGGGGAACGGCCGTTTATGTGTTCAGCCATCAGACGCACATATAATTAGAACCGAATTTTCTGTTCTCCTGTCAAAAGCAAAAGCATTTTTATCCGGGGCCATCAGCTATAGAATAACGCAGGACTTTCAACTGGCGGCCTTTATGCTTCATCAGACGGTTGAACATGGATTGAATGCCTTTCTTTCTCCCCTGATGGGCTACCGGGTGCAGACGCATAATTTGAACAAATTATTTCTGTACGCCAGGCGCTTTTCCGTTCGGTTTTATGAAATATTTCCAAGAGATACCGATAAGGAAATCCGGCTTTACCAGACACTGCATAAAGCATATATCTATGGCCGGTATAAAAATAATTTTCAGGTAGGGGAAGATACCCTTCAGATACTGATTGAACGATCATCCGCATTGTTAGCATTAGCCGAATTGATTTTTAATCAGAAGATCGATGTATTGCTATCAGGGAAGACAAATATTTTTTAAGTTCAAATGCCAGTCATATGTCAACAAAGAATAAGAAAAATGGGGAACCATACCGGGTCATAGAAGATTTTTTTTCTTACGCTGCCCTGGATAGGCATCGTAAATATATTTTTTCGATGTTAAAAGCAGCCTATTGTGAGGATTATTGGAGGAAATCAGATCCCGGCAGCCTGCTTTTTTTTCAGGAGCAAATGGAGAAACTCATGAAAGCGACTTATCTGTTAACTGCAAAGAAGAACAAAACTGTAAAGAAGAAAGAAGCGAAGTTGAAAAATGAAGTTCTGGGAATGGTGATCGACCCGGCAACTTATGTTGGCCGGCTGAACGGGGATGCGATGTGGGAATGTTTTCCGCGGGTGCTTTCAAGAAAAGAATTCATCAATCCCTATCTGGCCATTGAGAAATTCTTCACATATAAGAACCTGAATGAATGGCTTGCGCACTTTAAAGAGCTAATATATTATGCGCTTTCGCCTTATGGAAATGAATCTGCCCTGGACATCGATTACCTGAAAGCCAATAACCTGTTGCAAAAGCTTATAGAGGCTTCCCACCTGATCCACGTTCGTGTCAATAAGCCAGGTCTCCGTTTTTAGTGAGCCAGGCTGTTTACTTGTTCCGGGAAATGTTTTAATAGCAGGCCATTCAGTTGTTGCCGAAGCGCATCCGGACAGTTCAGATTAAAAAGAAAATGGGGCGGATCAGTTTCAAAGTGATAACATTGGTTAGCACTGAGCGGACTACTTTTAATATCCCTCCATTCCTTATTCAGGAGGTCCAGGTCATCCCGGAGGCTGTCGATGGGGTGTTTGAGCAGGTCCATAAGGGTTTTCCTTATTAATTCAAAAGGCGTACCCTGGGGTGTGGTTGCTTTTTTACTTAACAAAAATGGAAGTGGCAACAGCATCGGTTGAGCCGTCTGTGAGTTTTACTTCGACACCATTTTTCCAGTACACCGCATATTTGGGTTGATCCTTGTCGTATACATAACCGGCTACATACACATCATTGCCCGATACATAAATGGAACTCGCAAAAGAATTGGCTGCGCTGTGCGGAAGTACCGTTTCCACGCCGTTTTTCCAGTACACCGCATTATTGATCATTGAATTGGTCGTTTCTACCATGCCCGCTATATACAGATCTTGTCCTGAAACAAAAACAGCACTTGCCACCCCGTAATTATTATTGGGCGAGCTTACATCATATCCCGTATTCAGATCTGTAGCTACCCCATTTGCCCAATAACTTAAATAGGGAAATGGAGAAGCCGCATAGTTCACATACCCGACCACATGGGCATTGCCGCTTAAGACAGAAATCCCGGTGATTCTCACATGCTGGGTCGGCACATTATAACCGGACAGACAAGAAATATTTCCGTTTTTCCAGTAAACAGCATTATACCCACGCGTCCCGGCAATAAAAACATCATTCCCGGAAACACAAACCGCGTTTCCCAGACTGCCTGAATCCGTTACATTGTCCAGTACTGTTTCGGAACCATCCATCCAGAATACTGCTTTGGAGCTGTCATTACCGGCTATATATACTTTGTTTTCGGATACACAAACCGAATTGGCAGAACCATAGAGTGATTTTATAGGAAGTTTGATCTCTGTATTGTTTTGCCAGTATACAGGTACGGCATTCGTACCGGCAATATACACATCACTGCCGGATACAAAAATCGAATTGGCATACGCATCATTTGTTCCGTTTGAGAGCACTACTTCCTGACCATCCACCCAATACTTGGCCACATGGTTGGTTCCATTTGTACCACTGTATCCGGCAACCAATACAATCGGTTTTCCGGAATGACCATCTTTAAGAATAGAACCGGGATCACTCTTGCAGGAAGTTGTGGTAATGGCAACACCGATTAATAAACCTAACAGGGGCTTACCATCTAATAAATTCGGATACATAACAGGGGTTTATCGATATTGATAAAATGCAAAAGGATATCGAAGGGGGTGGTAATTGGTAGGAGTACTGGATAGGGGCTCAGTGCAGCTTTTGAAGTTATGATTTTTAAATGGGATGATATTTTTATTTTTTCAACATTGGACTGTTCTCAAATAAAAATGTAAACTGATCGGGGTTAAATATAATGTCATTGTGTTGCCTCAGGCTATGTATAAAGACCAGCTTATTGTTTTGTATCTCCCGGGGAGTTAAAACGGATTCTTCCGTTTCGAAAAATGGTATTTGTTCCTGTTTAAGTTTCGTAATCATACGTAGGCTCTCATCTTTTGGGCCATATCCATAATCAGTATACAGGTGGATAAAGCGATGAGCCCCATCAGCCTTTATCCAAACCATAAATTTTTCATTTGGTATAGGCGTAAAATAAGATCAGGGGAAAAAACCAGCCGCATACTGTAAATATAGAGTCTAATGAGAGTCCTCAGCTACCAAACGGATGGAAAGTTTTTAGGATCGGGATACTTATCGCAGAATGCATTGGTAATCTTTACAATTTCTGTATAGTCCTTTTTAGAATGCTTTATAGATTGTTTAATATGAATTCCTTCACCACTGTGTTTCGGCAGCAGAATATTTCTATGGTGAACTTTAGCATACTTATCCGGATAGTACTTCCACATAAAGGCCTCAAAGCCTTCGAGATACTTAAGTGTCCAGACTGGGATATTTTCATTTATTTCATAAACCATTCAGGGGAAATTTATGTATAGAAAAATGGTTGTCTGCTCAGTTGGTCTAATCGCCTGCGTTTTGGAGTAAGACATTCGTACTGTTTGGCACATTAAATCTTAATTCGTTTCTAAAACGATTGTATCGGGGTTGAGGTGATCCCGCCGGAGCTCATTTATTTGAAAACGTTTCAGAAAATTTAGTATTCCGGATTTTGTCTTTTCAATTTCTCCGGCGCTTTCGGCAAAAAGCTCGTCTATTCTGTATTCGCCCTTTGAATTAAGTTCAAGAACGCAGACGCCCGGGATCTGAGTGCAAATCCTGAGAAACTTTTTGACAATTAGTTCATTGAACTTTGACCGGTATAGCTTCCAGTCCTGTTCATATAATTCATGAAACTGTCGGGTCGGAACCGTTTTATTATTTCTTACTGTCAGAAGGAGTTCCAATTCCAGACTTTTTGCCTGTTCCATTGTGGGAGATTTTGGGTGACGATAAATGGATATTGGATGAAGTCGTTCCTGGCAGGGGGATAATTCGTAAGAAAGCCGAATCGGGTATTATTGCTCGTCTACTGTTAAATTACAAACCATTTTTCATAAATGCAAATCAGCCAATATCTATTCATTGGCCAAAACAGCGGACAAAGTAATCGACCATAATTCCCGCCGGTTCACGTTGGCCCGGCACTGCCGCAAAATCAGACTAGTACAATTATACTATTTTATACTCCTGAGCTTTTTCGCAGGTTTGCACAAAATTTAAATCATGCAAATCACAGCGATTCTTAGTAAAAAAATGATCATCGGATCTCTACTGCTTATACTATCCGCCCGTCTGGGGAAGAAGGATATAGTCGGCCGGTGGAAGACAAATCCTTCAGACAAAGGAAACGTAACCATGGTCAATTTTAAGGCGGACAATCATTTCGATGGATTCGTAAACAAAAAACCCTTTGTAACCGGCACTTATCAGTATGAATACCCCGAACTCTATTTCATCGACAATGGCTGTGAAGGGAAAACGGGCAGGTACAAAGTCATTTTCTTCAGCAATGATGATTCCATACGTATGGAACCAATCGCTGACAGCTGCAAAGAACGCATGGAGGGTATGAAGCGGATGGTGTTGGGCAGGGTTACAAAATAAATAACGATGAAAAAAATCTTTTCATTGCTGGTTATTGTGATTGCGTTGCTCGTGTCATTTACACGACGGGAAGAGGACCCCGTCAGCAGGGAATCACTGGGCGAAAAACTTTTCCTTGACCCAATCCTCTCTGGTGACCATACCGTTAGCTGCGCCAGTTGTCATAAACCGGGTTTTGCATTTGCCGACACGAGCGAAGCCAGTGCCGGTGTACACGGCAGAACCGGGTTGCGCAATACACCTTCCATTATGAATCTGCGGTTCAGCAAAACATTTTTCTGGGATGGAAGAGCCGGCAGCCTGGAAGAACAGGCACTGGGTCCCATTGCCAATCCCAGGGAAATGAATCTGCCGGTTGATCGTGCAGTGGCCCGTTTGAAATCAAATAAAAAATACAGAAAGCTTTTTCAAACCGTCTTCCACGAGGATCCGACAAAGCAAAATCTCGGGCAGGCCATTGCGTCTTTTGAAAGAACACTGGAGACTTCCGACAGTCCTTTCGACGACTGGAAGGTCATGGAAAACGAACAGGCTGTTTCCGAAGAGGTGAAAAAGGGATATGAGATTTTCAATAGCAAGGGGAAATGCAGTCAGTGCCACTTCGGAGGTGATTTTACCAATAGTGATTTTCGCAATGTCGGACTCTTCAATGGCCGCAATCTCAACGACAGCGGGCGGATGGTTATAACAGGTGAAGCGGAAACACTGGGTAAATTCAAAACCGCGGGATTGAGAAATATTGCGCTGACGGCTCCCTACATGCACAATGGAATGTTCCGGACGCTCAGCGAAGTGATCGAGTTCTATAATGAACCGGACAAAATTGTCCCCGATTCAAAAAACCGGGATTCGCTGCTCAGCAAACCGCTTGGGCTCAGTCCGGAGGAAAAAAAGGATCTGGAGATGTTTCTCCTTTCACTCACCGACAAAAAATTTAAAAAATAAAAGTCATGTCAGTTAATTTATATGAAGGTTTTTCAAATCCGATAGCGGGGGAAACATTTCGTTGCCTTTCATCCAACGATCAGTCTATCGTATTCGAGTGGCTTGTAGCACCCGGTGGTTATGTGCCATTCGAACACGTGCATCTTGCCCAGGATGAGATTTTTTCAGTTGTATCAGGCGAACTCAGAATAATCATTGACGGAAGGGAGCATCTTGCGGGTGCAGGGGAAACGGTTATTGTGCCGAAAGGGAAACGACATATTGCCTTTAATAACAAACCGGAGCCCCTGCTATGCACGACGGAATATCGTCCGGGCCTGGAGACCTATCCTTATTTTCAGTGTTTCGGTGGATTGACAATGGATGGTCACCTGAGCGAAAATGGTTCCGTGAGTTTTGCGAAGATGTTATATTTCTTAAGGAAGATAAAAGCCAGGTGTATTACACGGCCGACCAGCATTCCGGCTCCTTTGTTTAGGCTGGCAACGCACTTATTTTATTTCATTGGCGTGATTGCCGGGTGGTCTGCATTGTACTGGAAATATACCAGCGAACCTCAGAGAGAAACAATTTTACATACAATAGAATAACAATGAGAAAGAGTACTTATATCGATTATGCTGTATTGATGGCTGTCAGATCAGGAAGAAAGAAAAAGCCGGCCGGCAAGGGCCTGATGCTGATAGCAAAAGCATTTGAAGAAAATCAGGCAGTTCAAAAGTCAGAACAGGGAAGGATAGTCGGTTTACCTGTCGACCAATATGTTTCAAGGGCTTGATCATCCATTATGACGCGGCGAGATTCAGCAGCTCGATAGAATTGCTGACCTTATATTTTTCAAACAGGCGGCTTTTAATATTTCTGACCGTATGGTGGCTGATCTTCAAAAGTCCGGCAATTTCTTTGGTGCTGAATCCCTGATGGATCAGACTGACCAGTTCATTTTCGCGGTTGGTCAGATTGGTATTCAGTCCGGAAGGTTTGTATTCCCTGACTTTTACAACGGTTTCGTCCCTCCGGAATATCTCGACTTTCACGCCATTGAATTTTTTGTCCGGTGTGAGATCACGGATCAGTATATAGTATATGAGGTCTGAATGGGATAAATCGAGTACTGCTTTTTCATCATGGATATAAATCGGACGGCCATCCGGTTTCAGGAAACGGTAGTGTAAAACATAACGATATTTAAGATGGTCACCCGGTGCGACTGTTTGCAGGAATTCATGGATGAATTTATAACATGCATTGAGATCCTCTTTGTCTGATTCGAAAACATAGTCGAAATAATTTGGAATGTTATCCTGTCTCCAGAAATCCTGCGTATACCCCAATACATGTTTTGCATTTTGGCTGACATAGAGGATATCAGGATTTAAACGGAGACAGGTCATGATCATCCATTGCGGCATCAGTTTAATCATACCGTCGAAAATCGTCGTTGCTTCCTGTACTTTTTGGATGGTGTTGAGATTGCCGTTTTCGGCGAGGAAAGCCATTAGCTTTTCATTGATACGCCGATGTACCGCGTCAGATCCTGTTATTTTCATGATGAGGTTTAAGGGGTTTGAGGCGGCAAAGTTCATGCCATTGGTATAGTACAAAACTACCATTTCCCGAACGGCAGGAAATCGCCATTTTGCGGTCTGAAAAATAAAAAATATGACGAATCTTCTTCTTTTTGGTACCGTTTTATTCGGCGGCTTTTATGATGGTACCGGCTTTTTCGTCCGGATGGGTGGGAACCCGGCGATTCTGCGGATGAGTGACAGGACATTTGCCGAATACTGGCAGCATACCGACCATTTTATGGCCGAACGAATGAAAATATTCGGGCCCATGTTTCTGGTGACGCTGATGATCACCATACTGGTCAACACAATGAACTTCAAATCCTGGTTTTTTGTCAGTTTATTTAGCGCTTTCATTGTTTTGCTGATTGATATGACTTATACATTCACAGTCAATCACCCATTGAACCGAATGATACAAAGTTGGGATCTTGAGCATCTGCCCGACAACGTGCACGAAATAAAAATCAAAACGGCCCATGCGTTTTACTGGCGTTCTGCTTTTATGATCCTTACTTTTCTGCTTTTGTTGTTCGCCATTTTTCTGAAGATGACCGGGTCAGCCGATTAGTACATTAAATTTACTAAAAAATATATGTGGTCAACCGAATCGCTCTGGTTGGAAGTGGCTGTTGTAAGCATTATATATTCTATGGGCAATATCCTGATGGGACACTTCGAAGAACGGACACCAAAAATCCGAAGAGTTGCTAAATATGTATTGACGCTGATTTTAGTATGTGGAATTTCTGTCTTCGCAGGCAGAACAGCCGCTATGATTTTCCTGGCATTATTCATTATCCCGCTCGTATATGTGCACGGCTATTTTTTACCAAAGAAAAAAGGCATCAATGGCTGGACCGGTGAACCCAAAAGCAGGTACTATGAATTTCGGAAATGGAATAAGGATATATTTTCGAAGTAGGAAAATAATTCCAGTTAAAAGGAACGCAGGTTATTGTGAAACAATGGAATTTCAGAACGAATTACAGAAACCCTGCTCTCACTTCTGATATTCTTTCAACTATTACCGCCAGAACTTTAATTATCCATGGCGACAGGGATGATATCATTCCCGTTTTCACCCGAACCGGGGGATTCAACGTAATCGAATTCATTTTGAGCACAAATTGGTTATTAAGCAGGTGTACCTACCATCGTGAATACCGACCGTCCTTCTAAAAGAAATTGGATTTTAGCATTAAAAGGTTTTGCTTAGGGTATTAAAGAATATCTAATGATTAGTAAAATTCAAAGGTCTTTACTAATAAGCATCATCATTTTCCTTTCCAAAAATATGTACGGAAACGGTCCCGGACCTGATAATTCTTACCGGTATTCGGTCAATCTCCTGAACATACAAAACAATCAGATTACCGTAAATCTGCTTATTCCAGTGATCACAACTTCAAAGGCAATATTCGCTTTTCCGAAAATCATTCCGGGTACCTATCGAATATCCGACTATGGAAAATTTATTTCGAATCTGAAGGCTTTTGACGGTTCGGGAAAGGAGTTGATCGTCAGGCGGATGAATGACAATCAATGGGAAATAGCAAATGCAAAACGGGCCAGGAAGATATCCTATACCGTACACGATATATTTAATTCAAACATTCCGAATGCGATCTTCCCGATGGCTGCAACGGATATAGAGGATAGAGATATCGTTGTAAATCCATTTGGATTCTTTGGATTCATTGAGGGGATGACGCGGCTTCCTTTTGCACTTACATTTACGAGGAAGCCCGAATTTTATGCTTCAACCAGCCTGATTCCAACTGCTCATAAGGGTAATACGGATGAATTCAAAGTAAAAAATGTAGATGATCTCTATGATGCGCCCATCTTATATTCTGTGCCTGATACAGCAACACTCAAGGTTGGAAAAACAGACATTTTGATTTCGGTTTATTCGCCCAATAATAAAATTCATGCGCGTCAGATTGCCGGGTGGATGCATGATTATTTATTTGCAACGGCACGTTTCCTGGGTGGGGAATTGCCGGCAGACAGGTATGCGTTCCTGTATTATTTCCGCGATCCGGCGATAAAACAGAATTTTCCACTGGGCCTTGGTGGCGCTTTAGAGCATAATACGTCCTCCTTTTATTATCTCTATGAAGTACCCCAGCAGCTTACAAGGGATGTCATTGTTGATGTTTCCTCTCATGAATTCTTTCACATTATCACGCCGCTCAATATTGCTTCAAAGGAAGTCAGGGAGTTCAATTGGGATGCTCCGGTCATGTCAAAACATTTGTGGCTCTATGAGGGTGTAACCGAATATTCGGCCCACCACGTTCAGGTAATGACAGGCCTGAATACTGTCCCTGTTTTTCTTAAAAAAATGTCTGATAAAATTACCAATTCAAGAACCAATTTCAATGACAGCCTGTCTTTTACCGAACTCAGCAAGCATAGTGCCGATGTTGATAGTAACGAATATGTCAATGTGTATCAGAAAGGTGCCTTGATCGCTGCGTCGCTTGATCTATATCTTCTTCAATTATCGGGAACCAAAATGGATCTGCGGACACTGATGGACGAATTGAAGAAAAAATATGGAAAGGAGCGATATTTTGTTGACGATAGTTTGTTCGATATCATTACCAGGATGACTTACCCGGAGGTGAGAGGATTTTTCTCAAAGTATGTGGAAGAAGGGAAGCCCGTTCCGTATGAATATTTTTTTGGTCTGGCGGGTGTAAAATATACTCCGGCATCGGTCATCAATGGATTTGGAATCGGCAGGCCCGCAATGACGGTCGGTGAAAACAATCACTTGTTGATTGTCGATACGAGCGGCATGAATCCGCTGGGTAAGAAGATCGGCTATCAGCTCGGTGATTTGATATTCAGCATTAATAGAGTCGAAATAAACGCAGTAAATTTTCAGGTTATAAAAAAGGAAATCGGAGATACCATAAAAGTGGGCGAACCATTAGAATTAAAAGTCGGAAGAAAGAATTCGGCAGGCGTGATGGATACAGTAATTCTAAAAACGCCCTACATGCCGATGCCTGTCGCGATACCCGGTAAACTTGAACTCATGCCTGATCCCACTCCGGAACAGTTAGCTGTCAGGAATGCCTGGCTGGTTCTTAAGGATTGAAAACCCTGCCTTCGCTGAAGCTACAGCAGGCAAAGTCATTCAGAGCGTAGGCTGGTTATCGGATTTGCCAAAGCCGCATTGATGGCACGATGCGCCACCGTGAGCCAGGCAATCAATATGGAACTTCCGATGGCCAGCAAAAATATAGAGGCGCTGAGCGGAATCTGGTATGCATAATTCTTCAGCCACTCATGCATAATATACCAGGCAATTGGTGCGGAAATTAGAAATGCCAGGATGATCAGCAGCGTAAATTCCTTCGACAGCAGATATATGATCGTGCGAACGGATGCGCCGAGCACTTTCCGGATACCGATTTCCTTGGTTCGTTGGACGGCCATGAAAGATACCAGCCCATATAGACCCAGGCAGCTGATGAAGATGGCGATGCCCGCAAATATTTTGTATAACTGCGAAAGCTGATCCTCCTGTTTGTAAAAATTTTCAATCGTTTCATCCAGGAAATGATATTCATATACAAAGTCCGGGTAAGTAGTCTTCCAAAGTTTTTCAATGAAAGGCAAGGCGGATTTTTCCGTCCCCGGTTTTATTTTGATATTGATAGTCTGGTAAACTCTTTTCCAGGTGCTCATAACCACGGGAGACAGAGGCCGCCGGAGAGAATTCACATTGAAGTCGCGCACAACGCCAACGATACTTCCTACCAGCCTGCCATCCCAAAAACTGATCTGCCTGCCAATCGCTTCCTGCGGATTTCGAATACCTAATTTCTTCAGGAGCGTTTCATTTACTACAAAATCCCGCACGGTATCACTTGCACTATAGGCATGGCCGGCAACAAACCGAAGGTTAAAGGTGTTGAAATAATCGGGATCCGCCCATTTGAGGTTGGCACTGAAATCAGTAGACTTCGCTGCATGATCATATTTGAAATCACTGCTCCAGTTATTATCGGCCGACGGACTCGCGTAGCTAAAACTTACTTTTTGGATATCAGGATTTGATTTTAGCCGGTCGCGTACGAAATCCAATTTTGTCAGATTGATGCTGTCGTTGATCAGGGGCACATTGATGATGGCTGCTTTATCAAATCCGAGTGACGCATTTCTAAAGAAATTCATCTGGCTCACTACCAGGATCATTCCGATGATGAGGATGTGGGCAATGGCGAATTGAAGGACGACCAATCCCCTTCTCAAAGAAACACCGCCCACCATTTCGGAACTTATCTTACTCTTTAAAGCCGTGATAGGATTGAATCCGGATAAGATGACAGCCGGGTAACTTCCGGATAAAAGGGTGACTACCACAGCTGTGCAGATAACGAATAAGATCAGGGAAGGGTCTTCCAAAATATTAAAATGGATTTGGACTTCGAGCAGCTTATTGAGAAAAGGGAGTACTGCTGAAGCGATAAAGACCGCCATCAGGCAGGCGCTGCAAACGATAATGGCTGTTTCCATCAGGAATTGCAGGGCCAGTTGTTTGCGGTTGCTGCCAAGCACTTTTCTGACGCCAACTTCTTTGGAACGATTAACTGCCTGTGCGGTAGCGAGGTTTACGAAATTCACACAGGCGATCACGATCAGAAAGATGCCGATGAGGGACAAAGCATTAATCAGGGAATGACTGAAAGTATGGCCGTTATAATTTCCAAAGCGGTCATCATAATGAATTTCCCGGAGTGGCTGAAGTGTATAGCTGTCTTTCGAATACTCTGCAGGTTTGTGTTTTTTTGCAAAAGCTGCGAGGTCCGCATTGAACTTCTTCGGTGAGAGATTATCGGGCAAAACAATAAATGTATAGGCGCCTCCGAATGTACTGACCCAATCTTCCATGTTGTTCTTGATATTCGTGTTGACGAGGGCGGAATAGGGAATCACAATCTTAAGCGGGAAATCGGAATTGGCCGGA
>Ga0193753_10002166_pt1 | contig 15895 bp, 17 predicted proteins | sample H1c2metaG_FD_144925 | JGI IMG/M metagenome (GOLD analysis project Ga0193753, IMG submission 144925) | Soil microbial communities from a riparian zone of the East river system, Colorado, United States - H1c2 | ecosystem: Environmental > Terrestrial > Soil > Riparian zone | place: USA: East... | reverse complement strand
CCCGGCAATTGCTCCATAGATCAGCATCCGGCCTAGTTTGTCGGCGGCCAATTCGGCCAGATACTGCGGCGTGGCAACCATCATGATGAGGCATACGACAGCCGGCATCAGGACCAGGACGAGACCAGTAAGCCGGCCGTGCGCGCTCGCAGCTTTAATTTGACCCTTCAGCCGGAAGCGCTCACGAATGATCAGGGCAAGCTTGTTGAGAATTTCTCCTAAATTGCCGCCAGTCTCCTGTTGCAAAAGAACCGAAGAAACGAAGAAACGGACATCCAGTAGCGGCACGAGGGTGAGCAGTTTGGTCAACGAAATCTCGAGGGACGAACCTAGCTGCAAATCGTTCGAGATACGGCGGAAGGCGGACCCCAACGGGTCCGGCGAATCGGCCGCCAGCATTTCGAGTGCGATCGAGAAGCCATGACCAGCGCGCATGGAGCGCGAGAGGAAGTCCAGAGCCTCGGGGAATTGCTTTTCGAAATCGGCGATGTTCTTATTGCGCTTCCTGAATACAACCAGCAGCGGAATGGAAGCCGCAAGTGCGCCCAACGCCAGGGCGGTCCATTGCGTGGAAAGAAGATGAATCTTCAAACCCACTAAAAAAGCGACCGCGAAACACATGCCCGAAATGGCGAGCAGTTTGCTGCCCGTAAGACGCATGCCGGATTGCTCGATCGTGAGATCGAGCCGGGCCACAAACTGAAACTTCTTCAGGAGCCGGGCCAATCCGTCTTCGACGTCCGCGGGCCTGAGCCACATGGTCGTAGTCCGCGACCCGGGCAAGCCCTCGGCCTTCTGCAGCATCGAACGGATTTGATGCTTTTGCTTCTTTTTGAAATAGGCAGAGGCGAAGGCGACGCAAAGCAGAATCGTGCCAAAGACAACCGTGAAAAGAATGATGAAGATCGCCATGCGCGTCCCTATCCCACCTCGACCGTGTTTTGAAAGACGAGGCTGGGCAACTCGATGCCAGCGGCCTTCAGGCGCTCGCTAAACTTGGGACGGACGCCGGTTGGCTTAAATCGCCCGCGCACTTTGCCTTCGTTTGTCAGGCCGATTCGCTCGAATACGAAAATGTCCTGGGTGGTGACGAGATCGCCTTCCATTCCCAAGCACTCGGTGAGATAGGTGACTTTTCTTGAGCCATCCCCCAGGCGCGAGATCTGGATGAACAAGTCGATGGCGGATGCCACCTGCTGGCGGATAGAGCGCGTGTTCAGATTCGAGCTAGCCATACCGATCATGACTTCAAGCCGGCTGATCGCATCGCGCGGGGTATTCGCGTGAATAGTGGTAAGGGAGCCATCGTGACCGGTGTTCATGGCCTGCATCATGTCGAGCGCTTCTTCGCCACGGACCTCGCCCAGGATGATTCGATCCGGGCGCATACGGAGGGCATTGATGAGCAAATGGCGCTGCAGAATCGCGCCTTTTCCTTCGATGTTGGCGGGGCGCGTCTCGAGCCGCGCCACATGCGTCTGGCGAAGCTGTAACTCGGCGGCGTCTTCGATGGTGACGATGCGCTCGTTGGACGGGATAAAGCCGGAGAGCATGTTGAGAAAGGTGGTTTTGCCGGCGCCGGTACCTCCGGAAATAATGATGTTCATGCGCGCTTTCACACACGCTTTGACCAGTTCCAGCATGCCTTCGGTAAGAGAGAGGTTGCGCAGCAGATCCGCCGGCTGCAGCGGATCGCCGCCGAAGCGGCGAATAGACAGTAGCGGTCCATCGACCGCCAAAGGAGGTATGACGGCGTTGACGCGCGAGCCGTCGGGGAGGCGGGCGTCTACCATCGGCGACGATTCATCGATGCGCCGGCCCACGCGCGAGACAACCCGCTCGATGATGCGCATCAGATGGGTATCGTCTTTGAACTCGATATTGGTTCGTTCCAGCTTGCCGTTGCGTTCGACGTAGATCAGCCGGGGAGTGGTGACCAGGATGTCCGATATCGTGCGGTCGCGCAACAACGGCTCGAGCGGTCCGAGACCGAAGACTTCATCGAGGACCTCCTCGATGAGCTGATCTTTCTCCTGCAGGCTCAGGGGCGTTTTCTCTTCGTTCACCAGCTTCGCAACGGAGGGACGGATCTCCTGCCGTACCCGGTCGCCGGGCATGGCATAGAGGGCCTCCAGATTGATCCGATCGAGCAGTTTTCGATGAACCGCGAATTTCATCTCCTGGCGGCCTAGCGCCGAGGTGTCACGGGTTCCACTAGGCCGCAGCGCGTCCGCCGCTCTCGTATCGCCTTGTGCTGTATCGCTTGCAAGCATGAGCGCCTCCTAGCCAAAAATTGCGAACTTCTTCTTGCTCTTTATCGGCGGAACGCCGGCAATCTTCGCCGCAAGTAAGCCGAAATGCTGCGCGAGGCGGGTGTTCGAATTGAGAAGATTACCGCTCGAATACGATTGGTAGAGGCCCATGTAATCGTTGGGCAGCGCGGCATAGAGCGAGCGGCCGAGGATTTTCTCGAGCTCCTGCGTGCTGATATCCATCATCTTGGGGGTGCGATTCAAGACGAGCTGCAGCTTCTCGCCTTGATCGAAGAGGCCGTGCACGATGGACTTCAAGCCGTGCAGCGCGACCACTTCAAGCGTCGAGACCAGCAGCAATTGGTCAATTTCATCGAGCACCGCCGCGGCGATGGAATTCATGCTCCGGCCGAGGTCGAGCACAATCCAGTCGTGCTGCGTGCGCATGAATTGAAGAACTTGGGTGAGCTGGTTCTCGTCCGGATGATCCCAGCGGGTGTAGGTAGCGGGCGCCGGAATGACGGAGAGGCTAGGGCGATGCTCCACGATGAGCGCTTTCCACATACTTTCGTCGAGACGCGACAGATTTTTGATCGCATCGAGGATCGAATACGAGCTTGGCGTTTTCATTAGGAAGCCCACCAAGCCGGAGGTTAAGTCGAGGTCGGCCAGCAGGACATTCTTACGCGTCTGATTTTGCAGCTCCCAGGCGATATGGCACGCGAGAGTAGTCGCGCCACAGCCGCCCTTGGCCGATAAGAACCCAATGATCTTGCCGCGGCTCGCGGGCGCCGCCTCGGCCTCCGCCGAGTTCAAGATGCGCTCGAGAGCCAGCGGGAGGCTCTCTTCGAGTGGGGGATGCAGAAATTCATTTGCCCCGGCACGCATGGCGGCCAGAATGATCTTAGGATCGTCCACCGAATGGAGGGCTACGATCTTGGTCCGGGGCGCTTGGAGCTTGGCCTGCCGGATGGCAATTGCCAGATCGGTGGGTACAGCGCCCACGTCGAGAAGGAGAACTTCCGGCTTCACTTTGACAAGCCGCTCTAAGAGGCTGGTCCAATCGGAATCGTGCTGCTCGAAGGAGACATTCTCGCACGACTCGCGGAGCGCGTCTACGGCCTTCCGGCGCAGATTCTCGTCCTTGACGCTCAATAGGACTTTAACGGAACTCATGGCAGTTTCACACTCACTTCTTCGGGCCGGGGGGCAGCGGCGACATCACGGGAGCAGGAGGAGGAGCGGCATTGGCCGCAGCAGGTGCGACACTCGCGGCGCCAGGGGACATAGTAGGGCTCCGCAACTCTTCGATCGCGAGCGACTCGCGCTTCCAGACCATCGGCACGGGTCCGGTCACGGCAGGCCCGGGCTGACTCGGCGCGGACGTCGGAGCGTCTTTTAGAAACGGCAACGGACGGTTTAGATCGGGAAGTTTAGCGCCCGCCGCGATTGGGCGAACCAGCTCGGGCGTAACCATGATCAGCAGCTCCGAGTTGCTCTTACTCACAGATCGCGACTGAAAGAGTTTTCCCAGGAGCGGAATATCGGCGAAGCCAGGCATCCTCGAAAGTTGTTCCGTTACCTGGTTATTGAGTAAGCCAGCGATGACAAAGCTTTGTCCGCTTTCGAGCTCGATTTCGGTTTGTACCTTGCGGGAACTCAAGCCAGGGATGGTAAAGCCACTGACGGTCAGGGCGTTGGCGTAGTCGAGCGAACTGACTTCCGGATTGACGCTGAGTCGAATGGTCCCGCGCGGAGTAATGGTCGGCGTAAAGTTCAGCCGGATGCCGAATTCTTTGAACTCGATGGTGACTTGCCCCACTCCGGAGCCGCCGCCCTGCAATGTAGGAAATGGGAATTCACCTCCAGCCAGAAAACTGGCGGCTTTCCCGCTGGTCGTCAGCAGATTCGGCTCGGCCAGGATCTGCAGCAGATTGCGGGAAGCGAGATCCTGCAGGATCGCGCCGAGATTGATATCCGGGCGATAGTAAAAGACATTCAACAGATTGCTCACGTTCCAGGTGGGGGCACCGCCCGTCGTGCTAAAAGTTGGCGGCTGACCGAATTGTCCGGTTGTCGAAGTACCGATTCCCTTGATTCCATCCATGCTGAACAGGTTCGCGCCAAGCTGCGTGGAGGCGGACCGGTCGACATCCGCGAATCGCACTTTCAGCAGAATTTGCGCATCCGCCGCGGGCGTGCTCACGCGGAGGAGGTTGACCACTTTTCCCAGCGTGGAAGCAATATCAAAAGCGCGGTCCGCGGCAACGGCGTCGGTGGTGGTCCCGTTCAAGAAGACGACGCCTTCCTGGACATTTATCGAGATATCCGGACCGGCTTCTTTGAGCAACTCCGCGCGCACCGCATCCAGCTTCGAGGTGTTGGCCGTCACGTGCACATCGAGGATCAATCGAGCGCCCTTTTGGTCCCATAGGATCAGGCTGGTATCGCCGGGCAGCTTTCCATTCACGACAATTTCCGTGGGGCTGACCGCGACGGCTTCGGCAATGTCGCCGTTGGACATCGAGATGCGCCGGATGCCGGCGGGATGATCCACGACGGTTGAGGCGTTGACGGGGACAGTGACGCCTGTATTCTTGCTTGATTCTTCGAATGCGCTGGCGGCGGCCGGCATCGACATGCGCAGCTCGGGCTGAGCGAACAGGAGAAGTGGGACTAGCAATCCTCGGAGTAGGGTATTCATTATTTCTTTCCTTGCGGCAGGTCGAAGGTCTCTTCGCTCCGCTTTCCGCCATTAAAGACCTCAACTACGGCGGTTCGGCGCTGAACCGGCACCTCGACGACGGTTTTCATGAAACGCGGCGGCGGGGCGGTGGAACGCGCGATGGCGGGCACAATCGGGACTCCAAACAGTTGCGCGACAGAGGATCCCTTGGTTACTTCGGACTTGGTATCGAGCGGATTTCTTAGGACGAGCTGCACCTTGGTTTCGCTGCTGGCCAGATTTAGGATTTCCGCTTGGTCCGGGGTTACGAGAAGGTTGACCACTTCGGCCGACTCCGGTTTACCGTCGGTAGTCTTCTCGATCTTCTGGCCAGCCGAGAGCACCTCGATGTTTTGGAGAATCGTCCGGCACAGGGTTCCGGAGCGGGCTTGATCCTGGTTGGGGGTGGCGCCGGCCATCAGCACATCGACTCGCATGCCAGGGAGGACAAATCCCGCCAGTCCGACCACCTCGTTCACACGCAGAGCGACCGCGCGCATGCCCAAGGGGATGGTGGCGGCCAGACCCGCGCCCGCCCCTTTCGTAGCCAGCCGGTGCGCCAGAATCGGTTCGTTCTGGTAGATGGTGGCGATCACGCCGCGTCCGGCCGCGTCCGCCAGGGTCTTCACGGCGTCGTCGGGAATTGGCCCACCCCAAGACACTTCATCCAGGTCGGTGTCGCGCACCAAAGTTCCAACCTGCAGATCGTGCTTTGCGACCACTAACTTGTTTGTGGCGACCGGATGTCCTTGCGACTGTACGCGCACCAAAATGAGGCGGTATAGGAAGTAGCTGGTGACTCCCGCCACCACTAGAGCGAAAAATAAGACAGAGATAAGGCGTCGATTCATTTCAATTCACAAATATTGGAGTTTTGACAACTAAAATTCCGAAACCGGGTCAACAGCGGCCCGTAGGGTACCGATTCTCTCTTGCTTGCCTCGAAAAAAGGGGGAGCCACGAGGCCAATGCAAGACGTGGCTCCTCTGCAATGAATGGTTCTCCAGCTAGGAAGCGGCGTTGGCCAAGCTGGTGTTGATCTTCGTCCAGATGTTGCTGATCGAAGTTCGGACGGCGCCTAGGACGCTCACTCCAGCCAATGCCACAAATGCAAGCAGCAGAGCATATTCGACCATGTCCTGGCCGTCTTCTTCCTTCCAGAACGCACTAACGATTGAATTGATCATTGATTTCTCCTTTCATCTAAGATAAGTAGGGTGAACTAATTCGATTCGGTCGCGATTGCTCAATACGTCGACAACCGACTTGGCGCGTCATCGGTATTGCTTCGAACACTAACGCTTTCCCGTCGTCCAGAAGCATCTTCCATTCAGGCGAAGACTTCAGTACAGTCGACAAGGGAGCATCCGGCCTAACAATGACCATATCGACTGCAAAGCGGCTCAGTTGGTTCTTCCAGTCGTACTGTGCGCCGATAATATTTTGGCCAACACTAATGTGCTCGTAGCCATAAAAGTCGCTGCGGCCATCCATGAACACCTGCTTGGATGGGTAGAGCTGATAAATCAGGTAGTCTCCCCACTGGTCGTAGGTGAGAATGTGCTTGGCGCTGGAAGCTCTGATGATCGAAACCGCCTGACTGGGGAAAGATTCAGGATTAAATTGCGCTTCAAAGCCCTTCTGGCCCGAGGCAAATAGCACAGCCAGCAATATGAGGCCAGCAGCAGAGGTCAGGTGGCTACGGCGCACGTTCTCAAAGGGCCGAATTTCCTGACAGATTTCTTCGGCGGTTGCAGCAATATCCCCAATCCCGCGAGCGGAGCGGAGCCGCTTAAGCGTTTCCTGCACGAGGCAGGCAATCGCCGGCGCTGCAATCATCACGAAGAACGGGATATTTCTGCCGGAGAAGAGGGCCAGGTGTATCCAGCAAAGAATGTAGAGCGCCTGCGTCAGTTTTCCGGACTGAAGAAGCCAAACACCTGCCATACATCCGAGCACCAACATCACTTCGAAATAGATAGCGGCGGGTGAATGAAAGCTGGTCGACTGAAATTCCTGAATGTTGTCGAGAAGCTTAGCGTTGGTTAGATATGTGAATATGTGGCTATGTAAGTGCCACGTATATGGATTTACGAACGTCACCGCCACGCAAGCAACGAAAGACAACAAAAAGGCCCGGCACGCGCGATAACACTCAAACAACGACTGGCCTTCGATCCAAAATGCTTCCGCGGCTTTTCCCATCGCCGTGGATAAGAGAAGCACCAGTCCCAGGAAGAATCCTCCGTGCAGGTTGACCCAGAGCAACATGAGCGCGGGAAGCCACAGAAGGCGCTTCCTGTTGCCTTCCTGCGCGTCTTGAATCAAATGCAAGAAGGCCAGAAAAAATATCCAAGAAATCAAATGGGGACGTGCCAGCCAATGAATACTGGACCCGCAGATGGCGACAACGGTAACCGCGAACGCGATCAGTTCGTTATGAGCGGCCCGCACAACCAGTTTGTAAAGCAGTACGGCTACCACGCCGAGTACGATCACATTGACAAACGCCACGCCGCCGAGGCCCCAGAACTTGTGAATCGCCGCGAATAGCAGATCCCATCCCCACTCCCACGCGAACCAAGTCTGGTGCGGTTTGGTGAACGAGAAGAAGTCCTCGGTGGGCGCGGTCCGATGATTTAGAATCCATTCTCCGGTGCGGATATGCCATCCTGTATCGCCGTCGCTGAGCAAAATCCTGGTGCCAGAGAGCCGTCCGAACAAAAAGAGAGCGGGCAGGAGGAACGCCAAATCGGTCAGACACGGCATCCAGCGCATGTACCATTTGCTGGTTGCGCTAGGCGCCGGATTCCAAGTTTGGGTTGCTGTGTGCATCTTGCTAGCGTGTCGGAGTAAGTGTCCCTATGCCTTCTAATCGGTTGTACCCTCAAGCTTCATTAGCTCTGGTACTTATAGGGAGTGGATATTTTCTTACACCTTCCTTAAGCTTCGGATAAGGCTTGGGTGGGCGGAGGGGCGGCCAGGTGAGTCCCGGCGTTCGTGGCAGCGTGAGTGGCGTTGAGAGTAAGGACTTGTTGATGATCGACCTTGGCCTCGGCGAGTAAGACGTCCCATTTGTGGCGGTCTTTTGCCATCTGGTGCTTCTCCTGTTTGCGGGTGTGCTCCTCTTTCACGCGCTTTTGCGATTCGAACCCAATCTCGACCTTGCGCTTTTCGGCTCTTAGCTTTAGCAGCTCGTTGAAGCACTTATGGAAGGCGCGTTCGTGGCTGGTGCGATAGCGGAGAAAGAGAGCCAGGCGTTTTTCGTCGACGTTGCCTTCTTCGTCGAAGCACTTGGACTCGAAGAACTCGGCGCGGCAGCGTAGCCAGTGGTGTTGCGCCATGCGCTCGACCACGTGTCTTCCGTGCGGGTCATGGGGCTGTGCTCGTTGCGGAGATCCATCAGCAGATTGTCGTAGGCGTAGGAGCTCTCGCACGGCAGGAGGAAGAAGTACGTGTTCACGTAGCTGAGGCCATGGCTAGTGCGGTTGCGGGAAGAAGCGGCTTTGCCCTCTTCAGTCTTGGGACCAGTGGATTGCTCCGCATTGGCCCGATTGGCGGCGACTTGCGCTCGAGTAGACATATATGCGCGAGTGTTGCGCCAGGGCATGCGCGCCGAGAGCCTCGGATGCGGGCAAGTTGTTGTGGGACAGGGAGAAAATATTTTTCGCTAGATTGTGAACAGAAACGCGAGCGAGCCGGCCGCGATGACCGCGCCGTGCGGCAGTCCAAGCGAGTGCTGGTTGCGCATGTCGAGCTCCGGATCTTTGCGGAAGGGAGCTTTGCCGCGCAAGAGCTCGCCGACGATAGTCGACAAGTTGGCCAGAGTTTCGGGGATGCGCCGTTTGCAGAAGACCAGCGCAACTGCGGCGATTCCGCCTAAAATTGCAGTCACCAGGAAAATCACGAGCCAGTTCTGCGGACCAGCGATTGACCCGACGGCGGCCATCAACTTTACGTCGCCGGCGCCCATGCCTCGGACGAGATAGAGCGGAACATAGATGAGCAGCGAGAGGCCCAGCCCGAGCAGCGCGACCACTACCCCGTGGCCGTGCAGGACTAAGGCGTTCAGCCCCAGACCGAGAACCAGGCCGCTGAGATTCAGCCAGTTGGGTATCTTCCTGGTTCGCACGTCATAGTAGGCGGCACTCGCCACGACCGCGATCAGCGCGAATTTTAGAACGAGCGGCATCTCTTCAGGCATTCATTGAACCATCGACAGGCCGGCGCGTTTTCTCTAGGCGATCTCCCAGTTTGGTGCCACTGCGCGCGACGGCGCCGGCCGGGAGCTCGAGGACGGAATGAGCGCGCAGACAAACGGACATGCGCTGCGGTCCCAAATCGGACGAAATCTTCCTGACCTGAAGATTCTTGTCGAGGAAGACGACGTCGAGGCGCACTTTCATGCCGAAGGTGTGGATGGCCTCGCAGGGGACGATCCAGAGACCGGAGCCCGTCGCCAGACTTTCTACGTCGAGTAGGCCACGGCGCCGCGCTTCGCTGGTACCGGCCAGAGCAACGTGCGTGGCCAGGGTGAGGCCACGCGTCAGGTTGTGGATCACATACAGATCGTTCACGGGCTGGTCATTTGTTCGGGGCGAACCCATTTATCGAAGTCTTCCGCGCTGAGATAGCCGAGTTTCATGGCGGCTTCTTTCAAGGATGAGCCATCGACGTGGGCCACATGCGCGATTTTGGCGGCTTTGTCGTAACCGAGGACCGGACTGAGCGCGGTCACGAGCATCAACGAATTCCGCACGTACCCCGCGATCCGCTCGCGATCCAATTCGATACCGGCGGCGCAATGCTCTGTAAAACTGTGGCAGGCATCGGCCAAGAGTCTCACCGAGTGCAGGAAGTTATGAACGATGACGGGCTTGAAGACGTTGAGCTCGAAATTGCCTTGCGAACCGGCGAACCCGATGGCGGCATCGTTGCCCATGACTTGGACGGCGACCATGGTGAGGGACTCGCACTGGGTGGGGTTGACCTTGCCGGGCATGATGGACGAGCCGGGCTCATTTTCGGGGATGATGAGCTCGCCGAAGCCGCAGCGGGGGCCGGAGGCGAGCCAGCGGACATCGTTGGCGATCTTCATGAGCGATGCGGCCAAGGTTTTGAGAGCGCCGCTTGCGAAGACCAGCTCGTCGTGCGCGGAGAGCGCGGCGAACTTGTTCGGGTGAGAGCGGAAGGGCTGGCCGGTGAGCGCGGCAATTTTCGCGGCGGCGCGCTCGGCGAATTCGGGCGGCGCGTTCAGACCGGTGCCGACGGCGGTGCCACCGATGGCCAGATCGAACAGGCCGTCGAGCGCGGCGCGGAGGCGGTCGAGATCGCGATCGAGGAGGGAGACCCAGCCGGAGAATTCCTGGCCGACCGTAAGCGGAGTGGCGTCCTGTAGGTGCGTGCGCCCGATCTTGACGACGTCCTTGAAGGCTTTCGCTTTCGTATCGAGCGTATTGCGGAGCTCGGTTACGGCCGGGATGAGTTTTCGCTCGACCTGCTCGGCGGCCGCGATATGCATGGCGGTAGGGAACGTGTCGTTCGAGGACTGGGAATAGTTGACGTGGTCGTTGGGATGAATGGGCTTCTTGCTACCGAGCTTTCCGCCCGAGAGCTCGATGGCGCGATTCGAGATCACCTCGTTGGCATTCATGTTGGTTTGCGTGCCGCTGCCGGTTTGCCAGATGCGCAGCGGAAAATGATCGTTGAGCTTGCCGGAAATCACTTCGTCGGCGGCTTGGACGATCAGCCGCGTTTTGTCTTCGGGCAGTTTTCCCAGGTCCTGGTTTACAAGGGCAGCGGCCTTTTTCAGGATTCCGAAAGCGCGAATCAGCTCGGGTGGCATTTTGTCTTCGCCGATGTCGAAATGGTGAAGCGAGCGCTGGGTTTGCGCGCCCCAATATTTGTCCGAAGGTACGTCGATGGAGCCCATGCTGTCGGATTCGGTGCGGTGAGAAGCGGTCATCTTCTTTTATTGTCTTCGGCAGGCAAATCAGGACACGCCGCATTCCACCCCGGCGAGATGTAGAGCAAGGCTACCCGCCCAGAAATCAATGTAACGGTGATTCGCGCAAGGGACTTGTCGAAAGGGCCGGTGAAGGCCCGACGAGCCGTGAGAGCGACCGGTTCGTGATGCGATTGAGGATGACCGGCGTGAAAACTGTGATCCCGCTCGCCAGCCACGAGATCGCCGGAACTGGCTCAAGATATTGGATTCCCAAGCGAAGGTAGAACATCCACGCCAGCGCAATCAGCCCAGAGATCGCCGCATTTCTCCGGCGGCCCAAGCACAAGCTCTGGACGCCAAATGCGAACGGCACCGCCACAATCAGGTCGACGAGATAGTGTTCCCCCAAGCCTATAGTGGCCAACCCAGTCAAGAGAACGAAGCCAGCCGCCAAGATTCGGCCCGTACGATGGCTCGGTAGAACATTCCAAAAGATCAGCAGGGCCCAAGTAAAGTGAAGAGACGGTATGCCATTCCTTGGTGTTTGATGCAGGGGAATAGTGAGAGCCGCCGGGACGACGTGTTTTGCCAACGTCCTGAACGACTCACCAAATACGTGATCCGGGCCCACGACCGGCAAAAAATGGTACAGACCGCAGCCCAATACTCCAGCGAGGCCACTGACCAGGAAAAAAGGAATCGGCGAACGCCCGTCTCGAAGATGACTTGCCAATAGAATAGACTGAACCAGCGGCAAAGCCCTATACTCGATCCCGAGCCCTCCTTCAACCGCCGGAAATCGGTGCACCAAGGTAGCCACTTCCGGGCCCAGTTGCCCACTCAAGCTCAAGTCAAATCGATAGATAGAAGTCGTACACGAGTGGTTCGATCCGCATGAGGGAGGCCAGTGCAAACGCGGTGATCACGGTAAAAAGCGGGATGCTCATAGCAGCGAGAAAGGGCGGAAGCGAGTCGGACTTTCGAACCGCCTTCCAGCCGAGTACGAATGAGCTGGACAGACCGAGAAACCCCGTCACATTTGCGGGAATGGACCAGATAGAGTCTCCGAAGTGGCCACCAAATGAAGAATAGGCAAAAGCAAATAGAGGAGCGAACAGGCAACTCAGCAACCACTCCATGCGACTTGATGCCGTGGCAACCAGGATAACGAACGCCCCACCCACCGCATAGCAAAAGAAAGGGGTTTGGCTGAATTGGAGATACTGAAAAACAATACAGACGAAGCCGAGCTGTATTGCGACACTTAGGGCGACATAATATTTGTCACACTGCTGCACATCTCTGTATCGGCAGTGGCGAAGTTCGGCGTTAGATTAGATCAACGCCGCTATTCTCTGAGATACGTCATCTCGCCTGGGAGATTGCTGAAAAACTCTTGGCGAGGTCTCGGTAAGCAGGCGAAAGCGCCTACTCCACATCAAGAGTCAATAGGTTGCTGACGTCGATGGAGCAATACGCAAGAATGGCAGTCACGATCAATCTAGGTGAAGTGTTCGTCGCGCATCGCGTGCAAAGAATCATTGGCCACGTCCAACTGATCGCCGCCGGCGCCGATTGGGAGATCAAATCCGTCGCCGTGATCGAGAAGCAGCGGGGTCAAGGTGTCGGCGCCGCGCTCGTACGTGCCGCCCTCGATCGAGCATTCTCCGCGGGAGCTTCTCGCGTTCTGGTTGCGACCGCGACTGCGGACATCGTAGGCCAATGGCATTCCCGTTCGCGATCGAGTGTGGTTCTCGCTCGACGTTAACGACCGCCGTTGACCGCTGGTAGCATCACACGCGAAACTAGCCACAGGTGAACCGCTGGAATCTAGCGATAGTTCTGCTTTTGGCCACGCTCGATTCGGAACTCCGCTTGCAACAAAGGCTTCACACCTTCAGGGCCAGTGAGCGTCAACAGCCAACCCGTTTGGTGGCCCGCGGCTGAAAGCTCCAGTTTAAGAAACGGACAGCAAAGGCGCTCCATGCTCATCCATTCGGCCACTTCCGGCAAGGCGATCGCGTTTTGTTCGAGTTGGTAGGTGTATCCATCCGGCAGTTCCTTTCGATTCCGAACGGCAGCTCGGAGACGCTTCAGCAGATCGTTGTAGCGCGGTCGTTCCTTAGAACCGATCGCCTCGAGATTGCAGGCAAGGGTGACAGCGGTGCCAGTTGCTATTGTCATAGCTCAACCGTAAGACTTGAAGTTAGCTTCAAGTCAAGGAAGAAAGATGACAATCGGAGAACTTGCATTGAAAACTGGTGTCCCCGCTTCCACTATTCGCTACTGGGAGCGAATCCAAGTGCTACCGAGGCCGGCCCGTGTCAGTGGGCAGCGAAGGTATCCGGACGATTCCATACATCGCCTGGCGGTGCTGCGGCTCGCGCAAGCTTGCGGTTTTCGGTTAGAGGAAATGCGTCATCTTCTGCATGGTTTTCTTGCGGGGACGAGACCGCCGCGCCGCTGGCAAGAACTAGCGCAAAAGAAGCAAAAGGAAATCGATAGCCAGATCGCGCAGCTTCGGGCAATGCGCCGCGTTGTGGACAGAGTGTTACGTTGCGAGTGCGCGGAGTTGGCCGAGTGTGGGCGCATGGCGGCTTCCGTAATCGAGGCAGCACGGTGAACAATATTTTCTGGTATTTACTTGCGGCGGTTGGTGAGATTGCGGGCTGTTTTTCTTTTTGGGCCTGGCTTCGCATGAGTAAAAGCCCGCTTTGGACGATTCCGGGCGTGGCCGCCCTTGTCTTGTTTGCGCTGGCGTTGACGCGGATCGATACCGCCCATGCCGGACGGGCATATGCCGCATACGGGGGAATCTACATTCTGTCGTCGCTGCTTTGGCTGTGGAGTGTTGAGAATACGGCGCCCGATCGCTGGGATGCTCTAGGGGCTGCTGTGTGTCTGACCGGTACCGGCATTATTCTCTTCGGACCCCGCGGCATGTGAACGATTAGACTGAGAATCTGAGGTATGCACGAACAAGGCGTCGCGGTGCGTCAGGCTACGATCTTCGATTTGGATTTATTGGTTCCGTTGTTTGACGCGTACCGCCAGTTCTACCGAAAGCCGAGCGATCTGGATTTGGCCCGCCGGTTCCTGTTGGAGCGGTTCCAACATAACGAATCGATTATTTTTCTCGCTGTGGGGCAGGACGGAACAGCGGTTGGATTCACGCAGTTGTTTCCCAGCTTCTCGTCCGCTTCCGCTGCGCGGATCTTCATCCTCAACGATTTGTTTGTGCTGCCGGAGGCGCGCCGGATGAGGGTAGGATCGCAACTGCTTTCCGCCGCAGCTAGTTTCGGACGAGCCGCGGGCGCTGTCCGTCTGACGCTCTCGACTGAAGTTACGAACGAGACCGCGCAAGCGTTATATGAGACCGAGGGATGGAAGCGGCAAACGAATTTCTATGTTTACGATTTGGCTTTGTGAGTTGCCGGCCAGTTTTCTATTCGGCATGCACTGCGCCTGGTTTTGCTCTTGCCCGCTTGAGGAAAAAAACCAGCGGCAGACACGCAAAGCAGAGCAGCGCCATATAGCGGAAGTCGTCGACATAGGCCAAAAGGCGGGCCTGCGCATTCAGCGTGCGGTCGAGGATCGCATAGGCGCTTGACGGATTGGAAACGAAACGCTCGAGTATTGTGAGCCGTTGTTGCAGGATTGGATTCGAGGGTGAAAGCGAGTGCACCAGGTCGTTGCGATGGACTTGCTCGTGGCGGGCGACGATGGTGTTGACCAGCGAGATTCCGACGCTACCGCCAACGTTACGCAACAAATTATAGAGGCCGCTGGCGTTGCCGATTTGCTCGTTGGTCAGAGTGCCCATGGCGGTCGTAGAGAGCGGAACGAAGACCATGCCGGAAGCGAATCCACTAATAATGATGGCCCACAGGAACGACCAGGGGCCGATAGACAGGTTCACTGTGCCGAAGGCGAGGCTGCAGAGTGCGAAAAGAAAAAAGCCCAGGCCAATCAGCCAGCGATTGTCGAGGCGGGCGGTGAGCAGGCCGATGATGGGCATGGCGACGATCGCGCCCAATCCGCGCGGGCTGACGGCGATGCCGGCGTTCAGCGCGGTGTAGCCCATCAACTCCTGATAGAAGAGCGGCAACATGGTGACCAATCCATAGATCGCGGCGCCGAACAGCGTGATCAACAAGCAGCCGATGGCGAAATTGCGGTTCTTGAAAACGCATAGATCCACGAGCGGTTTGCGGGCGCGGAGCTGGCGCACCAGGAACAGCACGAGCGCGGCCACGCCGAAGAAGGTGGCCCACCGAATCCAGGTTGCGCCGAACCAATCGTCTTCCTGCCCCTTATCCAGGATGATCTGGAGGCAGCCGAGCCAGAGCGCCAGGAGTCCGAGACCCCAGGAGTCAATGCGGCCGGGTTTGGCGTTGGCGATGTAGTCCGGATCTTTCACGTTCCGGAGGATCAGGAAGATGGCAAGAATGCCGATGGGGATATTGATGTAGAAGGCCCAGCGCCAGGAATAGGATTCGGTCAGCCAGCCACCCAGAGTGGGGCCGAGCACCGGGGCTACGACTACGCCGAGAGCGAACACCGCCATGGCGAGGCCGCGCTTGGCGGGCGGAAAGCTTTCGAGCAGAATAGCCTGTGAAAGAGGCTGAAGCGCGCCGCCGCCGGCACCCTGCACAGCGCGTGCCACCAGCAGAATGCCCAACGACGGGGCCGCGCCACACACAAAAGAAGATGCGGTAAAGATGACGATGCAGGCAAGCAGAAAGCGTTTTCGGCCGAAGCGCAAGGCGAACCAGCTACTGGCGGGAAGCACGACCGCGTTTGCGACCAGATAGCTGGTGAGGACCCAGGTGGCTTCAGCGTTGGTGGCCGAGACGCTACCGGCGATGTAGGGCAGAGCGACGGCGGCGATGGAGGTGTCGAGAACCTCCATAAATGTGGCCAACATTACGGAGACTGCGATGAGCCAGGGATTGGCGCGCACGGGAGGTA